>Ga0209026_1000107_pt1 | contig 148993 bp, 121 predicted proteins | sample AraplaCL_Col_mCL_FD_184262 | JGI IMG/M metagenome (GOLD analysis project Ga0209026, IMG submission 184262) | Arabidopsis root microbial communities from the University of North Carolina, USA - plate scrape CL_Col_mCL (SPAdes) (version 2) | ecosystem: Host-associated > Plants > Roots >...
CAAGTCCGCGTCGGCGGCTGCTGACCGGCCGCGGGCCAGCGCGGGCCGGTCGAATTCGCTGGGCTGGAGCGCCGACATGCCGTCTCCTACTGGGCGAGCCAGGCGTTGAAGCGCTTAACGAGATCCTCGCCATAATCGCCCCAGAACTCGGTGTCGGCGACCAGATAGGCGCCGGCGAGATGATCGGGAGCGTTGGGCAGTTTCGGCAGCGCGTCGGCCGCGACGAAGGACGCCGCATCGGTCCGCACGGGACCATAGGTGATGTAGCTGGCGAGCTTGGCGTTGTTCTCCGGTTTGCTGATATAGGCGAGATACTTGTAGGCAAGCTCCGGATTGCGTGCGCCCTTCGGGATGGCGATCATGTCGTATTCGAGGATCTGGTTGTTCCAGACGATCTTGAACGGCTTGCCGTCGGTGTCGATGGCGTTCTGGATGCGGCCGTTCCAGGCCGTCGTCATCACCACTTCCTTGGAGGCGAGAAGCTGCGCCGGCTGCGCGCCGGCATCCCACCAGACGATGTCCTTCTTGATCGTGTCGAGCTTCTTGAAAGCGCGGTCGACACCTTCCGGCGTGGCCAGAACCTTGTAGACATCGGCCGGCGCCACGCCATCGGCCATCAGCGCCCATTCAAGATTCTGCGCCGGGAACTTGCGCATGGCGCGCTTGCCTGGGAACTTCTTGGTGTCGAAGAGGTCGAGCACCGAGGTCGGCGCCTCCTTGAGCACGGTCGGGTCATAAGCGAGGATGTCGCCGTAAGCATCGAGGCCGACTCCACAATCCAGCGCCGAGCCTTCGATGAATTTGTCGCGTGGCCCGATCTTGGAATAGTCGAGCCGCTCGAGGATGCCGGCATCGCATCCCTGCAGCACGGTAGCGGTCTCCACCGTCACCAAATCGATCGGCACGTTGCCGGTCTCGACCATGGCTTTGACCTTGCCGAGATCGCCGAGATATTCCTGCTCCAGGATCTTTGCGCCGGTCTCTTTCGCGAACGGTTCGAACCAGGCCTTGCGCTGCGCGTCCTGCCAGGCGCCGCCGCTTGCCATGATCGACAGCTCCTCGGCAATGGCAGCACTGGCAAAGGTCATGCAGGCAGTGGCGGCCGCGAGCGCGAGTAGACGTGTTCTTATCTGTGTCATTGCACTTTCCCCTGTTTTGGAATGGCGCCGCCCGCTCCGGTCTCGGCCGGAAAGGCACGGCAATCGTTGGGCGCGCACGAGACCGTCACGGTTTCGCCGTTTGCCATCGTCGCTTCGGGGCCAACCTTGACAGTCAGCACCTGGTCGTTGGCGAGCCTGGCAACAAGGCGCAGGTGGTCGCCGAGATAGATCCGCCCATCGACCGTTGCGGGCAACACGTTGGTGCTGTTGTCGGCCGCAGACAGGCTGAGCCGCTCCGGCCGCACCGCGACGTGGCAGGCCGCGCCCTGCGCGACGCCGACAGCCAAGGCGGTGAGCTCGCCGCCGCCATTCAGGCGAACATGGCATTCCTTGCCTGAGACACGATCGACCACGCCTTCCAGCGTGTTGTTCTCGCCGATGAAGCTCGCAACGAATGAACTTTGCGGCGTGTTGTAGAGATCGTCGGGCGAGCCGAGTTGGGCGATGCCCCCATGGTTGAACACGGCGACGCGGTCCGACATCGTCAGCGCCTCGCTCTGGTCATGCGTGACATAGACGATGGTGACGCCCAGCATGGTGTGGATCTGCTTGATCTCGAGCTGCATGTGCTCGCGCAGCTTCTTGTCGAGCGCGCCGAGCGGCTCGTCCATCAGCACAAGGCTCGGCTGGAACACCAGCGCGCGGGCCAGCGCCACGCGCTGCTGCTGGCCGCCGGAGAGTTGCGCCGGCCGGCGGTCGCTGAACTGCTTGAGACGCACCATGTCGAGCGCGCGGCCGACTCGGGCCGCGATATCGGCCTTGCTGACCTGGCGGACGGAGAGCGGGAAGCCGACATTCTCCGCGACACTCATATGCGGGAACAGCGCATAGTTCTGGAACACCATGCCGATGTTGCGCTGATAGGGCGGCAGCCGGTCGACCGGCTGCCCTTCCAGCATGATCGTGCCATGCGTCGGCCGCTCGAAGCCGGCGAGCATGTTGAGCGTCGTCGTTTTGCCGGAGCCGGACGGCCCAAGCAGCGTCAGGAATTCGCCGCGCGCCACCGCGAGGTTCATACGCGTCACCGCGAAGGTCCGCCCGTCATAGGACTTCTCGACATCGGCGAACTCGACGAAGCCCTGGCTGGCGGCGGCCGGTGCCTTTGCCGCGCTATGACCGGCGCTCATCGTACGCAATCCCTATGCGCCCTGCTCACGCGGCAGGCTGAAGCGGTATGCGGTTTGTGATGCATGTCTCCATCCCTTCGGGAGTCGGCCATTCCTGGCCAAATGCCGAAACTTGTATGCTCACACAATCAATCTAAAATCGACCATAGATGCATACAAGTTTGGCCGTCAAGTCGGTTTTTTGCCAAAGTTGTGTGATAATTTTTGCGAAAATTGCCCAATGTGTGGTCACACAATCAGTGTTGTCCGGGGCATTGTCTTATGCTAGAGCCTTGGCAATAGTCATGGCCGAATCCGCCCGTATGCTCGAAGATCTCCGCCTTTCCGAGGATGAAAATCCGGTCTATCGCCGTCTCGCCGACGCGATCGCGGAGCGTATTGCGACCGGCAGCCTCGCCGTCGGCGAAAGGTTGCCACCGCAGCGCGAGATAGCGCGCGCGCTCGGCATCAACGTCACCACCGTGACGCGCGCCTTGTCGACGCTGCAGGAGCGCGGCTTGCTCGAAGCGCGCCCGGGGCGCGGCACCACGGTTGCCGCGCGCGAACAAGGCGAACGGCCAGGCTTCGTCTCGGCGCCGAGCGACGAGACAGGCATCATCGACCTTTCGGTCAATCGACCGGCCACCTCCGCCTATCTCGATGCGGTCGCGGCCCTTTTGCCGCGCCTGCCCAGGGATAGGCATTACCTGGCGCTGCAGGACTATCATCCGCCGGAAGGGCCGCTGTGGGGACGGGTGGCGGTCGCCGACTGGTTCAAATCCGTTGCTGGCGATGGCGACCCCGGCCGTGTCGTGCTCGCCGCCGGCGCCCAACAAGGACTGGACTGCGTGCTCGGCGCCGTCACCCGGCAAGGCGAGGTGATACTGGCCGACGAGGTGACCTATCAGGGCATCAACGCGCTCTGCCGCGTCCACGGCCTCGATCTGCGCGGCGTCGCCATGGATCGCGGCGGCATGCGTCCCGACGCCTTCGAGGCCGCCTGCACGCAATTGCGACCTCGCGCGGTTTTCCTGGTGCCGACGTTGCACAATCCAACGACGATCACGCTGAGCGAAGAGCGCCGCCACGACCTGGCCGCGGTCGCCAGGCGCCACAACGTGCTCATCATCGAGGACGACGTGTACCGGCCATTGGCCGATGATCCGCCGCCCTCCTTCGCCAGCCTCGAGCCGGAGCTCACGATCCATCTCGGCGCGTTGTCGAAATGCCTGGCGCCCGGCCTGCGGCTCGGTTTCGTCATCGCCCCGCGTCCGATCGCCGGTCAGGTTGCGGCGGCGCTGCGCATCAATTGCTGGAGCATCAGCCCGCTGACGGCACTGATCGGCGCCAGACTGATCGAGGAAGGTGCGGCCACCCGCATCATCGAGATCCAGAAACAGGAACTGCGCCAACGCCAGGCGATCCTGAGCGAAATCCTCGGCCGCTTCGACATCCAAAGCCATCCGACCTCGACGCATGCATGGCTGCGCCTGCCCGAGCCGTGGCGCGGCGCCGGCTTTGCCCGCACATGCCTGGAGCGTGGCGTCGCCGTGCTGCCCGGCGATGCTTTCGCCGTCGGCCGTGAGCCTGTCCAGCACGGCGTGCGCATCAATGTCGGCGCGGCGCGCTCGCAAGAGGATCTGCGCTCCGCGCTCACCACGATGGCTGAGCTGCTCGCGGCTGGTCACCTGCAACTGCCTGGCTTCGTTTAGGAACCGGAATGTCAAACACTGTCGAGATCGCCGTCGTCGGTGCCGGCGTGGTCGGGCTGGCTACGGCCTTGCGGCTTGCCGCCGACGGTCGCGAGGTGATGCTCATCGACCCCAGCGAGCCTGGCTCCGGCGCCTCGTTCGGCAATGCCGGGACGCTCGCCGAATATGCCTGCGTTCCAGTTGGCACACCGGCCGTGCTGCGCGCCCTACCGAAACTGCTGTTCGATCCGGATAGCCCGTTCTCGCTTCGCTGGCCGGCGCTGTTCCAGCTGGCGCCATGGCTGATACGCTTCGCGCGTCAGTCGCTGCCGGCGGCCGCTCACGCCAATGCCACAGCGCTTGCCGGTCTGCTGGGCGATGCCCTGCCCGCCTGGGAGGAGATGGCCGTCGAAGCCAAGCTCACCGATCTCCTGCGCCGCAATGGCTGCCTCTATCTGTACCGCAACCCGGCCGACCTGGCTGGCTCGGCTTCGAGCCGCGCCTTGCGCGACAGTTTCGGCATCCACCAGCAGGTGTTGACGCCCAGCGAGATCGCTGCGCTGGAGCCCAACCTGCCGCCGGTCATGGGTGGCGGCCTCTATTTCCCGGACTCGATGAACATCACCGATCCATCGCTTGTGATGCGCCGGCTGTTCGAGGCGGCAACCGCGCGCGGCGTCGCACTGGCCCAGGCGAAGATCACCAGCCTCGAGACGCGCGGCGGTGACGTGCGGTTGAACGGCCAGGGTTTTGCCATCTCGACGAAGAAGGCCGTGATCGCCGCAGGCGCCTTCTCGCGCCCACTGGCTGCGCAGGCCGGCGACGCGATCCCGCTGGAGACCGAGCGTGGCTATCATCTGGAATTTCGGGCCGAGACGCCGCTGCTGGCGCGGCCGGTCTGTCCGGTAGACCTCGGCTTCTACATGACGCCGATGGCCGGCCGGCTGCGCGTTGCCGGCACGGTCGAACTTGGTGGCTTGATTGCGCCACCCAACCCGCGCCGGCTGGCGCTGCTCGATCGTGGCGTGCGGCAGTTTTTTCCCGATTCCGGCCGCCCCTCCTCGCAATGGCTGGGCTTTCGGCCGTCGCTGCCGGACTCACGCCCGGTCATCGGCCCTTCGGCCAGGTCGCCGAATGTCCTTTATGCCTTCGGCCACGGTCATCTCGGCCTGACGCTCGCTCCGATAACAGCCCGCTGGATCGCCAGCTTTATCGCAGGCCGCGACATGTCGTCGGCAGCCGATTTCGCCGTTTCGCGTTTCGGTTGAGCGCCGGCATCGGCCGCACGGCATGTCCCATAGATCTCTGTAGTGCAGTGCCTCACACGGCCTGGCTCAGCCTTTAGCTGGCGGCTGCACGCTTGTATAATTAAATCAACTTGATTTTCTAAAGTGGTATTATACACTTGGGATGGCTGGTAAGTATCTCATGTCTCTCAAGAAAGCCATCTCCGGCACCAATCTCGAACAGGCCAAGTCGCACAACAGGCGCGTGGTCATCGAGACTATCCGTACCAACGGCTCCCTGTCCCGGGCGGCGATCGCTCGGCTGACGGCGCTGTCGTCACAGACCATTTCCAACATCGTCGAAGAGCTGGAAGCGGCCGGGATGCTGCGGCCGGAAGCGACGCTCAAGGGTGCGCGCGGCCAACCGGCCGTGCCTTATTCGATCAATCCCGACGGCGGTTATTCGATCGGCCTGCAGCTCGATCATCAGCTTGCCGTCGGCGTCGTAACCGATCTCTCCGGCACGATGCGCGCCCGCGTCGAAAAAAGCGTCGACCGGCCGACACCGGCAGAGGCCATGCCGCTGCTTGCCGCGATCTGCGGTGATCTGATCGCAACCTCTCGCCTCGACCGGACAAGGCTGCTCGGCATCGGCATGGCGATGCCCGGCCCGTTCGGCGTCGAGGGCATGACGTCGGTCGGCCCAACCGCGCTGCCGGGCTGGAACGACTTTCCGGTGGCCGAGGAATTGCAGCGGCTGACCGGCATTGCGGTCACTGTGGAAAACGACGCGACCGCCGCTGCCATCGGCGAGCGGCTCTACGGCGTTGCCCGCAAGCTCGACAGCTTCGTTTATCTGTTCATCGGAACCGGTCTTGGCGCCGGCCTGTTTCTCGACGGCCATCTCTACAAGGGCAGCCGCCACAATGCCGGCGAGATCGGCCACATCATCGTCAAGCCCGGCGGCCTGCCTTGCGACTGCGGCAAGCGCGGCTGCCTGGAACGCTATGTCTCGCTGCGCGCCGCCTATGACAAGCTCGACCTGCCCGATCCAGACCACGCCTCGCCCGACATGTTGGAAGAACTCCTGGCGAGCGGCGACAGCCGTTTCGAAGCCTGGCTTGCCGAGGCGGTCGATCCGCTGCGCCAGGCGATCGACGTGTTGGAAATGGCGCTTGACCCCGAGACCGTCGTGCTCGGCGGCTTCATGCCGCTGCCGGTGATCGAGGAACTCGCCAGCCGGCTCGAGCCGCTGCATCTCTCGGTTAGCTCGACCAGCGCTCGTGTCACACCGCGCGTCCTGGTCGGCGCCGCCGGCAAGGACACCTCCGTGCTTGGTGCGGCGGCCTTGCCGATCTTTTCGGAAACCAACCCGCAATTCGACGTGCTGCAAAAGCCGGTCGGCTAGAGCAATTCCAGGAAAAGTGTGTAACGGTTTTCCGTCCGGAATTGCGAAGAACAGAGAGAAAGATGGCGGTTGGGCCGATCATAAAGTTCCCCGATCCGCGGCTGAGGGCCGTCGCGGAACCTATCGAAAAGTTCGACGTCGATTTAGCCCTTCTGGCCGCCGATCTCCTCGAAACCATGTATGCAGCGCCCGGGATTGGGATAACCGGCCCGCATATCGGCGTTTTGAAACGTATAGTCGCGATCGAACTGCCTTCGTCCTCCAAGTCGGGAATCTTTGTAAATCCATCGATCATCGAGGCCTCGACCGAAATGATCCGGCATACAGAAGGTAGTGTTTCGATGCCCGGTGTCACCGAAGAAGTTGAGCGACACGCCCGTGTGCGGATTCGCTATCAGGATCTTGACGGCAAGGCGGCTCGAGGATGCCGAAGGGCTGCTGGCGGTCTGCCACCAGCATGAGATCGATCAGCACGACGGGCTCTTCTGGATACACAGGCTCTCGCGCCTGAAGCGCGAACGTCTGGTCAAACGCTACGGCAAATTGATGCGGGCGTTGTAGAGCAATTCCAGGAAAAGTATGTAACGGTTTTCCGTCCGGAATGGCGTTAAAACAACGAATCTACGGCAAGCCGTAGAGCACCGGCATCAGTCCAGCGAGCGCGCTGAAACGCGGCCAGGATTTGCGCTCGGGGCCGGAGGCGCAGGCAATTGCGGTGACAGCCGCTCCGGCCAAAGAAAAAACGGCCCGGCTGAACAGCCCGCGCCTGGAACCCGCGACGTCCAAAGAAGTGCGGTCGTCAACCCTGGCCGTGGAAAAGTCGCAAACTATCTCGTTCGCTCGACCAAAGGGCCGGATCACACTGAAGCTTGCCGGCTACGCCACGAGAAATACTTGACTCTGCTGAAGCAACCATCGCCCGTATTCCGTAGCAAATGTTAGCTGCTTCACAGTCAACGCCTGTCAGGCAGCACAAATTCCGCCTGTATCGATTTCATTTTTAAATACTGTTGCGCCTTGCCGCCGCATTGACATCCGAGCTGTTCCGCTTGGCTGGCCGCAGGGCAATCCGGGGGCATGCCGATGAGGGTCTACGAGGCGATCGTGAGGGGCCTGGAAGGCATTGGCGTCAGTGCCGCGTTCGGCGGCGCCGGCGAAAATGCCGCCGGGCTGATGTTGGCGCTGAAGCATTCCAAATCAATCCGGCCGGTGATCACCCGGCACGAGCAGGCCGCGTCATTCATGGCCTGCGGCACTGCGATGTTCTCGGGCCAACTCGGCGTCTGCTTCGCCACCGCCGGTCCGGGCGCCTTCAACCTGTTCTCAGGCCTCGCGGTCGCCATGTCGGATTCCTATCCGGTGCTCGCGATCTCCGGCTTCGCCTCGCGCAAATGGACCGGCAAGGGCGCGCTCAACGAGACCTCGGGCGTCAGCCGCACGCCGGACTCGCAGGCGATGTTCGCCGCGACAACGAAGAAATCCTTCCTGCTCGCCGATGCGTCAAAGACCTGCGACGTGCTGGAAGAAGCCGTCAACATCGCTTTCGAAGGAAGGCCCGGTCCTGTCCATATCCATGTCCCCGAAGACCTTACCGAGCATGATGTCTCGGTCGACAATTTCCGGCCGATCAATCTGCAAGTGAAGCCCGTCCTGCCGGACCCGGCACGCGTGCTTGATGCCGCCGAGACGCTGGTTGCAGCCCTCGAAAAGGGCAAGAAGGCCCTGGCGCTGATCGGCTTCGGCGCGGTGAAAAGCGGCGCCGGCCACGAGCTGAAGCAGCTCCTTGAGCGCTATCAGATCCCCTTTGCCACCACGCTCGACGGCAAGGGCATCATCGCCGAGCACCATCCGCTCTGCGTCGGTGTCTTCTGCGACAGCGGCCATAGCGCCGCCTGGAAAGCCTTCCTCGATGCCGAGATCGTGCTGGCCGTCGGCAATTCCTTTGCCCAGCACGCGACCTTCGGTTTTCGCGACGACCTGTTCATCAACCGCAAGCTCGTCCATATCAACATCGACATCAATGAGATCGACAAGGTCTACAAGGCCGACGGCGCCATCATCGGCGATGCGAAACTCGCGGTCGGCGCGCTGCTCAACAAGATGTCGGACATGCTTGAGCCGAGCGAGCCTTCGGACCACGAGGCGATCGACTATAGCGACGAGCACATCCTTCATCTGACCGGCAAGATCCATCCCGGGCAGATGGCGCAGGCGCTGTCGAAACGCCTGCCCGACACTGCCATCGTGCTCGCCGATGCCGGCGCACATCTCGCCTGGCTCGGCTACTACCTGCAGATCGCGCCGGGACAGAATTTCCGCAAGCCCGGCGGCTTCGGGCCGATGGCCGGCAGCGTTAACGGCGCGCTCGGTGTCAAGCTCGCCCATCCCGACCGGCCGGTGATCGTCGGCTGCGGCGACGGCTGTTATCTGCTCTCCGGCTTCGAGCTGCTCACCGCCGTCCAATACGACATCCCGGTGATCTGGATCGTCTTCAACAACAACGAATTCCAGCTGATCAAGCTCTACCAGCTGCAATCCTACCAGGAATACGGCCTGGTCGATTTCGACAACCCCGACTATGTCGGCTTCGCTCAAGCCTGCGGCGCCAACGGCTATCGCGTCGAGACGCAGGACGAATTCGAAGCCGCGCTCGAAGAGGCGCTAGCGCTTGGCAAGCCGGCGATCATCGACGCCCACATCACACGCCTGGCGCTGCCCCATTACAGCCCCTCGCCCGAGGGCCTCGTCGCGGGCATCGCGGAGATGATCGAAAAACGCATCCGACCAGACTGACCGAAAGGGAGGCAGCCTTGTTAACGCAACCCAGCAAGCAACCAACGGCAAGTTGGCGCGAGATACCGCAAGGCTCGGACGAGCAGGAACGCAAACTGTTCGAACAGCTGGCGCAGGACATGATGCATGTTCAGCTGAAGACCAAGCAGCGCGCCAAAGCCGCCGGTATCCAGCGCGCCTTCCACGCCAAGCCGATCTTCGCCTCGATCGACGCGACGCTGTGCTTCAACGACGACCTTCCCGCCGAGTTCCGCGCGGGCTTCGCGCAGCCAGGAAAATCCTATCCGGCGATCGTGCGCTTCTCCAACGCCAGCGGTTCGGGCCAGGCCGATTACAAGCCCGACCTGCGCGGCGTGGCGCTGCGTGTGAAAGTCTCGGACAAGGAGCAGCACGACCTTCTGGCCACCAACTTCCCTGTCTCGCATGCTCGCGATGCCAGGCAGTTCGTCGCCTTCGCCAAGGCCACCGCCGGCGGCACGATCGGCAAGGTTTTTGGGCTCATCGGCCTCGCCTTCCGCTTCGGTCCGGCCGAAGTCATCCGCATGCTGAAGAACATCTCGGCCGGCCGCAGCCACAAGGTGCGCAGCGTCGCGCTGGAGACGTTTTGGAGCCGTGGCGCCATACGCTGGGGAGACACACTGGCCGTGCGCTACCTGCTGCGGCCGGTGCCAAGTGCGGCCCCCGCGCCCGTTCCATCGGACAAGGACGCGAGCTATCTGGCGAACGAGTTTGCGGCGCGGCTGGCAGCCGGCGATATCCGCTTCGAGCTCTGCGTCCAGCCTTTCGTCGACGAGCGGACGACGCCAATCGAGGACACCGCCGTCGAATGGACGCAAACCGCCTCGCCGACGGTCAAGATGGCGGAGCTCACCATCACCCAGCCGTCGGCCGGCACCTCCGAGGCCTTCACCAACACACGAGTGATCGACGAGCTAGCCTTCAATCCGTGGAACACGACGGACGAATTTCGCCCGCTCGGCAATCTCAACCGCGCGCGCAAAATTGTGTATGACGCAAGTGCTGCGCATCGCCTTGCCTATCGCTGGCGCACTGAGGTGCCGCTACGCAACCGCCTGCTCAGCGCCATCGCCCGCCAGTCCTTCAAGGTGATCAATCGCCGCATCGAATGGCACAGACTGCCGCTTCGCCTCAGCCTGCTCAATCTCGACGCCTTCCGCTATGTGCTGAGACAGCAGAACCTGATCGACACCGAAGTCGTCGAGGAACCGCCGCAGGCACGGCCTGAGCCGCAATCGCCGATCGCCGAGGACGTGCGCCAGACGCGCACTTACGACGGCAGCTACAACGACCTCTCGATGCCATCAATGGGTGCGGTCGGCGCCACTTTCGGCCGCAATCTGACGCCGGCCTACAAACCGGAATTGTTCGACACGCCGAACGCCGTCGAGGTTGCGCAGAGGCTGTTGCACCGCGACACCTTCATACCGGCGCGCTCGCTCAACATCCTGGCCGCCGCCTGGATCCAGTTCCAGGTGCATGACTGGGTGAACCATGCGCGCAATCCGCTCGGCAAGGATGACGTCATCGTCCCGCTGCCGCCCGGCATGAAGTGGACCAACACCGTCGGCGGCAAGCCGGAAGATGTCATGCGCATTGCCGGCAACCAGGCGCTCGACCGTGGCCCCGGCCAGCCGCCGATCTATTTCGGCAACGCCGCTTCGCACTGGTGGGACGGCTCGGAGGTCTATGGCCCGAACAGCACCAAGGCCAACATGCTGCGCGAAGGCGCCAAGATCCGGCTGGTCAACAACCATCTGCCCACCGACCTCCATGGCTTCGAGGTGACCGGCTTCAATGAAAGCTGGTGGCTGGGCCTGAGCGCCATGCACACGCTGTTCGCGCGCGAGCACAATCTGCTCTGCGATGAGTTGCGGCTCCGCTACAAGAATTGGGACGACGAGCGCATTTACCAGACGGCGCGTCTCATCGTCTCGGCGCTGATCGCCAAGATCCACACGGTCGAATGGACGCCGGCGATCCTCGCCACGCGGGCGATCGAGGTCGGCCTGTCCAGCAACTGGAACGGCCCGCCTGCCAATGACTGGGTGACCAAATTCGGCCTGTGGCTGGTCGACGAGCATGCTTCCGTCGGCATCCCAAAGACGATGCCCGACCACCACACCGCGCCCTATTCGCTGACCGAGGATTTCACCACCGTCTACCGCATGCATCCGCTGCTGCCGGACGACTATTGCTTCTACCACCACAAGTCTGGCGAAAAGATCGCCGAGAAGGGTTTCCTCGATATCCAGGGCGCGGGCGCCGACGACATCATGCGCAATTTCGGCCTGCGCAACACGCTCTATTCTTTCGGCATCGCACATCCCGGCGCCATCGCTCTGCACAACTTCCCCAAGGCGCTGCTCAAGCTCGAGCGCGACAATGAGATCATCGACCTTTCAGTGGTCGATATCGTGCGCACCAGGCGTCGCGGCGTGCCGCGCTACAATGATTTCCGCGCCGGCCTGCACCGGCCGCGCATCAGGAGCTTCGAGGAGGTCACGGCGAGCCCCGAGGATGCGCGGCTGCTCAAGGAACTCTACGGCGACGTCGACAAGATCGATACGGTTGTAGGCTTGCTCTCCGAACCGGCGCCGGCGGGCTTCGGCTTCAGCGACACCGCCTTCCGCATCTTCATCCTCATGGCCTCGCGGCGGTTGCAAAGCGACCGCTTCCTCACCGTCGATTACCGGCCCGAGATCTACTCGCCCTTCGGCATCGACTGGATCGCCAACAACGGCATGACCAGCCTGATCCTGCGCCACTGCCCGGACCTTGCCTCCGTGCTGCCGCGAACGCAGAGCGCATTCGCGCCGTGGCGACCGATCGTGCCTGCATCGACCGATCCGGCCGGCGGAGCAAGGCCATGACGGCGCCGATGAAACCTGCCCCAGCCCCGAATGGCAGCCTCGCTTCCGGGCTCGACCAGCTTTTGAAACGGCCGCTTGTCGAGACGATCTTCCGCCGCCGCACGCATCGCGTCAGCCAGGGCAGCTCGGTGCTTGCCGGCAGCATGAGCTATGTTTCGGATCAACCGCGCGAGCCGCTGTCGGAACTTGAGGAAGCCATGCTGATCGCCACGACCGGCTGCACGGGCTTGACCATGCCCGACCGGCCCTTCGAGGACCCGGCGACGAAGAAGCCGATCATGGCCAAGCCCAATTTGACCATGGCCGGCCGCACCGCCGGCAGCCCCGACAATGCGCAGGGCACGCACTTCTTCCTGATCAACGACGCAGGCACCTATTTCCTGCGCAAGCTGCCGCCGCCAGTAGACGGCAACACCGCCTTCACGCCGGAGCGGCTGCTCGAGCGCGCGCGGGAAGCCAAGGTAAAGATCCTCGACAAGCGCCTTGATGTCGCCGAAGGCCAGCGCGATTTTCCTGCCTATCTCGATTCCAACCGCTTCCTGTCGAACCTGCCGGGCACGGCCATCCTGCTGCCGGTCGTCGATCTCTCACGCCAATACATCAACGGCATGATGTATCTTTTGACGCAGCCGGACGGCGCGCGCCCCAACATCGTCGACGACCGCAATTTCTATCGCCCGGCCGGCGTCAAGCGCTGGGTGAAGAACGGCTTCCTCAACAAGGACCTCAAGATCCCGCTCGGCGCGATCGGCTCGCTGCGCACGCAGATCGAGGCGGACCTTTTGGTGCAGAACCTGTTCCTCGTCGCCGACGCCATGGGGCTCGGCGCGTGGATCCATGGCTCGATCAGCCCGCCGGTGCTGGTCGGCGATCCGAAATTCTCAAAGACCTATGGCCCCATGCTCGGCTTCGACGTCACAGTGCCGCGCTGGCGCATAATGGACCTGTTGCGCTGGCAGATCCCGCTGCCGAAATACTCCAATTTGCGCAGCAACCCGATCGGCCTGCGTTTCAAGGGCGAGCACCTGATCAAAGGCATGTCGCCGCCCTACTACGATTCAATGGCCGACGCCGTCGCCGAAGTGGTCGAGGAAAAATTCGGCAAGAACGGTCTGTTCTCGGACGAGAAGCTGTTCGCCGAAATCTACAAGGGCGACTACGGCCACCGCTATCTCAGCGAGGCGGCCGTCTACACGCAGGACGTCGTCGACTGCGTGCGCGACATCTGCACCTACATCTACGAGACCCACGGCCGCTTCCCGGCGCATTGCGACGCGATCCATGTGCCCGGCATCTGGCTGCAGGTGCACCATGTCGATATCGGCTACTACGAGCGCTTCTTCCGCAACGGGCTGACCGACGTGCATATGAACCACACGCGAGACTGGCACTAGGGTGTTGATATTCAGGTGATGCCGGCCTGCGAAGGCCAGATACCTGCGCTTCCGGTGCTCACATACTTCAGCGCGTCTGGCGTCCGGTCAGGCGTTCGAGCCCAAGCAGCAGGCTCAGCGTCGCCGCCACCAGGATCATGGTGAGCGCAGCGCCGGCAAAGACATCGCCGCGGTCGGTGAGGCTGAAGATCGATACCGGCAGCGTCACCCAGCCCGGCGGGTAGACCATGACGGTGGCGCCGAGCTCACCCATCGACAGCGCGAAGCTCAGTCCGAAGGCTGCAACCAGATAGGGCGCGAGCAGCGGCAGCGTGACGTGCCAGAGCCGGTAGGCCGGACGCGCGCCAAGGCTTGACGCCACTTGTTCGAAATCAGGCGAAAGCCTCGCCAGTCCGGCCGAGACATTGCCGAAGGTGAAGGCCGAGATCAGCACGAAATGCGCGACCATGACGATGGCGATGGTGCCGTTAAGGAGTAGCGGCGGATGGCTGAAGGCAACCAGCAGGCCAAGGCCGACAGAGACCGAAGGCACCGCACTTGGGATGAAGAACAATAGCCCGAGCACCTTCGCCAGGGTGGCGCCCTGGACGCGCAGCGCAAGCGCCGCCCAGGTGCCGCTGACAAGCGCCAACGTGCTGGCCAGGAAGCCGGTGATGAGGCTGGCTTTGACCGCGTTCCAGGCAGCACCCCGCGCGACATCGGTGTAGTGCTCGAACGTGAGCCCGCTGGGCAGCACGCCGTTCCACTGGTTGGCGAGGCTGGACAGCAGGATCACCGCCAGCGGCGCCAGGAACAGCACGCCGAACACCAGCGCGAAGACAAGCCAGATCAGCATGCGACCGGGGCGTGACCAGACCAGCATGGCTAGACCCCCAGCCGCCCGGCGGCGAGCCGGTAGAGACCGAAAAGTCCCAGCGACAGGACGATGTTGACCACCGCGATGATGCAGGCGACCTGATAGGCCGATTCCTGGATCGCCTTGCTGTAGATCAGCAGCGGCAGGGTGATGACGCCCTTGGCGCCGATGAACAACACGATGCCGAATTCGTTGACGGTCAACAAAAGGCAGAGACTGCCGCCGGCAATCAACGCCGGCACGGCTGCCGGCAGGATCACCTGGCGCACGATGCGGAACGGCCTTGCGCCAAGCACGCTCGCCGCTTCGATCTGACCGCGATCGATGAGCGAGAAAGCGGCAAGCAGCGGACGCAGCACGAATGGTGAATAGACGGTGACCTCGGCCAGGATCACGCCCCATGTCGAATAGAGGAAATCGACGGGCGGCGCGTGCAGCGAGAACATCTCCATCAATCCGGCATTGAGCATGCCGGCCGAGCCGTAGAGAAAGGTGAAAGCCAGCGTCACCAGGAATGTCGGCAACGCGATGAAGGTGTCGATCAGCCGGGCGATGACGCCGCTGCCGGGAAACGGCACGAAGGCGAGGATCAGCCCCAGCACCAGCCCGACGATCAGGCATCCGGCCGTCGCGGCGACCGAGATGGTGATGGTGTTCATGAGCGCGTTGAGGAAGAAGCGCGCATGCAGCACGCGCGCGAACTCGGCGACATTGGCCACGCCGCTGTCGTCGAAGAACGCTTGCCGCGCAATCAGCGCCAGCGGATAGAAAAACAACAGCGCCAGCAGCGCCGTAGGCGGCACGATCCAGAGCCTGCCAGGCACCCTTCTGGTCATCGGTGCGGGGAGAGCGACCGCGTCAGCCACGGACGTCTTCCGGAACAAGCGACGTATCGCCGGGCGTGAAGAACAGCGGCATTGCCGAGCCGCGCTCCGGCAGGCTTACCGGCAGTCTGGTTGCCGAGACGCGCACAGGCGTGCCGTCGACATCGAGCACCAGATGCGTAAGCTCGCCCTGCCAGTGCACTTCCTTGAGCGTGCCGACGATCCTGTTCGTATGCTCCTCGTCGCCGGTGAGGCTGAGATGCTGCGGCCTGATGCAGAGCAGCGTCCTGTCGCCGGGTTTCTCGCTGCGGCCGGCACCGGCAAGCACCGCATCGCCGAGTTTCGCCGTGGCCATCCCTTTCGGTCCGGCGGCTGCTTCAGCCACCGTGACCGGCAACAGGTTGGCGCGGCCGAGGAACTCGGCGGTGAAGCGGTTCGGCGGTCGGCGATAGAGCTCGCCGGTCGCCCCGTGCGAGGACACCCTGCCGTCACGCATGATGGCGATCTTGTCGGCAAGCGTCAGCGCTTCGGTCTGGTCGTGCGTGACATAGAGGATCGTCAGCCCCGGCAGGTCGCGATGCAGCTTGGCGATTTCCTCGACCATGTTGCGCCTGATCTGCGCGTCGAGCGCCGACAGCGGCTCGTCGAGCAGAAGCACGCGCGGCCTGACCGCAAGCGCCCGCGCAATCGCGACACGCTGCTGCTGGCCGCCGGAGAGTTCGCGCGGATAGCGTCCGGCAAAGCCGGACATGCCGACAGTGGCGAGCGAGTCCTTCACCCGCTCGCCGATCAGGGCCTTGTCGGCACCCTGTGCCCGCAGGCCGAAGGCGACGTTGTCCTCGACCCGCATATGCGGGAACAACGCGTAGTTCTGCACCACCATGCCGAGCCCGCGCTCATAGGGCGGCAGATCGGTGACGTCGGTGGCGCCGATGCGGATACGGCCGCTCGCCGGTTTGACGAAGCCGGCGACGGCGCGCAGCGCCGTCGTCTTGCCCGAGCCGGAAGGCCCGATCATCGCCAGGATCTCGCCAGGCGCGATGTCGAGCGTCAGCGGGTGCAGCACGACATGCGTGCCATAGGCGACGCTGACCTTGTCGAAGTGGACATTGGAGCCGGCGCCGCGAATTTTCGCGGCGTCGACGTCCACAACGTTGCTTCCCGTAAAAGCGGGCACCGACATGGCTGGTCCTCCGGATTGGGTCACCAGGAGATCAACTTCCGGTCGCTTCGTTCCACTTCTTGACGTAGTCGGGCAGCTTCGACAGCGCGTCATCCCAGTTCGGCGCCCAGATGGTCACGCCCTTCATCATATCCTGCGCCTTGGCGAAGTTGGCATCGTCCGGCTTGACGTCCTTGCGGGCCGGCAGGCCGAGCGCCACGGAGCTTACGGTCGACTGCGCTTCCTTGGAAAGCAGGAACTCGATCAGCTTCTTGCCATTGTCGCTGTTGGGCGCGCCGGTGACCAGGCCGACCTCGTAGGGCAGCGCGAAGGTCGAGCGGGTGCCGTCCGGACCCGCGGGCCAGAACACCTTGATATTGGGGTTGCCGGCCATCTGCGACAGGTTCATCTGCAGGTCGCCATTGGCGACATGCAGCTCGCCCTTGTTGACCAGCGCGGTCAGCTTGCCGGTCGAGGCGGACGGGCCGACATTGTTGTCCTGCAGCTTCTTCATGTAGGCGAAGCCGGCATCCTCGCCGCCGAAGGCGTGGATGATCTGCAGCATCACGGCGGTGCCGTCGCCGGCCTGGCCGGGCGTCGAATACTGGATCTTGCCCTTGAACTTCGGGTCGAGCAGGTCGTCATAGCTCTTCGGCGCTTCCGACAGCACGGAGGCGTTGTAGATGAAGTTCATGTAGTTGTTGACCAGCGGCCGGTACTTGTCGGTGCCGCCGTCGATCTGGTCGGAGCCTTCCGGCTTGAAATCCTGCAGCAGGCCGTCGGCGGCGGCGCGCTGGATGAAAGGCGGCAGCGTCACCAGGACGTCGGCCTGCGGGTTCGACTTCTCCTTGGCGACGCGTTCGACGACGCCGCCCGAACCGCCCTCGATATACTGGACAGTGATGCCCGTCGCCTTGGTGAAGGCGGCAAATTCTGTTTCGTACCAGCTGCCGTTGCCGTCATGCAGACCGTCGGCCGAATAGATGGTGACGACGCCGTCGGCAAGCGCCGGCGCGACGAGTGCCGATGAGCCGAGCAGCGCCGCGGCGAAGGTCATGGCTATGGTAAGATTTCGCGATTTCATGGTCAGTTCCCCTTTGGTGGAAGGCACATTTTGCGACGCACTCTTGGTAGCGCTGACTGGTCCGCTACAGGCGGCTTAGCGCTGGTGCATGTCGTCGTTGTGTCAACTTTGAGGGTCCGCGATCGATAAGTAAAATCTATTTATTTTATGACAGGCAAGTTTCTTCTGATATTTGTCATGGAACTGTCGCATGTCAATTGCAGGCGTTTCCGCCACGCGCCTACTTGCGCTTTCTGTTGCAAATGACGGTTCCTTCAGCGGAATTCGACGCCGGTCGTTTGCGCTCGCAGGCGTGGGTCGTGCGAGCGGATGGTCACCGGCTGGCCGGCGAGCACTTCGAAGCATCGTGCGAGCGTGTCGTCTTCAAGCCGCCGCATCGCCTCAGGGGTGAAGAAGGTGAGATGCGGAAACAGGATCACATTGTCGCGATTGAAAAGCGCGCTCATCGGATGGCCTGATCTGGCCAGCGGCTCCAGCGAATAGACGTCCAGCCCGGCACCGCCGATCCGCCCGGCAACGATCGTCTCGACCAAAGCCGCCTCGTCGATCAGCGCGCCGCGCGAAACGTTGATGAGGATAGCCGAAGGCTTCAGGCAGGCGAGTTCCTGGGTTCCGATCAGCCCGCGCGTCTGATCGTTGAGCACGCAATGGACCGAGACGAAATCGCAGACACCGAGCATGGCCTGCAGGTCATCGACCTTCTCGACACCCGCCGCCTGCATCGTGGCCGCATCGACGCCGGGATCGAAGCCGAGCACCCGCGCGCGAAACCCATGCCCCGCCATACGCGCCATGCTGCGGCCGATCTTGCCACAGCCGACAAGGCCAAGCGTCGATCCGGAAATGTCACGGCCGAGCCAGCGCTGCTCGGGCCAGACCCAGCCGTCGCGCGCAACCGCCGCCGTGATCGCCGGCAATTGTTTGGCCAGCGCGATCATCAACGCGAAAGCGCCCTCGGCAACCGTCTCTTCGGCATATTCGGGAACATTGACGACGGGGATGCCGCGCCGCATCGCCGCCCGGATATCGATGGCATCGATGCCGACACCGTATTTGACGATGCCCCGCAGATTTCGCGCCGCCTCGATCACCCGCGCGGTGATCGGCGTGTAGCACATCAGGATGAGGTCGGCGTCGGCAACGGCCGCCATCAGCTCGGCTTCCGGAATCCCGTCCGGCAGCGTCACCAGCTCGACGCCGCGTGCCCGAAGGCCAGCGTCGATGCCCGGGCACTCGAGTTCGCTGTCGGTGCGGACCGCTTTCATCCCGCTCAGGCCGCGAGCACGGCGGCCTCGACGATGTCGAGCGCACGGTCGAGATCGGCGCGCGAGATCACCAGCGGCGGCGAAAGCGTCAGCACATTGCCCTGGCTGATCTTGAAGCTCAGCCCTTCGTCAAGGCAGCGATAATAGATCCGCTCGGCAAGCGCGCGCGCCGGGGCGCGGCTCGCCTTGTCCTCGACCATCTCGACGCCGAACATCAGCCCCCTGCCCCTGACGTCGCCGACGAAGGGCGATCGCCGCATGAGGTCGTTCATGCGGGCCAGCGCAAAGGCGCCAAGCTCGGCGGAGCGCTCGACCAAGCCCTCGTCGCGAACAATGGCGATGGTGGTCAGCGCCGCGCGGGCCGTCACTGGATTCTTCTCGTGTGTATAGTGGCCGATCGCATAATCGCCGGTGACGTCGAGGTCGCGCCGCGCGATCACCGAGGCGATCGGCAGGATGCCGCCGCCGAGCGACTTGCCGAGCACGATCATGTCGGGCATGACGCCGTCATGCTCGGAGGCGAAGAACTTCCCGGTCTTGCCGAGGCCGGTCGGGATCTCGTCGAAAATCAGCAGCGTGCCGTGCCGGTCGCAGGCTTCGCGCACCGCCTTCCAGAAGCCAGGCGCGGGCACAAGCGGCGTTGCGCGCATCGGCTCGGCGATGAAGGCGGCGAAATCGCCCTCGCGCTCCAGCACATAGGAAATCATGTTGGCGCAGGCGCGGGCCGAATCCTCAAGCGAATTGGTGCCATACGGGCAATTGTGCGGAGCCCAGGGCGCGACATGCTCGGTGCCAGGCAGCAGCGGCCCGGCAATGCCGGAGCGGAAGGTTGCCTCGCCGCCGACGCTGGAAGCGCCAAAGCCCGCGCCGTGGAAAGCATCCCAGAAGGACAGCGTCTTGAACCGGCCGGTCGCCGCGCGCGCCAGCTTGATCGACACCTCGACGGCATCCGAGCCGCCGGTCGTGAACAGCACTTTGCCGAGGTCGCCCGGCGCCAGCGCACCGAGCGTCTCGGCAAGTTCCACCGCCGGCTCGCAGGTGAAACGGCGCGGCGAGAACGGCAGCTCGTCCATCTGCTTGCGGATCGCTTCCTTCAGCCGCGGATGGCCGTAGCCGATATGGTGGACGCTGTTGCCGTGGAAATCCATGTAGCGGCGTCCGGCGGTGTCCTCGATCCAGATGCCTTCTGCCTTGGCGATGGCCGAAACGCAGGGGCTGGAAAGGCTCTGGTGCAGAAAGGCCGCCGCATCGCGGCGCAACAGCTCCTGCGATGGCGCGTGGCTTTGCCTGGCGCTCCATTCCTGTCGCGCTTGCGCCTTGTTGGATTCGCCTTCTGTATGGACAAGCGTCATTGGCCGAACAACTCCATTATGGTCTCCTCGCCAAGCCCGAATCCGGTGCTGGCGCCGGTGCCGCTGGTGACGATGACCAGCCGCACGTCCTCATGCGGGGCATCCCGCAGCACGGCATTCTTGGCCGATGCATAGCTGCCGGTCCAGCGCGCCAGCACACCAGGCGCCTTGCCGAACAAAATCCTGAATTCATCGAGGATCAGCTGGTCGACGGCTTCCGATCCGAACGGATCGAGCGACAGGCCATAGTGGTGGGAGTCGCCGACGACGAGCGAGCCATCGGCACTCTGCACGACAATCAGGTGGACGCCATTGGCCAGTGCCGCTCCGCGTTCCTCGCTCAACTTCCTCCGCAGCGCACCGGCCTCCGGCAGGACGGCGAAACCGCCATAGCGCAGCAGGCTGAGGTCCGACATCAGCGCCGATTGAAGCCTGAAGCCGGGATCGGCCAGCCGCAGCATCTGCAGCTTGCAGCGCTGCACCCCGTGTTTTTCAATCAGCTGCGGATAGAGTGAGCTGAAATCGTCGCCGGGACAGACGACGACCTTCTCCGCATGAACGCGCCCCGCGCTGGTTTCAACGAAGGGTGGAGCGATCCCGGTCACCGATACGCCGGTGCGGAACGCGACGCTGAACTTCTCCGCCAGGAATGCAGCCAGGCGCGGCAGCACGTCGCGCGATTCCACGCGCAGTTCGAACGGGCTGTAGAGCCCGCCGATGATTGCCTGCTCGTCGAGGCCGGCTTGCTGCGCGGCCGTCTCTCGCGCCGTCAGCAACTTGCACTCGGCGCCATGCTCGCCGGACTTGAAGGTCTCGAGCAGGGCAAGCGCCTCCGGCCGCTGCGCCGCGATCAGCTTGCCGCCATGGAGGATTTCCAGCCCGACTTCCCGCGCCAGATCCAGCCAGATCTCACGGCTGCGTTCCGCCAGGCGACGAGACGGCCCCGGCTCCTGTCCGGTGACGACGACAAGGCCGAAATTGCGGATCGAGGCGCCATTGGCCTGGCGGTCGCGATCGATGACGATGACACGCAAGCCACGCCGCGCGGCGGCCAGGGCATGGGCCAGACCGAGGATGCCGGAACCGACCACGGCAAGGTCATAGGAGTCCTGCACGGCACTTACCAAGGCAGGGAAAATGTCTTGACGTTGGTGTAGCTCTTCATCGCCTCGATGACGCCTTCCTTGTAGCCGTTGCCGGAATCCTTGATGCCGCCGAAAGGGCTCATCTCGATGCGGTATCCAGGCACTTCCCAGATGTTGACGGTGCCGACCTTGAGGCCGGCGATGTATTTCTGCATGCGGCGGAAATCATTGGTGCAGACGCCCGACGACAGGCCGAAGGCGGTCGAGTTCGACAACGCGATCAACGCCTCGTCATCATCGGGAGCACGCACGATCGGCACGATCGGGCCGAAGGTCTCCTCCATCACCAGTTCGGACTTGTGCGGCACGCGGTCGACGACGATCGGCGGCAGCAAGGCGCCCCTGCGGCCCGGATTGTAGAGCACCTCGGCGCCCTGCTCCGCAGCCATGTGCACGCGTTTCTCGAACAAAGCCGCGGCCTTCTCATGCACCACGGTGCCCAGTTGCGTCGCCGGATCGCGCGGGTCGCCAAAGCGGATCGCCTTGGCGCGCTCCAGCACCATCGGCACAAAGCGATCGGCGATCTTTTCCTGCACCAGGATGCGCTTGACGGCCGTGCAGCGCTGGCCGGAGTTCTTGGTGGCGCCGGCGACGGCAAGGTCGGCGGCCTTGGCCAGATCCTCGTCCGAAAGATCATTGAGCACGATCAGCGGGTCGTTGCCGCCGAGTTCCAGCACCTGGCGCTTGTAGCCGGCCTTGGACGCAATCATCTTGCCGACCGGCACGCCGCCGGTGAAGGTGATCAGGTCGATGTTGGGATTGGTGATCATCTCGTCGCCGATGTCGCCCGGCCATCCGGTGACGACCGACAGCATCTCCGGCGGCAACCCGGCCTCGTAGAGGATATCGGCCAACATCAAGGCGGTGATCGGCGTCAGTTCGGTCGGCTTGACGACGATGCAATTGTTGGTGGCGATCGCCGGCGCCACCTTATGCGAGACCATGTTGAGCGGATGATTGAACGGCGTGATCGCCGAGATCGCGTTGAGCGGCTCGCGCGTGGTGAAGATCTTGCGCTGCTTGCCGTGCGGGGTGAGATCGCAGGAGAAGATCTGTCCGTCATCCTGGATGCACATCTGGCCGGTCAGCGTGAAGACATCGAAGGCGCGACCCACTTCGTAGAGCGAATCCTGCTTGGAGATGCCGAGCTCCAGCGTGATCAAATCGGACAACTCGTCCCTGCGGGCATTGAGCAGCTCGGCGGTCTTGAGCAGGATCTTCTGCCGCTCGTAGCGGGTCAGCGTCGGCTGGTAATTGGCGGCAATCTCGAAGGCGCGCCGCGCATGTTCGGCACCGCCCGCCGGCACGGTGCCGATGACGGTGTCGTTCCAGGGGAAACGCACCTCAAGCCTGCGCTCGGCGTCGACCTTCTGACCAGCGATGCGCATCGGCTCGTGGCGGACTTTGATGGAGGGATCGAGTTGGGTCATGGCGTTGGTTCCATTCTTGGATACGTCGCGGGGATCGACCCCCACTCCGGCCCTTCGGGCCACCTCTCCGCCGATCGACGGGGAGAGGAAATCAGTCAGCGGCAGCGCTGGAACCATCGCCCAAAACGCTGCGGGATCGACCGGGCGCCCTCCTCTCCCCCGTCGATCGGGGGAGAGGTGCCGAGCGCAGCTCGGCGGAGTGGGGGTCGACTGCCGCGCTCAACCTCAACCCTGCGCGGCCGCCATCGTCGCGTAGAAGAACGCATCGAAATTCCGCAACGTCGGCTCGCTCGGCAGGTCCGGCAAAACGCGATTGACGATGAACGGTACCTCCTGCTCGGTCAGCCCGCCATGCGAACGCAGCGGCTCGTCCAGCGCCGCCAGGTTATGCCGGTGTTCGGAGGTGCCGATCGTCTTGTTCTCGCCCGAGATCAGGATGATGTCGCCCATGCGGTCCTCGGGGAGTTCGAAGCGGGCGCAGCCCTCCTCGCGTCCAAGCACCAGGATGATGTCTTCGACCTTGCGCAGCTTTGCCATGATCGCCTCGCGGTCGGCGCCTTTCGGCAGATAGGCGGTGGCGAAGGAACCGAGCGCGCCGTGATGCACGACATAAGGGTCGGTGATCGGCAGGATCACCCGCGCCGCGTCCTTGCCCAGCCATTCGTCCAAAAGGTCCTGCACGTAGACGACATTGGGCGAGCCGTCGGCATGGTGCTTCGGCTTCATGCCGTGATCGGCGGTGACGACGATCGCCGCACCCAGCGCATCCAGTTCGGTCAGGTACTTGTCGAACATCTCGTAGAAGGCGTTGGCCTGCGGCACGCCGGGCGCGTATTTATGCTGCACGTAGTCGGTGGTGGTGAGATACATCACGTCCGGGCGGAATTCCTTCAGGAGCTGCACACCGGCGGCGAAGACGAACTCCGACAGCTCGGCCGAATAAACCTCCGGCACCGGCAGGCCGAAATGCTTCGAGGCGTTGTCGATGCCATGCTCGGCCTTCGTCGTGGTGTCTGACCTCTCAGCCGAGAAGCACATTGCTCTGCCGTCGTCGAACTTCAGTCCCTTGCCGAGCAGCGCCCTCAGCTTGTCCTTGGCCGTCACCACCGCCACCTTGGCGCCGGCGTCGTAGAACGCCTGGAACACCGTCGGCGCGCGCAGGAATTTCGGATCGTTCATCATCACCTCTTCGCCCGTCTCCGGATTGTAGAGATAGTTGCCGCAAATGCCGTGCACGGCCGGCGGCCGACCCGTGGCGATCGACAGATTGTTCGGGTTGGTGAAGCTTGGGATCACCGAATGGGCAAAGCGCACCGTGCCCTTCTGCTTGATCCTTTCCAGCGCCGGCATCAGCCCGGCTTTGATCGCCTCGTCGAGATATGCCGGCTCGCAGCCGTCGAGGCAGATGGCGATGGCCGGTACCCGCGGCCAGGCATAGGAGCGGCCATTGGCCGTGACGTTGACGGGGGACATCTGGTTCATGACGGGTTCCCTGCTTTGCGTGGTCTGCATGACAGTCACGTCTGTGTTCATTCGGATGCAACTTTGGATCAACTCTATCCATTTGAAAAATCGTTATTTTGAATTTCAACGATAGCTCTGATCTATGCTCGGTCGACAAGCTTGGTGCGTTCATCCAGCGCGGCGCGCGGTGGCGAGGCGGTGTCGACGCCCATTTCGCGGAGCGACTGGCCGGCAGCCTCCACCACGCGACGCATGACATGCTCATCCATCCGCCCGATACAACCGACGCGGAATGAATCGGCCACCGTCAGCTTGCCCGGATAGATGATGAAGCCCTTGTTCTTCATCAGCTGGTAGAACCTGTCGAAGGCGAAGTTCGGATGCGCCGGGTTGAAGAAGGTGACGATGATCGGCGATAGCCAGCGGTCCTTGAGAAGCGTCTCGAAGCCGAGCTCGCGCATGCCGGCCACCATGACATCGCGGTTGCGGAAGTAGCGCGCGCCGCGCCCGGCGACACCGCCTTCGGCCTCGTGCTGGCGCAGCGCCTCGAGGAATGCCGCCACGACATGCGTCGGCGGCGTATAGCGCCACTGTCCGGTCTTGTTCATGTTCGCCCATTGCGCATGGACGTCGAGCGACAGCGAATGGCTGCGGCCCTTGGCGGCTTCGAGCTCGCTCTTGCGGGCGATGACGAAGCCGAAGCCGGGCACACCCTCGATGCATTTGTTGGCCGACGACACCATCGCTTCGTAGCGGATGTCGTTGACGTCGAGCGGGATGGCGCCGAAGGCGCTCATGGAATCGACCAGCAACTTGCGGCCATTGGCATAGACGGCTTCCGATATCTCGGCGACCGGATTGAGAATGCCGGAGCTGGTCTCGCAATGGATGGCGATCACATGCGTGATGGCTGGGTCGGCCTTCAGCGCCGCCGCCACCTCGTCGCCGCGCGGCGGCAGGTAGTCGCCCTTGTCGATCAGTGTGTAGGCGCGCCCGATATACTGCATCGTCTGCGCGGCGCGCAGTCCGTAGGCGCCGTTGGCCAGCACCAGCACCTTGCCGTCCTTCGGCACGAAGGAGCCGAGCATGGCCTCGACGCAGAAGGAACCGCTGCCCTGCATCGGCACGCAGTCGAATTCATTTTTGGTGTCGCCGGTCAGCGCCAGCAAGCGGCGGCGCAAATCGGCCGTCATAGCGCGGAAATCGCCGTCCCAGGAGCCCCAGTCGCGCAGCATCGCCTGCTTGACGGCATAGGACGTGGTGAGCGGACCGGGCGTCAGCAGATAGGGTTCGCCCAGCGCCGGCTTGTCCAGCGGCTTGGCCGCCGCAAGTTTCGTCTCAGCGAGCATGCTGCCCTCCCACATCGATCCTGTCATCGGAATATGACAGCCATTCTCGGTTGGCCCGACATATTTGTAAAATCGTTATTTTGTATTGATGTATCGATCTGATCGATGCTACGAGCTTGACCCAGAAGCGCCGCCACGGGAGCCACGCCAATGCGCTACGTCCAGCTCAGGGCCTTTCATCAGGTCGCCATTTCCGGCGGCTTTTCGCGCGCGGCGGAAGCTCTGTTCCTCACCCAGCCGGCGATCTCGGACCAGGTGCGCAAGCTCGAGGAAGAGTATGACGTGCTTCTGTTCAACCGCAACAAGAAGCAGGTGACGCTGACCATGCAGGGCCAGAGGCTGCTCGAGATCACACACCGGATGTTCGAGACGGAACAGCAGGCGCTGGAACTGCTGACGGAATCGCGCGCGCTGCGCTCCGGCACATTGCGCATCGTCGCCGACGCCGCGCACCATCTCCTCCACATCCTCGGCGCCTTTCGCGCCCGCTACCCAGGCGTTCAGGTTTCGCTGCGCTCCGGCAACACCGACACCGTGATCGGCAGCCTTTACAGCTACGAGGCCGATATCGGCGTGCTTCCCGAAGTCCCGGCCGGCCGCGATTTCGAGATGCTGAAACTCAACTCCACGCCGATCATCGCCTTCGTGTCCGCCGACCACCCGTTGGCAGGAAAAAAATCGCTGACGCTGAAACAGCTGGCGCAGGAACCGCTGGTCATGCGCGAGCGCGGCTCGAAGACCCGCAAGAAGCTGGAGGATCTTGCGGCGGCTTGCGATATCGAGCTCAAGCCCGCGATCGAGGCCGAAGGCCGAGAGGCGGTGCGCGAGATCGTCGCCTCCGGCGCTGGTGTCGGCTTCGTCTCGGCGGCCGAGTTCGGCCACGATCTGCGCTTGGCGCAGATCGCCATCGATGCCCCCGAGACGCTGATGGACGAAGCGCTGATCTGCCTGCGCGAACGCAGCGGCGGCAAGCTAGTGCGCGCCTTCCTCGACGTCGCCCGTTCGATGTCGGGCGACTGAGCGCCAGGCCTGCCCGAGGACGCTCAGCCCTGCGTATGAACCTGCGGCAGCGCGGCTTCGAGGGATCGCTCGAACGCATCGACCACCGCGTCGATCTGGGCTTCGGTGATGATCAGCGGCGGACAGAAGGCGATGGCGTCGCCCATGTTGCGCGAGATAACGCCATTCTGCTGCAGGAAGCCGTTGACGAGCGCGCCGAGCGCGGCGGGCTTCTCCCATGGCGCCTTGGTCGCCTTGTCGGCGACCAGCTCAACGGCGGCGATCAGGCCGACGCCGCGCACCTCGCCCACCAGCGGATGCGAGGCGAGCTTGCGCAGCCGCGCCTGCAGATGCGCGCCGACCTTGCGCGCATTGCCGACGAGGTCGCGCTCCTCGATCAGCTTGATGTTCTCCAGCGCCACCGCCGCGGCCACCGGATGGCCGCCGCCGGTGAAGCCGTGCCCGAAGGTGCCGATACGGTTGCTTTCGTCGGCAATCGGCTCGAACACCTTATCGTTGATAAGCAGCGCCGAGATCGGCAGGTAGGAAGAGGAAATCTGCTTGGACAAGACCATGATGTCGGGGCGGATGCCGAAGGTCTGCGAGCCGAACATCTCGCCGGTGCGGCCGAAGCCGCAGATCACTTCGTCAGCCACCAGCAGGATGTCGTATTTCGACAGCACCGCCTGGATCTTTTCCCAGTAACCGGCTGGCGGTACGACGACGCCGCCGGCGCCCATGATCGGCTCACCGATGAAGGCGGCGATGGTTTCGGGGCCTTCGGCGAGGATCAGCTTTTCCAGATCGTCGGCGAGACGGGCGGAGAACTGCTCCTCGCTCTCGCCAGGCTCGGCATCGCGCCAGTGATGCGGCGTCGAGGTGTGCAGGATGTTGGTGATCGGCAGGTCGAAGGAAAGATGGTTGGTGGGCAGGCCGGTCAGGCTTGCCGAGGCAATGGTGACGCCGTGATAGCCGCGCTTGCGGCTGATGATCTTCTTGCGCGCCGGCTGGCCGAGCACGTTCGACCGGTACCAGATCATCTTGATCGCGGTGTCGTTGGCCTCGGAGCCGGAATTGGTGAAATAGGCCTTGCTCATCGGCACCGGCGCCATCTGCACCAGTCTCTCGGCCAGGTCGATCAGCGGCGAATGCGCTTTCGAGCCGAAGTCATGATAGAAAGGCAGCTTCGACATCTGCTTCGTCGCCGCGTCCACCAGCCGCTTTTCCGAGAAGCCGACCGCCACGCTCCACAGGCCTGCCATCGCCTCGATGTAGCGATTGCCGGAGATGTCCTCGACATAAACGCCATCGCCTTTTTCGATGATCAACGGCCCCGTTTCCTGATGCCTGCGGGCATTGGTGTAGCCATGCAAGTGGTAGCGGATATCGCGGGTTTCGGGGGAATTCGGCGTGGCGTCCATGATGGTGGCTCCTGTCTGCAGGCGTCGAAGGCGGAAAGGACCTTGTTGAGGTATCCGAAAATTCCGCCTTGCATTGTTGCCGTTGATGCCTCATCGCGCATGCTGACCGCAAGAGCCGCGATGTCGGGATCGATAGCACCAACCGATCTCGATCTCGGACTGTCGCAGCGAGATGATGTGAAATAGAGCATGGAACAGGTGGATTGCATCGTCGCCGGCGCAGGCGTGATTGGTCTGGCGATCGCGCGCGGATTGGCCGCGAGGGGTTTTGAGACGCTGATCGTCGAGGCGGCGGACGCCATCGGGACCGAGACGAGTTCCCGCAATTCGGAAGTCATCCACGCCGGCATCTACTACCCGCAGGGCTCACTGAAGGCTCGGCTTTGTGTCGCGGGGCGCCACACGCTTTACCGCTATTGTGCGGACCACGCAGTCCCGCATCGCCGCTCGGGCAAGCTGATAGTGGCGACCGACGCAGCGCAGGAGCCGGTGCTCGGCTCCATACGCGCGAACGCCGTCGCCTGCGGTGTCGAGGATCTGCGCTTCCTTTCGTCCAAGGAGGCGCTGGAGTTGGAGCCTGCGCTCCATTGCACCGCGGCACTGCTTTCGCCTTCGACCGGCATTGTCGACAGCCACGCGCTGATGCTCGCTTTGCTTGGCGATGCCGAAACCAGCGGCGCGATGCTGTCGCTCAACACCCGCATTGTCGCCGGTCGCGTCGAGACCGGCGGCATCGTGCTGCAGACGATGGACGCGACCAGCGGCGGGCAGTTCGAGATCGCCGCCGCCCATCTCGTCAACGCGGCTGGTCTTGGCGCGGTCGCGCTTGCGGATTCACTCGATGGCTTCGACCGGCAATTCCTGCCCACGCTCCGCTACGCCAAGGGCAATTACTTTTCGGTGGCCGGCCGCGCGCCGTTCTCGAGGCTTATCTATCCGGTGCCCGAGTCGGGCGGGCTCGGCGTCCACCTCACGCTCGATCTTGGCGGCACCGCCCGCTTCGGACCCGATGTCGAATGGACGGACACGCTCGACTACCGCGTCGACCCGGCGCGCGCCGAACGTTTTTACGGCGCCATCCGCAAATACTGGCCGGAGCTTGGCGATGGCGCCTTGCAACCGGCTTATAGCGGAATGCGGCCAAAACTCTCTGGCCAAGGCGAAGCCGACAGCGATTTCGTCATCCAGGGTCCAGCGACGCACGGCATCAAGGGCCTCGTCAATCTGTTCGGCATCGAAAGTCCGGGGCTGACCTCCAGCTTGGCGATTGCCGAAGAGGCTATGCATGTCATTGCGCCGTAGCGACCCCTGATGGCGATAGCCATGGGCCAGATTTTCGAGGTCATTGCGCGGCTAGATTTTGCTTTGTGCGGTGCCTGACGTGCCGTAGCTTATCTGCACGACACGCCCGATAGCCGGATCCGCAGGAACCGACCATGACCCCGAAAGCCAATGCCCATATCGAGGCCATGTCCGCTTTCGCGCTTGCCAATTTCAGCGGCTACGACCAGGCGACACTAGCCCAAAATGAGAGCGCCTTTCCGCCCAGCCCGAAAGCGATCGAGGCAGGCCGCGATGCCGTGGCGCGCAGCCACCTCTATCCCGACCCGGACTGGACGCAGTTGCGTGACGCGATCGCACGGACTTATCGTGTCGAGCGCGACCTGGTACTGTGCGGCGCCGGCTCGATGGACCTGATCGCCTGCACCATCGCTGCTTTTGCCGGCCCGGGCAGCGAGGTTCTCGGCACTGACTATGCCTATAATTTTATCGCCTCCGCCGCCGCGCGCGTCGGGGCGACCTACGTCAAGGCCGCCGAGCGCGATTTCACTGTTTCCATCGACGCCATCCTGGCCGCGGTGACGCCGGCGACACGCGTCGTTTTCGTCTGCAATCCCGGCAATCCGACCGGCACCCGCATCCGCAACGCAGAACTGCTTCGCCTGCGCGCCGCGCTCCCGGGAAACATTCTGCTGGTGATCGACCAGGCCTATGGCGAGTTCGACGATCAGGATCCCGAGCCTGTCTTCGCGCTCGCCGCGCGCGGCGACACGATCGTGCTGCGCAGTCTGTCCAAGGCCTACGGCCTTGCCGGCACCCGCGTCGGCTGGGGCTTGTTTGCGCCCCGCATCGCCGCCGAATTGCGCAAGATGCAGAACTCCAACCAGGTCTCGATGGTGAGCCTCGCCATGGCGCTCGCCGCCGTCGAGGACCAGTCCTACATGCGCGCGACGGTGGCGCGCACGGCCGAGATCCGCGACCGCTTCATGCGCGACCTGAGGGCCGCCGGCTATGTGGTGCCTGAGAGCCGGACGAATTTCGTGCTGGTCCGCTTCCCTGATACGGCCGCCGCCGAGATCGCCGGCAAGACTTTGCGCGACGCCGGCATCATCGTGCGCGGCTTGAACGGCTACGGCCTGACCGATTGCCTGCGCGTGACCGTCGGCCCGCAAGAGATCATGGATCGCACGCTGCGCATCCTCACCGGCATGCACGGACGGCGCTGCTGGTGACAGGCTGACTGAGGGGACTTTCTTAAAGTGACATCCAACACGCCTTATTTGCCCGCCCGGGATTTCATCGGCTATGGCGAGAAGCCGCCGCAGGCGCAATGGCCCGGCGGGGCGAAGCTCGCGCTCAACATCGTCGTCAACTACGAGGAAGGTGCGGAATACTCGATCGGCGAAGGCGACGGTGTTTCGGAGGCGATCCTGTCCGACCTTGCCGTGTCGCCCGCCGTCCCCGGCCTGCGCAACCGCAACATGGAATCGCTCTACGAGTATGGCTCGCGCGTCGGTGTCTGGCGGCTCGCCTCGCTGTTCCAGGACAAGGGCGTCATTCCGACCTTCTATGTCGTCGGCCGCGCGCTGGAGCTCAATCCGGCCGCCGGCAAGGTGATCGCGGCATTGGGCAGCGACATCGTCTGCCATGGCTGGCGCTGGATCGACTACGCGCCGCTGACCGAAGAGGAAGAGCGCCAGCACATCGCCATGACCGTGGACACGGTCAAGCGTATGACCGGCATCGATCCGGCGGGCTGGTATACCGGCCGGCCGAGCCTCAACACGCGCCGGCTGGTCGTCGAGCATGGCGGCTTCCTGTTCGACTGCGACGACTACAATGACGACCTGCCCTATTTCGTCGATCTCGACGGCAAACGGCATCTGGTCGTTCCGCACTCTTTCGACAACAACGACAGCCGTTTTTCACGCGGCTCGGGCCTGGAGACCGGCAGCCAGTTTTTCGAATATGTGAGCGACGGCGTCGACTGGCTGCTGAAGGAAGGTCGGCAGACCCCGCGCATGATGACCGTGTCGCTGCACTGCCGGCTGGCGGCGCGTCCGGGCCGCATGATCGGACTGGAGCGCTTCCTCGACAAGATCACCGCCAACCCCGACATCTGGGTCTGCCGCCGCTCCGACCTCGCTCGCCATTGGTTAAACAAGTTCGGAGGCTAGCCGGCGGCGCAAAGCCGCCGGCAGATATCCTTACTTGTTCGGAACCTCGTAGACCTTGCCGTGCCAGGGCGCGGCGTCGATCTGGTCGAGCGCCATCACATAGAGCACCTTCTCGTCCGGCCCGAAGGCGAAGTTCGGCATCGACGGCGACGGCACAGACAGGGTGCGCAAAAGCTTGGCGTCCTTGTCGACGACGAGGATCTTGCCCGGAGCATCGAGCGAGCGCGGGCTCTGGCCGATATACATCTCGCCCGCCTTGTCCATCTTGATGCCGTCCGGCCAGATATGCGGCTGGTTCGGGAAGAGATCGTCGAGGCGCAGGAAGACGCGCCGGTTGCTCAAGCTGTGGTCGGACGCAACGTCGAATTCGATGATCCTGTTGTCCTCGGTCTCGACCAGATAAAGAATCTTGCCGTCATTGGACATGATCAGGCCATTGGCATTGTGCAGGTCGCCGGCGACCTTCTTCACGCTGCCGTCCTTATCGATGTAGTAGGCTGAGGCATCGATCAGCGGGCCGCCCTTGCCGGAGCCGGTGAAATAGACGCCGCCGTCCTTGTCCGGCGCGAAATCGTTCGGGCCGCTGAACGGGTTGCCGTCCGTATCCTTGGCATAGGCGGGCAGCGTCTTGCCGTCGGCCGCGATGCGGCCGATCGTGTTGTTGTCGTAGCAGGTGACGAGGAATTCGCCTGTTGTCGTCGGCAGCACGGCCGAAGGGCCGCAGCCATCCATCTTCCAGAAAATGTCGTTCTTCTTGCCGTCCCAGACGGTCACCGTGCCACGGCCGTATTCGACGTAGAACAGCTTGTCCTGATACCAGATAGGGCCTTCGGCGAACCACGCGTCGTTGTTGACGACCTTGATGTCTGCCGCCTGCGCGGCGGAGTTGAGCGCCAGGGCAAATAGAGCACCCAGCAAATGCCGTTTGATCATGCGATTCCCCTTTGTTTTTAGTTGGCTACAGTCCTCTTTTGAATCTCTGTCCTAACCCGCCAGGAGTTGAGGCTACGACCGCAGCCGCTTGCCTTCCGGGTCGAATGGCGGATGCGGCAGCAGCACCGCGTCGTGTGGCTGGCCGAGAATGGCTACGGTCACCTTGTCGCCGGCCTTGGCGGTTCCCGCCTTGACGTAGCCCATCGCCAGCGACTGCTCGACGAAGTAGCCATAGGCGCCCGATGACACCTGGCCGATCGGCGTGCCGTCCGGCAGGAAGATCGGCTCGCCGCCGGTGGCGTCGGCATCCTTGGCCGAGACCGAAAGCATGATCAGTTCATCCCGCGCGGGCTTCCCGGCGACAGCGAGATAAGCATCGCGGTTGAGGAATTCCTTGTCCGTCTTGATCAGCCGATCGAGCTTGACCTCTTGCGGCCAGTATTCCGGTGAGTATTCGCGGCTCCAGCTGCCATAACCCTTCTCGACGCGCAGCGACATCAGCGCACGCGAGCCGACCGGCCCGGCGCCGAGTTCGCTGCCCGCCTTGAGCAGCGCGCCGTAAAGCTCGACCTGGTCGGCGGCCTTGCAGTGCAACTCCCAACCGAGATCGCCGGTGAACGAGACTCTCAGCGCCACCACATCGACGCCGGCTACCGTGATCTGGCGCGAGCGCATGAACGGAAAGGCCTCGTTCGACAGATCGTCATTGGTCAGCCGCTGCAGCAATTCGCGCGATTTCGGCCCGGCGACGTTGAAGCCGCCAAGCTCCTCGGTGCGCGAGCGGAAGGTCGTGCCTTCCGGCAGCGGCACCGATTTGAAGAAGCGCTGATGAAACCGCTCGGCCATGCCCGAACCGATCACCATGAACTCGTCATCCGCCAGTCTGGTGACGGTGAAGTCGCCGGCAATGCCGCCGCGCTTGCCGATCAGCGGCGTCAGGCAGGAATTGCCGACCTTGGTCGGCATGCGATTGGCAAACAGCGCATTCAGCCAGGCTTCCGCGCCTGGCCCCTTCACCTCGTATTTGGCGTAGTTGGAGATGTCGATGATGCCGGCATGCTCGCGCAGCATGCGAGCCTCCCGACCCACCGGCGCCCACCAATTCTGCCGCGTGAAGCCGATCGTCTCCTCGCGCGGCTCGCCTTCCGCCGAAAACCACAGCGGATGCTCCCAGCCGAAATTGAGGCCGAAGACGCCGCCCATCCGCTTCTGCATTTCATAGACAGGCCGCGTCCGCACCGGACGGCCGGCAGCACGCTCCTCGTTCGGGAAATGGATCTTGAAGCGGTGGCTGTACTGGTCCTGCACGCGCGCCTTGGTGAAGGCCTTGCCGGCCCAATGGCCGAAGCGCGCCATGTCCCAGCCGAACATGTCCAGCGTCGGCTCGCCCTCGATCATCCATTCGGCGGCGAGCTTGCCCATGCCACCCGATTGCGAGAAGCCCGGGATGATGCCGTTGCAGCAGAAATAATTGTTGAGTTCCGGCACCGGGCCGAACAGCACTGCACTGTCGGGCGACCAGATCATCGGACCGTTGATCACCTTCTTGACGCCGGCGGTGGCGGCGGCGGGAACGCGCTGAACGGCGCGCATCATGTTTTCTTCGATGCGGTCGAGGTCGTCGGGGAAGAGCTCGTGGCCGAAATCCAGCGGGGTTCCTTCCTCGGCCCAGAATTTCATGTTGCGCTCATAGGCGCCGATCAGCAGGCCCAGGCCTTCCTGGCGCAGATAATATTCGCCGTCGCGGTCGGCGACCGAAGGCAGGCGGCGGCCCATCGAAGCGATCTCGGGGATGGTCTCGGTGACGAAGTACTGGTGCTCGGTCGGGATCAGCGGCAGTTGCAGGCCGGCCATGGCGGCGACCTCCCTGCCCCACAAGCCGGCGGCATTGACCACCCATTGCGTGTGGATGTCGCCCTTCGGCGTGCGCACGATCCAGCTGCCGTCGGCTTGAGCCTCGGTCGCCGAGACCGGCGTGAAACGATGGATCTCGGCGCCGCGCTGGCGCGCACCCGCGGCATAGGCCGCCGTCACGCCGGACGGGTCGACATTGCCGCCTTCCGGCTCATACATGATGCAGCGTATGCCGTCGAAATCGACCAGCGGATGCAGCCGCTCCGCCTCGTCGCGGCCGACCTCGTAGAAATTCATCTTGTAGCGCCGCGCCTTGGCTTCCTGCAGCCGCAGCTGATGCTCGCGCGCCTCGGTCTGGGCGAGATAGAGCGAACCCGGCTGGAAGATGCCGCAGCCCTGGCCGGTCTCGGCTTCCAGCTCCTTGTACAAGGCCATTGTGTAGTGCTGCAGTCGGCTGATGTTGGTGGAATCATGCAAGCCGTGGATGTTGGCCGCCGCATGCCAGGTCGAACCGGAGGTCAGCTCGCTGCGCTCCAGAAGGACGACGTCCGTCCAGCCGAATTTGGCAAGGTGATAAAGGATCGAGCAGCCGATCAGACCGCCGCCGATGACAACGGCTTGTGCATGAGTACGCATAGTTGAGCTTTCTTCCCTTGGTTCGGCGACTTATTTTCGCGCTTCCTCGAAGCGGCTTGGAGTTTGATTTAGCTGACGGATCGATCGCAGTCGCCCGGCGAGTTCAGGGGCGCAAGCCGCGCCCCTGACATGCTTGTGGTGGTCGGTCCACCTATGCCTTGTCCAGCCAGACCTTATCGAGCTGCAGTTCGAATGTCTGATGCATGCCGAGGTTCTTCACATAGGTTGCGTGGTGCCGATAGAGCGAGCGCCAGAAGGCCTGAACGAGGATGCCGGAGTCCTGCAGGATGAACTCAACCTCCTTCATCACCTCCTTGCGTTTTTCCGGATCGGGTATCGCGAGCGCCGCGTTAAGCTTCTTGTCGAAATCCGGATTGGCGTAGCCAGACTCGTTCCAGGCCTCGCCGCTGCGATAGGCGATCGCCAGCACCTGCACACCGAGCGGCCGCATGCCCCAGTCGGTGGTCGACCATGGATATTTGGTCCAGTCATTCCAGAAGGAGGAACCCGGAATGATGGTGCGCTTCACCTTGAACCCGGCATCGCGCATCTGCGCGGCGACAACGTCGGCAGGATCCTTCACATAATCGGCGTCGTAGGAGATCAGCTCGAACTCGTGATCGGCCTGGCCGGCCTCGGCCATCAGCGCCTTGGCCTTGGCGAGATCCCGCGGGACTTTCGGCAGTGCGTAATATTCCGGATGGATCGGGCAGACATGGTGGTTCTCGGCAACTTGGCCCAAGCCGCTATACCCAAGCTTCAGCACCGTCTCATTGTCGACCGCGAGCTGGATGGCGTTCCGCACCCGCTTGTCGTCATAGGGCTTGTTGGTCACGTTGGTGCGCAGCACGATTGTGCCGGCGGTGACGACCTGCTCCTTGACCAGGCCCATGCTGTCATAGAGGTCGACCGTGCCGCCCACCGTCTGATAGTTGCAGTCGATCTCGCCGGCTTCGAAGGCGCTGCCGATGGCGGGGTTGGATGCGTCCGAGCCATAGTCGGTCCAGTCGACGCCATCGAGATAGGGCTCGCCGCCGAACCAGGTGAAGTCCTTGCGTCGCCGCACCGAGGCCGACTCGCCGACCTTGTACGAAATCAGCTCATAGGGACCGGTGCCCGGCGTCTTCAGCATGTCGGCGCCGTTCTTGTCGAAATCGCGGTGCACGATAACCGCCGGATAATCGGAAAACCCTGGAATGATGGTGACGTCCGACTGGCCGCATTTCAGCTTCACCGTATGGTCGTCGACCTTGGTGATGGCGCCCTTGGCTGCTTTCTTGGTGGCGGGATCGATCAGCGAGCCCATGCGCCCGGCCATCGAGTTTCCTTCGGCCGCCTTGTCGCACCAGCGTTCGATGTTGTGGACGATGTCGTCGGCGTTGAAGTCGTCGCCGTTCGACCACTTCACGCCCTTGCGCAGGTGCAGCGTGTACTCGGTGGCGTCGTCGCTCACCTCCCAGCTCTCGACCAGATGGCCCTGGAAGGTGAAGTCGGTGGTGTAGCGGATCATGTAGTCGTTGCACTGGCGCATGACGTTGGCGATTTCCGACCAATCCCAGGCGCGCGGATCCTTCATGTCCTTGATGATCATCTGCATCTTCAGGATGCCGCCCTTCTTGCCGGGCACGATCGCCGCGGCCTTAGCCGGTTCGATGCCGGCCATCGAATAGGCGAGCGCCGTGGAAGCGCCCATGACGCTCGCCATGGCCAGAAATTCGCGGCGGTCCATCCTGCCGCTTTTGACTTCGGCTGCGTAGCTTTCGATGACCGCCGGGACGCGGTCACCGTTGCTCTTGAACATTGTCATCGTTGTTCTCCGGTTCAGGGCTTTTTGCCCGTTCATTCCCCTTGCGGCGGGCATGTTAGGGGCGATGCAAAAATCCCGGAAGGGCTCGACCCTTCACAAACCGCAGAAACGCGGCTTCAAAGACCTAAAAAAACAATGCCATTGTCCCGTCAAATTTTTGAGGGCAGTGTTGATCTGATGCATGTCGCCCAAAAAGCGCATCGCGGTTTTGGGACAACGACATGCCTCAAAACAAAGACTTGAAGCGCGGCGCCGTGCGACGCGGTTCAGGGCCGCGCAGCATCTTCCCTGGCCTTGGCAAGGATCCATTCCCTGACAGTGCGCGCGATGTTTCCCTTCGAAAGCTGGCTCTCGGTCAGGTAATAATTCCAAGGGCTTGGCGGCCGCACCGGGAACGGCTCTATGAGCAGCCCGCGACCCATATAGGCATGCGCCAGCGAGCGCTGCGTGGCGACGAGACCGGCCCCCATCGCCGCCAGTTCGAGCGCGATGTTCGAGGCGTTGGTCGACATGCCCTTGTCGTGATCCTCCATGTCGACGCCGAGCGCATCGGCGACCACCTGCCAGTATTCCTGACGGCCATGCACGAAGATCCAGTCGACCTTGAGCATATCCTGCGGCGTCTTCAGGACATGCTCACCCTCGAGCATGCTTGGAGCGCAAAGCAGCACCAGTTCGTCGTTCCAGAGCGGAATGGCCGCGGGCGGGCGATCGTCGAAGCGCCGCGTCGAAATGGTGATGTCGGCGATCTGCTCGCTCAGGTCCTCCCAGATCGTGCCGTGCAGCACGATCTCGATCTCCGGGTGTTTCTTGCGGAACGCCGCCATGCAGCCCGCCAGCCAGTTTTCGGCAAGGCTCATCGGGCAGGACACGACCACGGTCCGGTTGCGCGAGGAGGCGACGATCGCTTCGGTCGCCTGGTCGATCTGGTCGAGCGCCTGGCGCAGCGTCGGCAGGAACGCCTCGCCCATCTCGGTCAGCTTCAGGCTGCGCGGATAGCGGATGAAGAGCTGCCGGCCGATATAGTGCTCAAGCGCGCGCACATGCGTGCTGACTGCGGCCTGCGTGTAGCCCAGCTCCTTGGCCGCGGTGGTGAAGCTCAGATGCCGGGCCGAGCTTTCGAACGAGCGGATATAGTTCAAAGGGGGCGGCGGCTTCATCCCGGACTCCTCAATAGCAATTCCAGGAAAAGTGTTGGCGATTTTCCGTCCGGAACTGCGTCAAAACAAACCGACAGGCCGGTTCACCGTTTTTCTTTTAAACGGTGGACCGCTCCTGTGTTGCTCGAAGCTATCGCACGGCCGAACGGCTGTTCAATCGCAGACAAACGACAAGGCATAGATTTTTTTGGCCAAAGCCGCCAAACTAATCGCGTGAAAGGGCAATGAACCCAATTTACTGATGTTGTGAGCAGAGAGGGGAGATACGCCAAGTGGCTGTGCCGTCGCATCGGCGTGAAGGGCCTGTCGTCAATTCCGTCACGTTCGCGCGCCTCGCCGATTTCGTGCTCAGGCGCCCCGCCTCCGTCTTCCCCACACCGGTGCTGGATCAGGCGCGCTATCTTCTCCTGGATACGCTGGGCATCGCGATAGCTGCAGGCCCGATGGAAGCCGGCCGGATCGCCCGCGATGTCGCCGTTCTGCTCTACGGCTCCAGCGATCCGCATCATTCGGCGCGCATGCTGTTCGACGGACGCCGCGCCAGCATCGCGGGCGCGGCTTACGCGGTTGCCACGCAGACCGACAATCTCGACGGCCATGACGGCTACAGCCCGACCAAGGGCCATATCGGCGTCGCCGTTGTGCCCGCCCTGGCCGCGCTTGCCGAAGCAAGGCCCGACCTCACCGGGCCGGAAGCGCTGGCATCGTTGGTGATCGGCTATGAAGTCGCTGGACGAGCCGGCATCGCGCTGCATGCGACGGTGAGCGACTACCACACGTCCGGCGCCTGGAACGCGTTGGGCGTCGCGGCGGTCGCGGCGCGGCTACGGCGGCTCAGCGAAGCGCAACTACGCGAGGCGCTCGGCATTGCCGAATATCACGGGCCGCGCAGCCAGATGATGCGCGAGATCGCCACGCCGACCATGCTGCATGACGGGTCCGGCCCCGGCGCGCTCATCGGGCTATCGGCCGCCGTGCTTGCCGAACGCGGCTTCACCGGCGCGCCGGCGATCACCATCGAAGCGCCCGACGTCGCTGAGCATTGGCGCGATCTCGGCGTGTTCTGGCAGTCGCTGCATCAATACGTAAAACCCTATCCGATCTGCCGCTGGGCGCATGCGGCGATCGACGCCGTGCGCGGGCTATGCCTGGCGCACAACCTCGGCGCCTCCGACATCGCCAATGTTCAGGTCAACAGCTTCCACTATGCGGCCACACTCTTCGATGGCATGCCCGACACGACCTCGAAGGCACAGTACAGCCTGCGCTTCGCCGTCGCCACCTACATCATCCATCGCAGCATCGGGCTGGAGCATATTTCCGGCGCCGGGCTCAAGGACGCGGCCGTCGCGGGCATGCTCACACGCATAACGGTAACCGAAACCGAACGCCACAGCGCCCGCTTCCCGGCCGGCCGCTGGGCCGATGTCATCATCACCACCAACGACGGCCGTATGCTTGCGTCAGGCGACGTGCATGCGCGCGGTGGACCGGAAGCGCCGATGACGCTGCAGGATGTCGAGGCCAAATACATGGAGTTCGCCGCACCCGTGCTCGGCACCGATCGCGCAACGGCGATCCGCGACGCTGTGCTCTCGCTCAACGATCGCGATAGCCGCTTCTCCGATCTATCGGCACTGCTCTACGATCCTCCCGGGGGGCAGGGCTGAGCGCCGCCGTGCCCCAGACGGCGGCGGCGAAGCACCGCGCAGACCAGCATCATGCATAAAGGACCATCATGACCCGACCGCAAGGAACGATCGCTCCGATCCTGACGCCCTTCGAAGACGATGGCCGCATCGCGCGCGATCTTTGGGTGTCCCACGCTAAATGGGTGCTGGACCAGGGCGCGCATTTCCTGTCGCCCTTCGGCACCACGGGCGAAGCGCTCTCGCTATCGCTGCGTGAGCGCATGCAGGCGCTGGAATGGCTGGTCGAAGCAGGCATTCCGCCCACCCGCATGATGCCCGGCACCGGCGTCACCGCGCTCACCGAGACGGTCGAGCTGTCGAAGCATGCGGTCGGCCTCGGCTGCGCTGGCGTGATGGTGCTGCCGTCCTTCTTTTACACCGGCGTCGGCGACAACGGGCAGGCGCGCTACTACAGCGAGCTGATCGAACGGGTAGCGACTCCCGCCCTGAAGATGATCCTCTACCACATCCCGCAGAACTCCGGCGTGCCGGTCAGTCCGGCTTTGACGGCGCGGCTAAGCAAGGCATTTCCGGACACCGTCGTTGCCTATAAGGACAGCGCCGGCGACTGGAACAACACTGCCGCAATCATTGCCGCCGCGCCCGACGTCGCGGTCTTCCCGAGTTCGGAGGCGCAGCTCACCAAGGGTCTTGCCAGCGGCGCGGCTGGCTGCATCTCGGCCACGGTCAATCTGAACGCCGCCGCCATCCGCCGCCTCTACGACGCGGCCCGCAAGGGCGAAGACGTCACCGAGGCGGATACCGCCGTCAAGGCTTTCCGTAAAGTGATCCAGGATGCCGGGCTGATCCCGGCAATGAAGGCCGTGCTCGCGGTTAAGTCCGGCGATAGGCGCTGGCTCAACCTGCGCGCGCCGCATGAGAACGCAACGCTGGAGAGCGGCAAAGCATTGCTCACCGCACTCGGCAGCGCCGCCGATCATATCGGCCGCAACTGAGGCTCTGATGTCGGTGCGCCCAACAGTGATCCTGCACACCGACAAACCGGCGGGCGCGCTTGCCGTGCTGGGCGAGACGCATCCCGACCTCGCCGTCCATGCCTGCGAGACCTATGCCGGCCTTCCCGCCCTGATCGGACAGACCGGTGCGGAGGTCGTCTATTCCATCCGCTTCGACGGCACGCCGCGTTATCCACGCCAGGCCCTGGTCGAGAGCGCTACGGTTAAATGGGTGTCGATCGGCGGCTCCGGCACCGACCATCTCGGGCGCTGGGATCCGTCGCGAGTGACGGTGACGAATTCAGCCGGCGTCGCCGCCGGCATGCTGGCGGAATATGCACTGGGCGCCATGCTGTCCTTCTCGCTCGACCTGCGCGGCTTCGAACGTCGGCAGCAGGCCCGGCAGTGGGGCGGCGGCCGCGTCGAGCCGATCGAAGGCAAGACCGTGTTGGTGATTGGCCTCGGCAAGACCGGCGAGGCCGTCGCGCGCCGCGCGCAGGCAATGGGCATGCACACGCTCGGCATTCGCGCTCGTCCCAAACCGACGCCTTGTCTGGACGAAGTCCACGGGACCGATAATCTCTTACCGCTGATTGCCCGCGCCGATTTCATTGTCTGTTGCGTGCCTCTGCTGCCCACGACACGCGGCCTGCTCGGCGAAGCGGCCTTTGCCGCGATGAAGCCATCCGCCGTTCTCATCGACATTTCGCGCGGTGGTGTAGTCGAGGAGAAAGCCCTTTTGGCCGCTCTCGACAGCGGACGGATCAAGGGTGCGGCGCTCGACGTCTTCACGACCGAGCCGCTGCCTGCCGAGCATCGTCTCTGGGGTTACGACAATGTCGCCATCACGCCGCACTGCGCGGCGGTCTATGACGGCTGGGACATCAAGTCGGTGCGCATGTTCGCCGACAACCTGAAGCGCTACCGCAACGGCGAGCCGCTTGAGAACGTGGTCAATCCGGAACGCGGGTACTAGGAGCAATTCCAGGAAAAGTGCGCGGCGGTTTTCCGTCCGGAATTGCGAAAAAAGATTCGAAGGGGAACAAGTCTGATGTCACAAGACAGGCGTGGCGGCGGTCGCCGATCGAAGCTCGGACGCGGCGGTGGCGGTATCGCGCAACTGCCGTGGCAGAGCGTCAAGAACCCCTACCCGCCCATGCAGCTGCTCGACGAGGAGCGGATGCAGCAACTGCACGACACTTCGATGCGCATCCTGTCGGAACTCGGCATCCGCGTCATGAGCGAAAAGGTGATGGATCTGTTTGCCGCCGCCGGCGCCATCGTCGACCGCGAGACCAACACCATCCGCGTCGACGAGAGCATCGTCACCGAAGCGCTGCGCAAAGTGCCCTCGTCCTTCACGCTGACCAGCCGCAATCCGGAAAAGCAGGTCCATTTCGGCGGCAATTCGCTGGTTTTCGGCCTGGTCGCCGGTCCGCCCAATGTGCATGACCGTATCAATGGCCGCCGCCAGGGCAATCTGCCGGACTACCAGAACTTCATCCGGCTCGCGCATCACTTCAACGCCATCCACATCATCGGCAACCAGGTGGTGGCGCCGATGGAGCTGCCAGCCAATGCACGCCACCTCGACACCTATCACGCCAATCTGACGCTGAGCGATCTTTCCTTCCATTGCACGGCGATCGGCCGCGCCCGGGCGATGGACGGCATCAACATGATGGCCATCGCGCGGGGCATCTCGGTCGAGGAGATGCGCGCTTCGCCAGGCGTGACGACGATCATCTCGATCAACTCGCCACGCCTGTTCGACGATGCGATGGCGGAAGGCCTGATCGCCATGGCCGAGCATGGCCAGCCGGTGACCGTCACCCCCTTCACGCTGATGGGCGCGATGACGCCGGTGACGCTTGCCGCCGCCCTTTGCCAGCAGAACGCCGAGGCGCTGTTCGGCGTCGTGCTGACGCAGCTCGTCAACCCTGGCACGCCGGTGATGTACGGCGCCTTCACTTCCAATGTCGACATGAAGTCGGGCGCGCCGGCCTTCGGCACGCCGGAGAACGCCAAGGCCAACATCGTCGCGGGACAATTGGCGCGGCGCTACAATCTGCCCTACCGCACTTCCAACGCGAACGCGTCCAACGTTGTCGACCTGCAGGCCGCTTACGAAACCGAAATGGCGACCTGGGGCGCGGTGCTCGGCGGCGCCAATCTGATCTATCACGCCGCCGGCTGGCTGGAAGGCGGGCTGACGGCGTCCTACGAAAAGCTCGTCCTCGACGTTGAGATCTTGCAAAACATGATGGAGTTCCTCCGGCCGCTGCCGTTCCAGGAAGACGACCTCGGTTTCGAGGCGATCAAATCGGTGCCGGCCGGCGGCCACTTCTTCGGCGCCGAGCACACCATGTCGCGCTACACGACGGCCTTTTACCAGCCGATGCTTTCCAATTGGCAGAACCACGGCGCCTGGGAGGAAGCCGGCGGCAAGGATGCGCTGGAGCGGGCGACCGAGCTCTGGCAGCAGGCGCTGCACGATTACGAAGAACCGGTGATGGACCCCGCGATCCGCGAGGAGCTCGACACCTACGTCGCGCGTCGTCGCGAGGAGATCGCCGCGAATCCAGAAGCTTAGGAAATCCACCTAATGCCTTATGATCTCGTCATTCGTCACGCGACGCTGATCGCCGGCGACGGCTCGAAACCGTTCGTGGCCGACATTGCCGTCATCGGCGTGAGGATCGCCGCGATCGGCCGGCTGGACGATGCGCAAGGCATCGAGGAGATCGATGGCTCCGGCAAGGTGGTCGCGCCCGGCTTCATCGACGTGCACACCCATGACGACGGCGCGCTTTTGGCGCCGCGCGGCATGGACCCGAAGATCAGCCAGGGCGTGACCACGGTGATCGCCGGCAATTGCGGCGTCAGTCTTGCGCCGCTGCTGCTCGACCAGACACCGCCGCCGCCCTTCACGCTGGTCGGCGGCCGCGAGAATTTCCGCTTCGACCGCTTTGCCGATTATGTCGCCGAACTCAAGCGGCGCGGCATCGCCACCAACGCGGCGCTGCTCGTCGGCCACACCACACTGCGCCAAAGCTGCATGCCGGTGACCGACCGTCCGGCCAACGACGCGGAAACGACGGCGATGCAAGAGGCAGTCGCCGAGGCAATGGCCGAAGGCGCCTTCGGCCTCAGCACCGGGCTCGACTATCCGCCGGCGGTGAAGTCCTCGACAAAGGAGGTCAAGGCGCTGGCCGCCACCGCCGCCCAGAATGGCGGCCCCTATGTCACCCATACCCGCAATTATTTTGAGGCGATGGACGAGGCGATCGAGGAAGCCATCGACATCGCCGATCATGCCGGCGGCAAGCTGTTCATCTCGCATCACCAGTGCACCGGCCGCGCCAATTTCGGCAAGAGCCTGCCGTCCTTGGAACGGATCGACCGGGCGCGCGCGATGATGGACATCGGCATGGACGTCTATCCTTATGCCGCGAGTTCCACAGTGCTTCGCCTGGAGCGCTGCGACACCGGGTTGAAGATCCTCGTCACCTGGTCGGATCCGCATCCGGAGATGGCCAGACGCGAGATCGCCGACATCGCGCGCGAATGGAACTGCACGGAGCGCGAGGCAGGCGAGCGCCTGCTGCCGGCGGGCGCCGTCTATTTCCAGCTCGACGAGACCGACGTGCGCAACATCATCGCCCATCCGCGCACAATGATCGGCTCGGACGGCCTGCCGCATGACATCCACCCGCATCCGCGCCTGTGGGGCACCTTTCCGCGCGTGCTCGGGCATTACGCGCGCGACGTCGGGCTGTTCAGCCTTGAGGAAGCCGTGTTCCGCATGACCGGCCTGCCAGCGAAGGAATTCGGCATCGCGGAGCGCGGGCTGCTCGCCGAAGGCAATTTCGCCGATCTCGTCATCTTCGATCCGGAAACGATCATCGACACCGCCACTTTCGAGGAACCGCGCCGGCCCGCCGCCGGCATCGAGCATGTCTTCGTCAACGGCGTACCGGTATGGCGCGGCGGCAGGGCGACAGGGGCGATGCCGGGTACCGTCCTCAAGCCTTCCGCGTCAAAGATTGTCGCCAGGGCCGCATGCGGATGCGGCGCCGATCACAGGGCCTCGTAGATCCGGTCGACGGTTTCCAGCGTGTAGGCGAACTCAACCGGCCGCGTGCAGCGCCAGGCGTCAAAGGTCTGGCCGGCAAGCGCCTTCAATGCCTCGGGCAGGCGCAGGATGCCGCCGCCGTAAAGTCGGTTCGCCATGTCGAGCATGCCTGTGCGATGTATGGCTTCGGTCATGCTGCCGCAGGCGTCCTTGACCAGCCAGACGCGAAAGCCCTGATAAACCGCGTCGAAGACGCTCTCGGTCACGCAGCTGTCGGTCAGCACGCCGGCGACCACGAGGTTCTCGACGCCGAGCGCGGCGAGCCGCTGTGAAAGATCGGTGCGGCGAAAGGCGCTTGGCCAATGTTTGTGGATGACGATGTCGCCCGGCAGCGCCGCCACCTCGGTGCAGATCGCGGCGCCCTCGCTGCCTGCGATGGCGGAGCGGAATTCCTCCGTCAGGATTTCTTCCTGCCGCGCATAGCCGTCGCGTTCCTCCGGCTTCACCCAGGCCTGGGCGTGGATGACCGGCACGCCCGCGGCGCGGGCGGCTTCGATCAGTTGCGCCGTGTTGGCGAGCACCGCGTCGTAGCCGATGACCGGCCAGGCTGCGCCTGGGCGGTATTCGTTCTGCAGGTCGATGACCAGCAAGGCGGTCTTGGCAAGGTTCATGGTTGATCCGAAAGATTGTCGAAGTCGGTGACGAAACGCAGAAGCAGCCGGATCGCCTGGTCGAGATCGGCGATCTCCATCGCTTCATGCGGATTGTGGCTGCCATTCTCGTTGCGCACGAAGAGCATCGCGGTCGGAATGCCGGCGCTTGCGAAAGTCGCGGCATCGTGCCCGGCCCCGCTCGGCACATGCGGCGCCTGCATCTGCAATTCAGCGGCGGCGCGATCCATTCCCGCGATCAACGCGGGCGACATAGTCGCCGGCTCCCAGGTGAAGCGCGGCCCGGCCTCGAAGGTCACACCACGCTTGGCGCCGACCTCGGCGAAAATCTCCTGAAGCCGCGTTTCGATGCGATCCAGAACGGCTGCTTCGGCGCTGCGCACGTCGAGCGTGAAGCCGAGCTCGCCCAGCACCCGGCTGCCGCCATGCTGCGTCGGATCGGATTGAACGCGGCCGAAGGTGATGGTTGCTTCGTGGCCGTCGCGTTCGAGCGCATCCCATTCGGCCTCAAGCGCGGCGACCAGATCGGCAAAGCCGAGCACGCTGTCATGCCGGGCAAAGCGCGGCTCGGCGCCGGAATGGGCGTAAGCGCCAAAGCACTTCGCATCGACATAGCGGAAGCCGCCGGCAATGCCGGTGACGATGCCGACCGGCGCGCCGGCGGCAACAAGGCGCGGCCCCTGCTCGATATGCACTTCGACGAAGGCCGCGACCCGGCCGGCATCGATACCCGGCACGCCGCGCCGCACGGCATCGGGGTCGAAGCCTTCTTCCAGCATATGGTCGGCCAGCGTGCGGTCGCTGTCGGACCGCTTTGCTTCGAGCGCTCGCGGATCGAGCAGACCGAGAGCCGCCTGGCTGCCTGGATAGGAGAGCGGAAACCAGACGGCCTCTTCCGCCCGCGTCGCCAGCACGGTCAGATCGCGCGACAATCGAATGCCTTGCCCGACCAGCTCGGCCATCACCGCCAGGCCGGCCGCGACACCGGCGGCGCCATCGAAATTGCCGCCATGCGGCACGCTGTCCAGATGCGAGCCGATGACGATCGCCGGCAGGGTCGGGTCGCGACCCGTCAGCGTCAAATAGAGGTTGCCGGCGGCATCGACGCGTCCAGCGGCGCCAAGTTCCTCGGCTTCGTCACGCACAAGATCGTGGGCGAAGCGCTCGCCAGCTCCGTAGGCGACACGTGTGATCCCCGGCGCATCGGTCGTGGCCTGCGCAAGTCTCCCCAGGACACGCTCCGCCAGCCTGCCGCCGGTCGTCAGGGCGATGCTCGTCATGAGGTAACCTGACGGGAGGCTGCGTTCCGCAACCGATGTGGCGTGAGATCGTCCAGCGACACGCCGTGCCGCGCGACATCATCCGGTAAGCCGGTGTCGACGATCAGGCTGGCGCAGATCCGCGACAGCGCCGGCGAGGTCTTGATGCCGTAGCCACCCTGCCCGACCAGCCAGACGAAATCCGGAAATTCATCATCGGGCCCGACCACCGGCGAACCGTCGGCGACGAAGGTTCTAAGGCCGGCCCAGCAGCGCGACACGCGCTGCACCTCGATGGTGGTCGCCCGCTCCAGGCGCTCGGCGCCAATCGCCACATCCATATCCTCGGCATAGGCATCCATCGGCGCCGATGGCGTGGCATCCGCCGGCGAGACGAACAGCTGCCCGGCATCCGGCTTGAAATAGAACTCGGCGCCGACATCGTTGACCAGCGGCCAATCGGTGATGTCGAGGCCCGCCGGAGCTGGAATGTTGAAAGCGGTGCGGCGCTTGGGCTCTAACCCAACCGGACGCACACCCGCCATCATGGCGATTTCGTCACCCCAGGCGCCGGCTGCATTGACGATCAGCGGCGCAAGAAATGTCCCTGCTTCGGTCTCCACGCGCCATTGACCGCTCTGCCTGCCGATGCCCTTGACGCCGGCCTTGGTGACAATGCGCGCGCCACGCGCACGTGCGCCGCGCAAAAAACCCTGGTGCAGGCCGTTGACGTCGATGTCCATCGAATGCGGTTCGATATAGGCGCCGGCGATATAGTCCTCGCGCAGCACCGGCACACGCGCGACCGCCTCGGCTGGCGTCATCGCCACGATCGAAGGCACCAGCGCCTGCGCGGCCGCAAGGTCGCCGCGCAACAGGTCGAGTTGGTCGGCGCGCGCCACCGTGATCATGCCGCGCTTGCTGAGCAGCGGATAGTCGCAAAAGCCGGTCGGCGGGTCAGTCAGGAAGGCGCGGCTGGCAAGCACGATGCGGCGGATGACGCCATTGCCATAATTCTCCGTGAAACTCGCCGCTGAGCGGCCGGTCGTGTGGTAGCCGCAATGGCTCTCCTTTTCGAGCAGCACGACTTTCGAACTGCGCGAAATCTCATAGGCAGCGCCGGCGCCTGCCATGCCGCCGCCGATGACGATCACATCGGTCTGCTCGCTCATGAACGCCCACCCTTCACAAGTGTCTTGCGCGGCCTGACCGGCGGCTCGCCCAAACGGCCTCGACGGGCGCGGTCGCGGGCGCCGCGCCCTTCAGCCAGATTCTCGGCCAGCGGGTTTTGCGAGGCACAAGCCCGCAGCGTCAGGTCGGAGACGAAAGGCACCGGCTTGCCGGCAATCTGCATGCCTTTCAGCCGCGCCCAGACGGCGCGTCGCTTGCGCACCTGATGCGACTGCAATTCGCTGATTTCGGCAATGTCGGTCTCGCGCCTGATTTCCAGCGCGCCGGCCTCGACGGCTGCGTCGAACAGCTCGAGCCCACGCCTGGTGCGCACGATGATGCTGTTCAGCGCCTCGTCCTCGGCCGCGGGCCCGCCATTTAGCCACGCATCATGCACGGCGATATCCGCGACCTGGCCGATCGCGTCCGGGCAGATCTTGCAGCGCGGCTGGATCATCCATTTGTCCTCGTCCTCCCACAGCTGCCGGTAGCTGATCTCGAAGGCGCGGCCGTCCTTGGTTTCAATCCTGTTGGGGCCAGGATTGCCATGTCCTCGATAGCGAAACAGCGACAGCTCGTCCTCGCGCAGTCCGAAGCGCTGCAGCACCTGCTCCGACTTGGTCAGATCCGAAGCGCCGCCGCAGACGAAAGCGAGCGCGTAACGCATATACTTCTCAACGCGCGGATCGATCCGCGCCAGATTGCGGACGGCGGTGACGTCGCAAGGCTTGGCGATCAGCGCGAATGGCTCACCGCGGTCGAGGATGTCGTCGAAATCGACCAACGTCGCCGCCGGCCCATAGCGCGAGCCGGCCCCTTCGAGCACCGAAACGGCGTCGAAGCTCAGCCTGTGTTCCGTGCGCATTGGCTGCGAGCGCGACGCAGCGACATGCAGCACGAACTTGACGCGGCCCGAGTTCAGCAGGAATTGCCCGAGCGCCGTCAGCGTTCCGCCGCCGGAGCCAATAAATCGCACGGTCGGGTCTGCCGCGCGGCCGAGCACCAGCCTTTCGACCGGTCCCCAGACCGCGTCTGCCAGCGCGGCTTCGCTCACTTGCGCCGCTGGCGGACCGGCGATCCGCGTTCCCGGACAGACGGCGTTGATGCGCATCAGCGTCTGCCTGTCCAAAGCCTGCCTCGCCACTGGCCGCTCGCGCCCCTCCGGCGTCATCACCATCTCGACTTCGCCGGCGCCGGCGATCGAGCGGCAGAGCCCGCAGCCGATGCAAAGCCCGTTCTCGACGATCTCGCTGAGCGACAACGGATCGACCGCGAACGGCGCTGTGTCCTGACTGGTTTCGATGAGGTCCATCTCCGATCTCAAACCGGATCCGAAATGCGCTGGTACTGGTCGGGGCGGCGATAGAGAGCGAAGTTGAAATTCACCTTCCGGCAGGTCTCGATCAGGTCGAGATCGGCACAATGGACGATGACTTCGTCGTCGAGCGACAGCGCCTGCGCGGCGATTTCGCCGGTCGGCGCGATGATGCAGGAGCCGCCGATCAGCGCCTGGCCGTCTTCGGCAGCGCCGATCCAGAGCGTGTTCTGGTAGGCGCCGGCCTGCATCGGCAGATGATTGTGGAACATCCTGAGATGCGCCAGCGCCGGCGCTTCGTCGAGCAGCAGCGGCGTGTTGTAGCCGAGCAACACGACCTCGGCGCCGTTGAGGCAGAGCATGCGATAGGTCTCCGGCCAGCGGCGATCATTGCACAGCGCCAAGCCGACGCGCACGCCGCGATAGTCGAACACCGGAAAACCGAGATTGCCCGGCTCGAAATAGCGGCGTTCGAGATGCGTGGTCGTGCCCGCTTCCGGCTCGCTCGACCCCGGCACATGCATCTTGCGGTAACGGCCGATGAAAGCGCCATCCGGCCCGACCAGATCCATGGTGTTGAAGTGGCGCGTGCGGCCATCTTCCTGCGTCAACTCGCAATAACCGAGTGCGAAGCCGACCTTCAGACGCGCCGCCGCATCGTAGAGGCGCTGCGTCTCCGGCCCCGGCATGGAGGCCTCGTAGAAGGCGTCGATCTCGGCCTGATCGTCGATCCTCCAGCGCGGGAAGAAGGTGGTGAGCGCCATCTCCGGAAACACCGCGATCTCCGCGCCGGCCGAAGCGGCTTTCTCCAGCAGATGCACCAGACGTTCGACCGTCTCGGCGCGCGATGCGCTGCGCTGGATCGGTCCGGTCTGGCAAACGGCAATGGTCAAGCATCGAGCCATGGTGTCCAATCCTCGACTGGTTTTCCAGAAAGCGCCGGATCGGCGGCGGCTCGCGCCACGAAGCGGCCGAACCCCGGCTCTGCCTGCAACTTACCGTCGGCGACCACCGGCATGCCACGCACCAGAACGGTGGTCGGCCTGCCGGTGACCGTCCTGCCTTCGTAAGGCGTGAAGTCGACGCGCGAATGCAGCGCCTTGTGGCCGAGCGTCCAGCGCGTCGCCGGATCCCAAAGCGCCAGGTCAGCATCCAGTCCCACAGCGATGCTGCCCTTCCGATCGGCGAAGCCATAAACCGACGCGGCATTGCGCGAGGTGAGATCAAGATATCGATCGAGCGTCAGCCGGCCGGCAAGCAGCCCTTCAGAGAACAGCAACGGCAGACGCGTCTCGATACCGGGAATGCCACTCAGCGTCGTGGTGAAGCCGGGGGTTTCGGATCGACCGATCTTGTCGGCGAAATAGTAGGGCGAATGATCGGACGACCACAGGTCGATGCCGCCATCGATCAGCTCCTGCCACAGATGCGCGTGACTGCGTGGCGAGCGCGGCGGCGGCGAGAAGACGAAGCGCGCCGCATCGACAGCGGGGCGGTCGAGATCCGCGGCGCCGAGGAAGAGATATTGCGGACAGGTCTCGGCGATGGCGTCGACGCCGCGCGCCTTCGCCCGCGCCACTTCTTCGGCCGACTGCCAGGAGGAGACATGCACAATAGTCATGCGCGCTCCAGTCATCTCGGCGAAGGCTAAAGCGCGATGCGTCGCCTCGCGCTCCATCGTCTCGCTGTGGGCAACGACGTGGTAGCGGATATCGGTGCGGCCGAGATCGATCAGCCGCTGGCGCGTGCGCCGGATCGCGGCATCGTTCTCGGCATGGACCATGACGATCCAGCCCAGCCGCCGCGCCGTATCGAGGACCTTGAAGAAGAGGTCGTCATCGACGGCAAAGCCCTGATAGGTCATGAACAGCTTGACCGAGGCGATGCCACGGCCGGCGAGCGAGCCAAGCTGCGCCTCCACATCCGCGCCGGTGCCCATGGTCACCACGGCATGCAGCCCGTAGTCGATCACGGCGCGCCCCGCCGCGCGCTCGAGCGCGCGGTCGATGGCGCCGACGCTCGTCAGTTCCGGGCCGGGCATGCCGAACGGCACGATGCAGGTGGTGCCGCCAAAGGCGGCGGAGATCGTGCCGGAATAGAAATCGTCGGCGTTGCCGGCTCCGCCCCAGACCGGCTGGTCGAGATGACAATGCGCGTCGATGCCGCCCGGCATCACCCAGTGGCCGGCGGCGTCGATCGCCTTCTCGCCGGAAAGACCCTTGCCGATGGCCGCGATGCGGCCGTCGTCGATGCCAACGTCACATTCGGCCCAGCCGCCGGCGAGCGCCACACGCCCGCCTCTGATCACCAGTTCATGCATTGACCCGCCCCCGCCGGCCGGCTCAGCCGACGGCCGCCGTCACCATGATCTCGACGCGATACTGGTCACCGGCAAGCCGCGCCTCCACCGTGGCGCGCACCGGCATGGCGCTGCGGTCGATCCAGGCATCCCACGCGGCATTCATCATCTCGAAGTCGGCGATGTCGCGCAGCCAGATCTGGGCGCTGAGCAGCTTAGACTTGTCGCTGCCTGCCTTGGCGAGCAACGCGTCGATTTTGGCCAGGATCTGTTTCGTCTGGCTCGTGGTATCGCCCGAAAGGTCGTCCGCCGTCAGGCCGGCCACATAGACAGTACCGTTGTAGCGAAGCACCCGGCAGAAGCGCTGTCCGTTTTCAAGACGTTCGATCGTCATGCCGTTCCCTTCCGTTGGTTCTGGAATTTTTGGCTTTTGCCTATGGTACGGAGGGTGCAAAACCACTGTAAAGCCTGCTGAGGTGTGAGAAGCCGCTTTCCTTGATCCACATGGCCAAAAAAATTATGGCCATAGCCGTACCAATCTTCGTTTGTGGCGGACGCCGCAAAGTGTAGCCTGCGATGGGGCTGCCATCGATCAACGGTGCCGCGCCAAGGGGAGCCACCGCAGCCGCATCCATGAGGTCGATCGCCCAATCCGCGATGCGGCTCTGGCACAGTGCAGAGCGCTCCCGCGCCATGCTGCCGATCATGGTCGGCATTTGCCTCGCCTGTATCGGCAGCGCCATGCTTTCCACCGCCGTATCGTTGCATCTCGGCAAGCCCGGCATTTCGCCACAAGTCGTGCAGATCGTGCTGACCGCTTATCCCATCGGTTTCCTCATCGGCTGCCTGATCGCGCGCCCGGCGGTAGCCCAGTACGGCCACGAGCGCACTTTCGTTGCCATTCTCGTCCTTGCGCTGCTGGCGGCTTCCGGCTTTGTCTTCACCGATTTTCTGCCGAGCTGGATCTGCTTCCGTCTGCTCGGCGGTCTGTCGATGGGGTCGCTGTTCGTGGTCTGCGAAAGCTGGATCAACCTTTATGCCGAGCAGCACAATCGCGGCGCGCTGTTTTCACTCTACATGCTGACGACGGCAATCGCGGTGCTATTCGGGCAGATCCTTGTCGGACTGGTCGGTCCGCAATCGCCTCACTTGTTCCCGGTCGCCGCCGCGACGGTGCTCCTGGCGCTGATTTCGAAATTCATCGGCGGACGCTGGCCGGCGCTCCCCGTCATCGCTCCGGAACACACCGGCTCGGCAACGCCGGTCAAGCGGCTTGGCCCGCTTGCGCTTTTCCGGCTGGCGCCAGTGACCGTCGTCGCCATCTTCCAGGGCGGCATCACCAACATGAACATCTTCGTGCTGACGCCGATCTATGGCACCCAGATCGGGCTGTCGGCGGCGACGGCGGTCGGGCTGGTCACGACGGTGAGCATTGCCGGCATGCTCGCGCAGACGCCTGTCGGCTGGCTATCGGACAGGTTCGAGCGGCGCATCATCCTGCTTGTCCAAGGCATTGTTTCCGTTGCGCTCTGCGCCACGATCGCCTGGCTCGGCAGTTTTTCGGTGCCGCTGCTGTTCGTGCTGTTCTTCCTCTATGGCGCAACGGCGCTCACCGTCTATCCGGTGGCGATGGCGTTCGGCGCCTCGCAATTGCACAGCCGGCATATGGTCGGCGCCTCCGGCACGTTGCTCCTGCTCTATTCGATCGGCAATGTCGCGACGCCCGGCATTTCCGCCGGCCTGATGGAGCATATGGGCGCGCCGACGATGTTCCTGCTGCTTGGCGGCGGCGCCGTGCTGGTGACCTTAGCCGCCTGCTACAATCTCCTGCGCCGCCCGGTCAGCGCGGCGACCCTGCAGACGATCGAGGAGCAGGTCTGATGTCAGAGATGAACCGGCTTGACGGCAGCGTCGTCCTGATCGCGGGCGCCACCAGTGGCATCGGCGCGGCGATTGCTCGGCGCTGCATTGACGAAGGCGCGAAAGTCGTCTGCGCCGACTACGACCTCGAACCGGCGACCCGGCTTGCCGAGGCGCTCGGATCTTCCGCGGCCGCTTGCCAATGCGACGTGACGAACATCGAGTCCGCCAAGGCTGCCGTCGACTTCGCGCAGCAAAAATTCGGCCGTCTCGACGGGCTGGTGCACAATGCGGCAGCACCCTCGACCAATGCCACCGTCGTCAATCTCGACGAGAGTGCCTGGCGCCATGAGATCGATGTCGGCCTGACCGGCGCCTTCCTGATGAGCAAGTTCGCCGTGCCGCTGATCGCCGCCAGCGGCGGCGGCTCGGTCGTCTTCATCGGCTCGCAATTCGGCCGCGTCGCCACCACCAGGGCCGTCGCCTATTGCGCCGCCAAGGCCGGGCTGATCCATCTCGCCAAGGCGATGGCCGTCGATCACGCGCCCGACAAGGTCCGCGTCAACAGCCTGTCGCCTGGCGCCGTGGCGACGACGCGGCTGCTGCGCCGGTTTGCCGATTTTGAAGCCGCCAATGCCGGCCTCGGTCCCGCCCATCTGCTCGGCCGCATCGCCGAGCCTGAAGAGATCGCGGCGGCGGCTGCCTTCCTGCTTTCTTCCGACGCGTCCTTCGTCACCGGATCCGACATGCTCGTGGATGGCGGCTATGCGACGCGCTGAACCCATGTTTTCAAAGGAGTCTGCATGACCCTGCTTGTTACCGGCGGCACCGGCTTTGTCATGAGCGTGGTCGCGCGCGCATGGCTGGACCGAGACCCACAGGCTCGCGCCGTCATTCTCGACCGGTCCGGCCTCGACGCGGCAGCTGAAAAGCATTTCGCTCCAGTGCGCGACCGGCTCACGGTGATCTCAGCCGATATTCTCGATCCGGCTGCCTGGTCTGCCACGCTGGACAAGCATGGCATAACGGCAATCGTGCATGGCGCGACGATCACGCCGATCTCGCGCGGCAGCGCCTCGGAAGCAAAGCGCCAGCCGGAAGCCGAAGATCCGGCTCGCATCGTCGACGTCAATCTCATGGGCACCGTGCGGATGCTGGACTGGGCGCGCACAAAGCCGGACCTGAAGCGCTTCGTCTGTGTCAGTTCTGGTTCGGTTTACCGCCACAACGGGCCGGACTGGAGCAACGAACCGCTGCCGGAAGACGGATATGTCGCGCCACTGACACTCTACGGCATTTCGAAATTCGCCGCCGAGATGGTCACCAACCGCTATGCCGACCTATTCGGCCTGTCGGCGGTCTCGGTGCGGCTTTCTTCCGTCTACGGTCCGATGGACCGCGCCACCGAGAGCCGCAACTTCCGCCATGTTCCCAACCGCGTCGCGCATATGGCTCTGGCCGGCGAGACGATCCGGCCGAACAGCCTGGAGCCCGTCGGCGACTACGTCGCCTCGACCGACGTTGCCGCCGCGATCCTGGCGCTGATCGATGCGCCGCGCCTCAACTATCGCCACTACAACATCGGCTCCGGCTCCAGCCAGACCATCGGCGAGATCATCGGCTGGGCACGGGACCGGGTGCCGGGGCTGAAGATCGAGGTGACATCTGGCGAAGACGCCAACATCGTCCAGGATGTGATGCTGAAAGGTGGCATGTGGGGCGCCTATGACATCGCTCGCATCCTGCGCGACACCGCATGGCGGCCGCGTCCCGGCAGGCAAGCATTCCACGCTTACATGGACTGGATCAGCGCCAACGAAAGCTGAGGAGGATGCAAAGATGCCCAGCGATTTCCAGCAACCGCGCGACTTCGTCGGCTACGGCCCGCATCCGCCTTTCGTCACCTGGCCGGGCGGCGTCAAGCTCGCCGTCAACCTCGTGCTCAACTACGAGGAAGGTTCGGAATACTCCTGGATCGAAGACGGCCGCAACGACAATTGGGGCGAGTACAACCTCACCTCCAGCCCGCCGGTGCGCGACCTCGGCACAGAGACGCATTTCGAATATGGCAGCCGCGCCGGCGTCTGGCGCCTGGCCAGGCTGTTCGACCGCTACGATATCCCGGTCACCTTTTCCGCTTGCGCCGTGGCGCTGGAGCGCAACCCGCCTTTGGTCGAATGGATGAAGAGCCGCCGCCACGACTTGATGGGCCACGGCCTGCGCTGGGTCGACTACACGACAATGGAGCGCGCAGAGGAAGAGCGACACCTGCATCAGGCAATCGCCCTGTACGAGAAACTGCTGGGAAGGCGGCCCCTAGGCTGGAACTGCCGCTCGCTGCCCAGCGTCAACACGCGCGATCTACTGGTCGCGGAAGGCGGCTTCCTCTACCATTCCGATCCCTGCAATGACGATCTGCCTTATTTCCTCGACCATCAGGGCACCGAGATTCTCGTCGTCCCCTACTCCAAGACGCTGAACGACAGTCGCTATCTGGTGGCGCCTGGCTACAGCAATCCGCGTGATTTCACCGAGGACTGCCGCGCGGCGATCGACTACATGCTCTCCGAGGCCGACGAGACTGGCGGCCGCATGCTGACCATCGGCATCCATGCGCGCTGGATGGGCCAGCCCAATCGCGCCTCCGGTTTGCGCGAGGTGATCGAGCACGTCCAGAAGAGCGACGGGGCCGCCTTCATGCGCCGTGAGGATATTGCCCGCTTCTGGCACGACAGCCATGCCGGCTTCGAGCAGCGCGGCTGAAGGGAGAGCCGCGCAATGTTCGAAACGCTGATCCGCGGCGCAATGGTGGTCAACGCCGAAGGATCAGGACCTGCCGATGTCGGCATCACGGCAGGCAGGATCGCCGCACTCATCCGTCCCGGCGAGGTGGCGGAGGCTGGCAACACGATCGATGCCTCTGGCTGCGTTCTGCTGCCCGGCCTGGTCGATGCGCATGCGCATCTGCGCGATCCCGGACTGACGCACAAGGAGGACTTTTCCTCCGGCACGCATGCCGCGGCACTTGGCGGCGTGACCACCGTGCTCGATATGCCGACCGACGAGCCGTGGACGGCGACATCCAGGCAACTCGCCGACAAGATGGCGATCGCCGAGGGCCGCATCCATGTCGATGTCGGTCTGCAGGCCGTGGTCAGCCGCGACCTGTCGCGCATCCCCGGCCTGCTCGACTTCGGGCCGGTCTCGTTCGAGCTGTTCACCGCCGATGTGCCGGACGCCTTCCTGTTCGCAACGCTCGACGCGGTTGCGGAAGCGCTGAAGGCTTTCGCCGGCGCCGACACGCTGATCGGCATCTCACCCGGCGATCAATCGATGCTTGCCGGCAGCACGGCGCGCGACCGCTCCGGCAGCATCGCCGCATTCCTCGACAGTCGCCCGCCGTTGGCGGAAGCCAACGGCATCGCCCGCACGCTCGTCGCCGCTGCATCGACCGAGGCGAGGATCCACGTCCGCCAGATCAATTCCGAGCTTGGCGTCGAGACCTGGAGCCGGCTGCGCGGCATGGCCGACGCCAGCGTCGAAACCACGCCGCAGAACCTGTTCTTCACCGCCGCGGATTACGAAACGCAAGGCGCCAAGCTGAAGGCTTCGCCGCCCTTGCGCTCGCCGCATGATGTCGACGCGCTGCGCGCCGCGCTCAGCGCCGGACTGATCGACATCGTCGCCACCGATCACGCGCCGCATGCGCCGGCCGAAAAAGCCGCATCCTATGCCGCCTTCGCCGACATTCCTGGCGGCATGCCGGGACTGCAGACGCTGCTTTTCACCATGCTGAAGCTGGTCGACGAGGGGCTCATCGCGCTGCCCGATCTGGTGCGCATGTGCGCCAGCAATCCAGCCGAACGCTTCGGCCTTGGTCGGCGCAAGGGACGAATCGCCATCGGCTACGATGCCGATCTGCAGATCCTCGATCCGCGCCAATCCACCACGATCGCTGGCGGCGATCAGGTATCGCGAGCGGGGTACACGCCGTTCGACGGCTGGAGTGTCAAAGCGCGGCTGCGGAGCGTGTTCCTGCGCGGTCGCGAGATCGTCCGCAAGGGCAAGCTGATCGCATCGACATCTGGAACCATCGTCATCCGGGAAAGCTGAACATCATGCCCCTGCTCGCCGACAAGATCGCCATCGTCACCGGAGGCAGTTCCGGCATCGGCCGCGCGATCGCGCTGAAATTCGCGGCCGAGGGCGCCAGCGTCGTCATCGCCGACACGGTCGAGCAGCCTATCGAGGGCGGCGAGAGCACCGTGGAGTTAATCCGCTCGGCCGGTGGTGCTGCTATCTCCGTCCGGACCGACATCTCGGACTGGAACGCCGTCGATGCGCTGGTCGGCGCGACGGCCGCGCAGTTCGGGCGCCTGGACGTCATGGTCAACAACGCCGCGGTCTACACCAGCACCAATCTGATCGACACCACGCCGGAACAGTGGCAGCGCGTCATCGGCGTCAACCTCACCGGCTTCTTCTATTGCTCGAAGCGCGCCGTCATGCAGATGCTGACCCAGGCGCCGGTCAACGACGTGCGCGGCCGCATCATCAACATCTCCTCGCAGCACGGCATGGTCGCCTGTCCCGGCGACCTGCCCTACTCGGTGAGCAAAGGCGGCATCGTGCAGATGACCCGCCAGATCGCCGTCGACCATGCCGAAGACCTGATCGTCTGCAATGCCATTGCGCCCGGCAAGATCATCACCGGCAAGCCGGGCGTGGCCAACGATCCCGATGCGCTCGACTATTCGCGCCGTCGCACACCATGGCCGCGGCTCGGACATCCAAACGACGTCGCGGGTGCGGCGCTGTTCCTTGCCAGCGATATGGCGAGCTACGTCACCGGCATCAACCTGATGGTCGACGGCGGCTGGATGGCTGGCTGAGCGAATAGGACTTGCGTTCTACTCCGCCGCCAGAGCCGTGACTTCGCGGCGGAACGGCAGAGCGTCACCGATATCGGGTTCGTCCAGTTCGCGCGCGAAACGATGGCCGGCATAGGTCGCCCAGGCGATCGGTCCGGGCGCTTCGGCATCACCGATGACCTTGATCGAGCGGATGCCGTTGCCGGCCCATTCGTCGCGCCGCGCTTTCAGCTCGCCCCAGACCTCGTCGTCCTGCTGGCGCGACGTCACCAGCACCACGGCGTCGGCGGCGACGTCACGTTCGGCACCGGTGTAGGCGCAAGCGGTGGCGACGCCGCCCGGCACGATCCGCGTCACGATCCGGTTCAACACGATCTCGACGCCGAGCCCGGCCAGCCGGCGATGAATGGCGCCCTGCTCCAGGGTGTTGCGGGTCCAGTCCGAGACAAAGGCCGACGGCGTCACCAGCGTCACCTTGGCGCCGTTGCGCGCCATCAGCTCGGCCAGGACGCCGCCCATATAGTAATGGTCGTCGTCGAACAGCACGACATTGCCGGTCGGCACGTTGCCGCCCATCAGATCGTCCGGCGTGTAGACCGGCATGGCCGGGTCGATCGGCATCGGCACGACATGGGCGCGCGCCACGCCGTCACGGCGCCATGTCGAGCCGGTGGCAAGGGCGATGTTCTGGAAGCCGAAGGCCAGGACATCCTCAGCCGACAACCGGCTTTCGAAATAGATGTCGACATTGGACATCTGGCTGAGCTGGTATTGGCGATAGTCGCGGACGCGACCCCAGGCCGACAGGCCAGGCAGGCGGCATTCGCGCGCGACGCGGCCGCCGAGCTCGGTGCCGGCCTCGGCGATCGCCACCTGATAACCGCGCAGGCCGAGCGCGCGGGCGGCCTCCAGCCCGGCGGGTCCGGCGCCTACGATCAGCACGCTGTCGCTGTCGCCCTTGGCCTGCATGCGCTCGGGATGCCACCCCTTGCGCCATTCCTCCATGAAGGTCGGGTTCTGCGTGCAGCGCGAGATCGACATGGTCATGTCGCCGGTGATGCAGATGTTGCAACCGATGCATTCGCGGATGTCCTCGATCCGCCCCTCCTCCACCTTCTTCGGCAGGAAAGGGTCCGCGATCGACGGGCGGGCGCAGCCGATGAAATCGAGCGTGCCGGACTTGATCATCCTGACCATCACATCCGGCGAGGTGAAGCGCCCTACGCCGACGACGGGCTTCAAGGTCAGCGTCTTGATACCGGACACCAGGCTCTCCTGCGCGCCCTCATCCTTGAAGCGCGACGGCCCCGAGCAATCCTCCCAGGCGCCATGCGCCAGATCCCAAAGATCGGGCAGATCGGCATGCATCTCGATCATGTCGCGGACCTCGGAATTGGCAAAGCCAAGCTCGCCGATCATCTCGTCCAGCGACAGCCTGAGCGTCAGGCCGCAGGTGTCGCCGATGGCGTCGCGGCCTTCCTCGATCAGCTCGCGCATCAACCGTGAACGGTTTTCCAGCGAGCCGCCATATTCGTCGCTGCGCTGGTTGGTGGCGGTCGACAGGAAGTGCTGGATGATGCCGAAGCCGTGCGCACCATAGAGGCAGACCAGATCGAAGCCTGCCTGCTTGGCGCGCTTGAAGGCGTTGCGGTGCCAGCGACGCAGGTCGCGGATATCCGCTTTGTCCATAGCGCGCGCCTGGACCGGATCGTTGGTGAAGGTGCGGATGGGCAAGGCGGACGGCCCGCGCGGCACTTCCTTGGTGTAGAGGTTCGGTCCGTTGATGCCGGAATAGGCAAGCTGGATGCCGGCCAGCGCGCCATGCTGGTGCATCGCCTTGGCCATCTTGGCCAAGGCCGGGATATCGGCGTCGTCCCATAGCCTGAGCTCGATGAAGGGCGTGATCTCCGAGGTGTGGTGCATCTCGGTCTGCTCGGTGAAGATGACGCCCCAGCCGCCTTCCGACTTCATGCGCCGCATCTCGGCCGCGGCCGAAGGGTCGCGATAGCCGCCGCCATTGCAATGCGGCACCTGGTAGAATCGGTTCTTGGCTGTCACCGGACCGATCCTCATCGGCTCGAACAGAATGTCGTAGCGTGGGTCGCGCATATAACTTCCCTTCCGTCGGCTTGGCGCTGCCGCTGCTGTCGAGACTACTCATAAGTTGGCGTAAGCGCGGGAAAACTATGGAATTCTTCTGCGCCGATTAGGACGCGCCTAATCGCGCATCCGCGGATTAGCCTGCGATGAAGCGCGGCTGAGCCAAATGAGACTTCAACGCCGCAGCGTCACGATGCTACACAGCCGGTTACGGCAATGGAAAAAGACATGGACAGCATCACGATCCTCGAACGGCTGATCGCCTTCCCGACAGTGAGCCGCGACTCCAATCTCGATCTCATCGGCTATGCGGCGGAGCTGCTCGCGGCACACGGCATTGCCACTCAGATCATTCCCAGCGCCGATGGCCACAAGGCCAATCTGTTTGCCACCATCGGCCCGGCCAACAAACCTGGCGTCATGCTGTCCGGCCATACCGACGTCGTACCCGTCGATGGCCAGAACTGGACGCTCCCGCCCTTCGCCATGACTGCGCGCGACGGCAAGCTCTATGGGCGCGGCGCGGCGGACATGAAGGGTTTCGTCGCCTCAGCCCTCGCCTGCTGTCTCAAGGCCTCGAAGATGGCTCTTCAAACGCCTTTGCATCTGGCGCTGTCCTACGATGAGGAGGTCGGCTGCCTCGGCGTGCGCGACCTGATCGAGATGCTGAGTGCGGCGCCGCAACGGCCGCTTTTGTGCCTCATCGGCGAACCGACGAACATGCAGGTGGCGACAGGCCACAAGGGCAAACTCGCGGCGCGCGCCCTCTGCAAAGGACGAGAAGGCCATTCGGCCCTTGCGCCCCTGGCGCTCAACGCCATCCATATCGGTTGCGATTTCGTGCGGGCCTTGCGCGACGAACAGGATCGGCTCGCCCGCGAGGGCCCTCGCGACGGCGACTACGACATTCCCTACACGACCGTGCATGTCGGCAAGATCAATGCCGGGGTGGCGCTCAACATCGTGCCCAATCTTTGCCAGGTCGATTTCGAAATCCGCAACGTCGCCGCCGACGATGCGGTGGTCATCCTCGACAGGCTTCGCGAGGCCGCGGCGCGCATAGCCCTGGACGCCGCATCGATCGCCGCCGAAGCTGCGATCGAGATCGAGATCACCAACACCTATCCGGGCCTCGACACTCCGGCCGCATCGGAGGCTGTCGCTTTCGTCAAATCGTTGACCGGTGCCAACAACACCATGAAAGTCGCCTTCGGCACCGAAGGCGGATTGTTCAGCCGCGATCTCGGCACGCCGGCCGTCGTCTGCGGTCCAGGCTCGATGGCGCAGGGGCACAAGCCGGACGAATTCGTCAGCGCCGAACAGCTGCGGCGTTGCGACGAGATGCTGGAAAGGCTGTTGTCGCGGCTCGCCGATGGCTGGCCGTGAGCCCCGTTATTTAACGATGCGCTCGGTACCAAAGACGCCCTGCTCCAGTACGAAGCGGCGGCAGTGCTCGATGAAGGCCTGCACCGTCAGCGTGCGGTGCTCGGCATTGGGCAAGGCGATGCCCATGGTCAGTGGCCTGAGATCGCCCAGCAAAGGCACGAAGACCAGCAATTTGCCGTCCGGCGATACGGTGTTGAGGGGCCGCATATTGGCTATGCCGTAGCCAAAGCCATTGGCGACCATCGAGCGCATGACGGCGATGTCGCCGGTGCGTTCGGCGATCTTGGGCCGCAGCCCGTGGAACGCCGAAAGGAAATACTCCCGGCTGTATGGCAGGTCGAGCAGCACCATCGGTTCGTCGACCAGTTCCTCTGGCGTGATGCCGGCTTTCCCAGCCAGGCGATGCGCGGACGGCAGCATCACATAGGCCGGCAGCTGGATGAGCGGCTCGAAGGTCATGTCTTGCGACAATTCGAGATCATAGGTCAGCGCGGCGTCGATTTCGCCACGTTGTAGCATCTCGAACAATTGCCCTTGGTTGCGCTCGAACTGCCGGAGGCGCACGTCCGGATAGGCGTCCTCGAATTTTCGGCGCAGCGCCGGCAGCACGATCTGCGCGAAAGTGAGCAGGCAGCCGATCGCCAGTGGTCCACGCACCTTCTCGGCGATATCGCCAGCGATGTCGTGCAGCGCGTCGGCGTCGTTGAGCAGGCGCGCGGCTTCTTTCAAGAACAGACGTCCGCCGGCGGTCAGCGCCAGCGCGTGCGAATGCTTGCGCACGAAGAGCTGGACGCCGAACTCCGCTTCGAGCTGCGCGATCGACGCCGAGATCGACGGCGGCGAAACATTCACCTGCTCGGCCGCCTTGGCGATCGAACCCGCCTCGCCGACGGCGACGAAATATTCGAGTTGTCTGAGCGTGAAACGGAGCGGCATGGTCGCTATGTTGCCGGTTTGCAGCCGGTGATCAAGTCGTGGCCCTCAGTACTTGATCCAGGTGGTCTTCAGCGCGGTGTATTTGTCGAGCGCATGCAGCGACAGGTCGCGTCCGAAGCCGGATTGCTTGAAGCCGCCGAACGGTGTCATCGGGCTCAGCGCATCGACCGTATTCACCGACACCGTGCCGACCCGAAGCCGCTCGGCGACGCGATGCGCCCGCGACAGGCTGTCGGTCCACAGCGACGCCGCTAACCCGTAAATGCTGTCATTGGCGATCCGAAGCGCCTCGTCTTCGGTGTCGAAGGCGATGACCGACAGCACCGGGCCGAAAATCTCGTCGCGGGCGAGCGGATCGCCCGGCGAAACATTGTCGAAGATCGTCGGCTGGACGAAGGCACCGCGCCCGTCGACGGCGATCCGACCGCCACCGGTCACGAGCCGGGCCGATTTCTTGCCCTCGTCGATGAAACGCATGACCGTCGCGGCATGACGCGCATCCACCATCGCGCCCATCCTGGATGCCGGGTCGAGCGGATCGCCAGGCTGGGTCGCCGTGGCGCGCTCAGCCAGTTTCTCGACCACCGCATCCTTGACCCTGCGCTCCACCAGCAGCCGCGAATTGGCCGAGCAGACCTGTCCCTGGTTGAAGAAGATGCCGAAGGCGGCCATGTCAGCGGCCGCATCCAGATCGGCGCAGTCGGCGAACACCAGATTCGGGCTCTTACCGCCGGTCTCCAGCCAGACCTGCTTCATGTTCGACTGGCCGGAATACTGCAGGAACATCTTGCCGATTGCGGTCGAGCCTGTGAAGGCAAGGCAATCGACATCCATATGGCGGCCAAGCGCCTGGCCGGCCGTCTCGCCGAGTCCAGGCACGACATTGAGCACGCCTGCCGGCAGGCCCGCCTCCATGGCGAGCTCGGCCAACCGCAGAGCCGAGAACGGCGACTGCTCCGCAGGTTTGAGCACCACCGAATTGCCGGCCGCCAGCGCCGGCGCGCATTTCCAGGTCGCCATGTCGAGCGGGAAGTTCCATGGCACTACCGCGCCGACGACGCCAAGCGGCTCGCGCCGCACCAAAGCGAGGTCGCCCTGGCCGGTCGGCGCCACCTCGTCATAGACCTTGTCGATCGCTTCGCCATACCACTGGAAGATCGCCGCCGATCCCGGCACGTCGATGGTGGCGGCATCCTTGACCAGCTTACCCATGTCGAGCGATTCCAGCAGCGCCAGCTCCTGCAGGTTCTCGCGCAACAATTCCGCCAGCCGCAGCAGCACTTGCTTGCGATGCTGCGGGCTCGTTCGCGACCAGACCCCGGCCTCAAAACTGCGCCGTGCCGCCGCGACGGCAAGATCGATATCCTCCTCGCCGCAGGAGGCGACCTCGGCGAGTGTCGCGCCTGTGGCCGGATTGATGCTGGCGAAGGTCCGGCCGGAGCGCGCCGACACCGCCTCGCCGTCGATGAAAGCCTTGTCGCGAAAACGGATCGCCGACGCCTTGCCGACCCATTCCTTGTGGCTGAGTTCGCTCATCGTGGCTCCAGACCGTCGCGGCTACTCGTCACCCGGAACGCCGTAGCTCGGCGCATCGGACGGGTTGAGGGCGCGGGTGACATAGGCGTCGAGCTGCGGCTTGTAGATGTCCCACAGCGTTGCCAGTTGCTCTATCGGGCACGCTTCCGTCCAGTCGCAACGCAGGTCGGCGACCGGCCATGACACATCGCGCACCAGCTTCATGCCGGCGGAACGAACCGGCCCGGCCTCGCCGCCGGCCTTTAGCGCGGCGCGCATCGTGGCGACCAGCCGGTCGCCAAGGTGGCCCTCGGAGGCAAGGAACGCGTCGACCATGGCCTGCGGGACGCCGTCATTGGCGAGCAGGTTGCCGCCGCAGGCGACATCCTCGCCACGCGCCTCGGCCCAGACGCCGAGCGCTTTCGGTCCCGAATGAATGGCGCTGCTGCCGGCCGCGTCGACGGCCAGGACCTGCCGGTACTCCGCGAACGCCGTGCGCTTCAGGATCGCCACGGCCTCGGCGGCGGAAGCGCCCCGCGCCATCAGCTCCAATGCCCGCGGCCCAAGCGTCGGGTCGGTGACATTCTGGCTGGCGACCGCGCCGACGCCGGCTTGCGCGTAGGCGCAACGGGCAGCGACGGCCAGTGACGACGAGGACACCGCAACCCCGAACATGCCGGTGCGTCGGCACCGCGCGACGATGGAAAAGGTCATCGCGCTCAGTCCGGGATCACGGCGGTGCCGTCGATCTCGACCAGCCATTCCGGTCGCGCTAGCGCCGACACGACAAGGCCGGTCGAAACCGGGTGCACGCCTTTGATATATTCGCCCATCGTCCGATAGACGGCTTCGCGATGACGGACGTCGGTGATGTAGACCACCACCTTGACCAGATGCTCCATCGTGCCGCCGCACTCCTCGATGAGCTGCCTGATGTTTTGCATTACCTTGTGGGTCTGCTCGACCGGATCGTGGCTGTCGATGTTCTTGGCGGTGTCGATATCCTGCGGACATTGCCCACGCAGATAGATCGTCCTGCCGCCGCGCGTGACGACAGCCTGGCAGAGATCATTGTCGAGCTTCTGTTCGGGATAGGTGTCCTTCGTGTTGAAGGTGCGTATTCTTGTATGCTTCATCTAGGTCTCCATCAGGTCGTGCGCGTCGCTGTCGCCAGCGTCGGTCAGGCGTCCACGGCCTCGCGCCGCGCGGCGGCGTGATAGGCCAGATATTTGCGTTGCGTCGAAATCCGGTCGGCAACATGCTTGGCATCGTGCCAGACGCCCCAGATGAAACTGGAGCCTCTTCGCGACTGCCAGGGCAGGCCGAGAAAATAGATCCCCGGCTCGGTCGAGACGCCGCGCTGATGCCTTGGCCGGCCTTTCTCATCAAAAGCATCGACCTTCAGCCAGCTGTAGTCGACGGCAAAGCCCGTCGCCCAGATGATCGTCGCAATCCCGGCCTCGGTCAGGTCTAGCTCACGGATCGGATTGGCAACGCAGTCCGGATCCGGCTCGATCCGGCGCAGAGCAGGCTCTTCCGGAAGGTCGAGGCCGTTGCGCGCGACATAGGCATCGGCCTCGTCCAGCAGCGACATCAGGTTCGCGTCGCCCCGGGCGATGTTCTTCGCCAGGTCGGGCGCGAAGGTCAGCACGCCGTCCTGATACGTTTTGGTCATGCCGACCAGGGTCAGCCCGCGCGCGGCCAGCCGGCGGAAATCGATCGTCTCGCCGCCGCGCGCGCCACTCACCGCGATCGTGACGTGTTCGGTGCCGAGCCCTGGCGTTTCGAGATCCCATTTGCCGAGAACGCCAAGCCACCAGCAGAAATCGCGGCCGCGATAGGCGCGCGGGGGCCGGTCATGTGGACCGACCGAGAGGTAGACGCGCCGCCCCGAGCGTTGGAGTTCATCGGCGATCTGCACGCCCGACGATCCCGCTCCAACCACCAGCACCGCGCCTTTCGGCAATTCCCCCGGATTGCGGTAGGCGCTGGAATGGATCTGCAGGATATTCACTTCGCCGGGAACCAGCGCCGGGATGACCGGGACCTGGAACGGTCCGGTCGCGGCGACGATGCTGTTGGCCTCGATCACCCCATCGGACGTCTCGACGTGGAACCCGGGCCGACCGACATTTCTTTGCGCGAGCTTGACCTCGACGCCGCAGCGGATCGGCGCGTTGATCTGCTTGGCATAGGCGGCGAAATAGTCAGCAACCTCCTCCTTGGGCGGAAAGCCATCGGGGCCTGTCACCGGAAATTCCATGCCCGGGAACCGGTCGTGCCAGGCCGGGCCATTGGCAACAAGCGAGTCCCACCGCTGCGAGCGCCAGCGCTCGGCGATCCGGCCGCGCTCGAGAACGAGATGCGGCACGCCGCATTTGCTCAGATGCTCGCTCATAGCCACCCCCGCCTGGCCGCCGCCGACGACAAGCGTGTCTATTTTTTCCACCGACATTTCTGCGTCCTTTCCCCCCGAATTTTACGGCTGTGACGGAGCTCAGATCGTTGATGTACTTTAGGGGTCAGGGAGCGAAAATTACGATTTCATGTGGCAGTGGTTAGCTTGTCCCTAAATGCCGGCGCATGAGCAAAATCAGCATGAGCCTGGGAGAGGATCGCGGTCGCCGCCTTCTCGCCGATCATCATCGAAGGCGCGTTGGTGTTACCGCCGATCAGCGTCGGCATGATCGAGGCGTCGGCCACGCGCAGATTGTCGAAGCCGCGCACCTTGAGGCTGGCCGGATCGACCACCGCCATCGCATCGGTGCCCATCTTGGCGGTGCCGACCGGATGATAGACGGTCAGCGCCTCGGCACGCAGATAGGCCAGGATTTCGTCGTCGCTGTTGACGTCCGGTCCTGGCAGGATTTCCGCGCCGCGAATGCCGGCAAAGACCGGCGAAGCCAGTATCGAACGCGCCACCTTGATGCCCTCGACAAGGGTCAGCGCGTCCTGCTCGTCGCTGAAGAAGCGGTGATCGATCAGCACGTTACGGCGGGTGCCGTCGCGCTCGAGCGTGATTTCGCCGACGCTCTTCGGTCTGAGCACGCAGGTGTGCACGGCATAGCCGTGACCATATTCGACCAGGCGTCCGCGATGGCTGCGATACCCCGGGACAAAGTGGAACTGGATATCCGGAATGTCGCCGGCATATTTCGTCTTCGCGAAGCCGCCCGCCTCGACATAGTTGGTCGTCAACATGCCCTTGCGCCTAACGAAATACTGAAAGGGCGCGGCCAACATCGCCGGCAGATTGGCGAGCGACAGGCCGAGCGTCCTGCTGCTGTTCGACCGCACAGTGATCATGCCATCGATATGGTCACGCAAATTCTTGCCGACGCCCGGCACGTTCATGACCGGCTTTATGCCGGCCGCTTTCAGTTCGTCGGCCGGACCGATGCCGGACGCGAGCAGAATGCGCGGCGAGCCGATCGCCCCCGCGCTAAGGATCACCTCGGTGCGGCACACCAGCCGCTGGGCTGCGCCATCCCTGATCACATTGACGCCGGCGATACGCCCGTCTTCTATCGCCAGATCGAGCACCTCGACACCCGGGAGAATCTGCAGGTTCGGGCGACCGAGAACCGGACGGACGAAGGCGGTGTAAGCCGAGAACCGCTCGCCCTTGTCCTGGGTGACGTTGTAGATGCCGAGGCCGAGTTGGCCACCGGCATTGAAGTCGCGGTTCTCCGGCAGACCTACCCCTCGGCCCGCCTCGACCCAAAGCCTGGACACGACATTCGGATCGCGCGGATCGTCGACCAGCAGTTCACCCTCGAAGCCGTGATAGGCCGGGTCCTGCGACAGGAGATTGCGCTCCAGCTTCTTGAACACCGGCAGCACGTCGGCATAGGACCACCCGGCGCAGCCGAGCGTCGCCCATTCATCGTAATCCTGCGCGGCGCCGCGGATATAGACCATCGAATTGATCGAACTCGACCCGCCGAGCAGCTTGCCACGATTGACCGGTATGCGGCGATTGTTTAGCGGCGGCTGCGGCACGCCCTTGTAGCCATAGTCGAACTTCGGATTGCCGTAGAGCGAGAGGATGCCGGCCGGCACGCGCACCCTCGTGCTGTCGTCGTTGCCGCCGGCCTCGATGAGGCAGACACGGGTCGCTGGGTTGGCGCTTAGCCTATTGGCCAGCACGCAACCTGCCGAGCCCGCACCAATGACGATGTAGTCGAATTCCGCGGCCGCGCTGTTCATGCCTTGCCTATTCGTGATCCACCCCTAAGACCGCGAGAATGCCTAGTGGTCGTCGTCTTCGTCATTCTTCAACAGCTCGAGGATCTCCCGCTTCATGGCGATGAAGCTTGGCTCCATGACCAGGTCCATGCTGCGCGGACGCGAGAAGCCGACGCGGATTTCCTTCTTGATCTGGCCAGGCCGACCCGACATGACCAGCACCCGGTCCGCCAGCAGGATCGCTTCGTCGATGTCGTGGGTGACGAAGAGCACCGTCTTCTTGGAATGGTCCCAGACCCTCAAAAGCAGCCTCTGCATCGAGTGGCGCGTCTGGCTGTCGAGTGCCCCGAAGGGTTCGTCCATCAACAGCACTTCCGGATCGTTGGCCAAGGCGCGGGCAATCGCCACGCGCTGCTTCATGCCGCCCGACAGCTGCGACGGGTAGTGATTGGCGAATTTCGCCAGGCCGATCTCATGCAGGAAATGCTCGACGATGGCCTTGCGCTCGGCTGCGGGCATGCCTTTGCGCTTCGGGCCGTATTCGACATTCTGCGCCACGGTGAGCCAGGGAAACAGCGTATAGGCCTGAAACACCATGCCGCGATCGGGACCCGGCTCGGTGACCGGTTTGCCACCGACGGCGATCATGCCGCCGGTGCGCTCCTCGAGGCCCGCGACCAGATAGAGCAGGCTCGATTTGCCGCAGCCGGACGGGCCGACGATGACGCAGAACTCGTTCGGCGTCACGTGAAACGAGATGCCATCCAGCGCCAGCACGGCGTTGTCGCCATTGCCGTAGCGCAGGACGACATTGTCGATACCGATGTCGGAGCTCTTCGGCTTCGTCGCGAGAGTAAGGGCGTCCATATGCGCGTTCCTCAGTTGGCCCAGGGAGCGACGAGGCGGCGAATGCCCCGGAACAATTGGTCAGTGCAAAGACCAAGGATACCGATCATGGCGATGGCCATGAAGATGACGTCGACCTGGAAGCCGCGCATCGCCTTTAGCGAGATGTAGCCAAGCCCGCTGCGCGCGGCGACGAGTTCGGCGACGACAAGATAGGTCCATGCCCAGCCCATGGTGACGCGCAACACGTCGAGCACATTCGGCAGCGTCGCCGGAAAGACGATGTGAAAGACCGTGTGGCTTCGCTTCGTGCCGAGCGTATAGGCGGCATTGACGAGGTCGCGCTGGACGCCGCGGGCGCTGTCGGCGATCATCACCATCTGCTGGAAGAAGATACCGAAGATGATGACGGCTACGCGCTGCTCGATGCCGATGCCTATCCACAGGATGAACAGCGGCACGAAGGACGTCACCGGCAGATAGCGTATGAAATTGACGAGCGGGTCGAGCGCTGCCTGGACGATGCGGTAGGTGCCCATCGTCAGTCCAAGCGGCACCGCAACGACGCTTGAAAGGACGAAGCCAATCAGCACAACCTGCACGCTGGCGAACACGTGCTCCCACAAGGAGCCGTCGAGCGCCATGTTGATGGTGGTGGCCAGAACGGATTCGGGGCGCGGCAGGAACATCTCCTTGACCGCTCCGGAATAGGTCAGCGCGAACCAGCCGCCAATGACCGCCACCCAGACGAGGATGCTGAGCGCTATGGCCAGAGGGCGCGGTACCGCCCGGAAAGGCGTGGCGATGACTTTCAGGACGGATCGGCCGCTCTGACCTTTCTCAGCGCTCGTGGTCACGATATGGCCGATCGGAGACGTTGCATTTGGTGCCAATGTCACAGGAGAATCCTTTGCACCGCGGATCGGAGGCACGGAATTCGGGCCTCCGATCCGACCGGGTCATATTGCCTGGATTATTTTGTGAGGAAGGATGGATCGACCAGGTCGTCGAACTTGATGTCCATCTTGAGCTTGCCGAAGCCGCCCCAGACGTCGCCACCCAGCTTGATCAGCTTGCCGGCCTCGCCGGTCTCGCCGCCGGCGAAGAATTCGGCGTTACGCGCCTTGCCGTAAAAATTCACGCCGGCCGCGGACGAGGCGAAATCCTTGGGATCCTTGAGCCAGCCGCCGACGCCCTTGGCCATCACCTCGTAAGCCTTCGCAGGATCTTCCTTGATCAACTCGTTGGCCTTGTAGAGGCCCTTCACCAGCGCCTCGACATCCTTCGGGTTCTTGGCGATGTAGTCGCAGTTCAGCGCCACCACGTCGACGATCAGGCCCGGCGTCTTCGACGAGTCGATCAGCACCTGTCCCTTGTTCGCTTTCTTGGCCAGCGTCAGATGCGGCTCCCAGGTGACCGCGACGGGAATGCGATCGGCCATGAAGGCGGCCGCGGCATCATCCGCCGTCATGTTGGTGACCTTCACGTCGTTCTGGGTGAGGCCGGCCTGCTTGAGCAGGATGTTGAACCAGAATTGCGACACCGAACCTTCGTTCAGTCCGACTTCCATGCCCTTGAGTCCGGCAACGTCCTTGACCTCGCTGGGCGCCAGAATGCCGTCGCCGCCATGGCTGTCGTCGAGCGCATAGACTGATTTGAAACAATCATCCTTCGAGCGGTATTTCATGATCTCGTCGACGGTCGAGGCACTGCCGTCGAGTTCACCGGCGGCGGCCGCCGCCATGTACATCGATGCTTCCTCGATGATCTCAAGCGAGACGTCGAGGCCGCCTTCCTTGAAGTAGCCCATGTCGCGCGCCAGGAAGAGTGGTCCGTAGCCGACCCAGGTCGTCATGCCCAGTTTCATCGAGCCGGCTTCGGCGTGGAGGCTCACCGAAACGGCGCCCAAGGCAATCCCGGCCGCAAGCGCGGCCCGGCGAAATTTCGAGAATATTGTCGTCATCACGTTCCCCTGTCATTTTCTGAGGTCAAGCGTCATCCCGCGCCGTAACAGACCCGCTTCGGGCTCATCGCCGAAGGCTGCCGACCGAGGCTTTTTCTGTTCTCTTTCAGCCGGCAGATGAAGCAAAGCACGCTGTGTGCGCTGCAAAAATAATGTTTTTCGATAATTCTGCTTAGGCTGGACCTAATCGGGCCAGCTGTCGTGCTCGCGCGCATGGGCACGCGTGGCGGCTCGCGGGTGCGCATTGCCGGCACTGACATTTCTGATGAGGCACAACAGAGGACGGCGACAGGGCGCTGCCGCCAGTCGGGACAGCTTCTCAGATCACTGCTTCTTCCAGGAACGGCTCGTTGCGCGGCACGCGCTCATAGCGGAATGGCGACAGGTCGAGTGTCTGGAAGGCGCCGTGGACGATCAGCTCCGACACCGCCCTACCGACCGCCGGCGACTGCTGCAGCCCGTGCCCGGAGAAACCGTTGGCGAACATGAAGTTCTTCACCTCGGGGTGGAAGCCGACAATGCCATTGTGGTCGAGCATGTTGTATTCGTAATGGCCGGTCCAGCTGGTCTGCACCTTCAGCGCGTCGAAGGCCGGGATGCGGTGCCAGAGCGCCGGCCAGATATAATCGTCGAACTCTTCAAAGTGCATTTCGAAGTCGTCATAGTCGGCCGGACCGTCGCCCTGCGGCGTGTTGCCGGTGAGGAAGAGTTCGCCTTCCGGCCGCACGAAGGTGCCGGAGAGATCGATGACGTTGGGCATCCGGCCAGGGATCGGGTTGGCGCTGGCGAAGACGAAACTGTAGCGCTTGTAGGGCGCGACGGGGATCGAGAGCCCCGCCATGCTAGCCACCTGCTGCGCGCGCGGCCCCGCGGCGTTGACCAGGGTCCCACAGGAAACTGTCTCGCCGGTCGCGAGGCGCACCGAAGCCACGAGCCCGCCGACAAGATCGAGAGCGGTTACCGCGTTGTCGATGTATTCGACGCCGCTCGCGCGAGCGGCGCGGCGAAAGCCGTTTAGCAGGCCCATGGAATCGAACCAGCCCTCTTCGCGCGCGCCCCACGAGCCGCCGCCGAGATCGTCGACATTGAGCCAGGGGAAGCGCTCCTTCAACGGACCCGGTTCGAGAAAGACGGTGTGAGCGCCGAGGCTGCGCTGCAATTCCACGCGCTCGCGTGCCGCCTCGACGCCATCCGGCGAGCAGCAATAGAGATAGCCGTGTTCCTTGAAGCCCAGATCGGGCGCCGGTTCGTCGGTGTAGAAAGGCGCCATCCGTTCCCGGAAGCCGCGGATGATCTCGATGCCGAACTGGCTGATCTTCACATTGATCGGATTGGAATATTGCTGCCGGATGGCGCTGGTGGAGAGCGCGGTCGAGGAAAACTCGTAGGTCGAGTCGCGCTCGACCACGAGGATCGAGGCCCGGTTGCCCAGCGCCTGGCTTAGCCAATAGGCGGTCGAGGACCCGACGACCGCGCCGCCGACGATGACGATGTCGTATGCCGAGCGTGACGGCGCTTTGTAGCGAGGGACGGCCATGAATTTTCCTATAGCTTGAATGAAGCGACCAGCGCGTCCGAGCCCCGGGCCAGCAAACCGAGGTCGGAACCGACGGCGACCATGCTGAACCCATCGGCGAGATAGCGGTCGGCATCGGCCTGTACCGACGCCAATATGCCGCTGGCCTTGTCGGCCGTGGCAGCAGCCTTGCATACCGAGGCGATTGCTTCCTGGACATGCGCGGCACCCGGATTGCCCATCGCGCCCATGTTGGTCGAGAGATCCCCCGGACCAACGAACAGGACATCGACGCCGTCCACCGCCGCGATCGCACAGGCATTGGCCACGCCCGTCCCATCCTCGATCTGCACCGCCAGCAATTGTTGCTCGCGCGCCTTGGCATGATAGCCCGCGATGCGGCCGAAGGCGTTGGCTCGGTGACCGACCGAGAAGCCACGAAAGCCGCCTGGTGCGTAGCTCATCGCGGCAACGATGGCGCGGGCTTGGTCCGCCGTCCGCACATTGGGGATCATCAAGCTGCGGCCGCCGATATCCAGTGCCTGCTTGATCAGTGTGGGGTTGTCCGACGGCAGGCGTACAACCGCTTCGCACGGAAACGCGGCCGCGACCTGCAATTGCGCCATGATGCTGCGCAGGTCGTTCGGACTATGCTCGCCGTCGATCAACAGCCAGTCCGCTCCGGCGCCGGCCACGATCTCGGTGGTCAGCGCGGAGGCGAGCGAGCACCAGATGCCGATCTGAGGCCGCCCGGCCCTCACCGCTGCTTTCAGCGAATTGACCCGCTCCTGCATTTCGCAATCGCTCCCCAAGGCGCATTGAAATTTGTATGATGTCCTATATCATACGGCTAACTCGAGCTGCAAGACGTCCAGGTGAAAAAGGAATGAACCGATGCGCGGAACCGGCAAGGCCGAAATCTTCGTGATGCTCGCCCACCCCGTGGGGCATGCGAAGAGCCCCGGCATGTTCAACGAGATCTTCGAACAGAAAGGGCTCGACAGCCTGATGGTGCCGCTGAGCTGCCGTCCGGAGGATTTCGACACCTTCTGGGCCGGCATCACGGCGGCCGAAAACGTCCGGGGCGTGATCATCTCGGTGCCCTACAAGGTCGCGGTCTATCATAAGTGTGCCGCGGCCCATGACCGCGCCGCCCGCGTGCAAAGCGCCAATTCGGTGCGCCGGCAGGCGGATGGCACCTGGTATGCCGACAATTTCGACGGCGTCGGCTTCATCGACGGGCTGAAGGCGGGCGGCCACCGGATCGCCGGCCGGCGCATTCTCCAGGTCGGCGCCGGCGGCGCCGGATCGTCGCTGACCTATTGCCTGGCGGAGGAAGGTGCCTCGGAAATCCGCCTCGCCGACATCGATCGCGATCGCGCCGCCAGGCTGGCCGCGCTGGTCGGCAAGGCGTTTCCAAACTGCCGCATCGAGGTCGGCGGACCCGATCCCTCCGGGATGGACATGGCGATCAACGCGACGCCTTCGGGACTGAAGGCCAGCGATCCGCTGCCGATGGATGTGAGCAAGCTGACGCCGGAGATGACGGTGGTCGACATCATCATGGAACCGGCCGAGACGGCGCTGCTCAAGGCGGCGAAGGAGATCGGCTGCCGTGTCCAGCCCGGACGCCCGATGATGGATTTCCAGGTCGAGGCGATGTCCACCTTCTTCGACATCGAGCGCAGGGACCGCCGCCATGGCTGATACATCGACCGCTGTCGTCATCGGCGGCACATCCGGCATCGGCCGCGCGATTGCGTTGCGCTTCGCCGAGGACGGCTATCAGGTAGTGGTCGCCGGCAGGGACGCCGAACGAGGCCAGCAAACAGCTACCGCCTGCGCGAGCGAGGGCTCGCCGCGCACGCTGTTCGTCCAGACAGACGTCGCCGATCCCGCCTCCGTCGAGGCGCTGGCGCAAGCTGTGACGGATACGTTCGGCGCGCCGCACATCGTCGTCAACTGCGCCGGCATCCTGCAAAGCGGCAAGCACGTCCTCGACCAGGATCTGGACGAGGACGAAAGGATGTGGCGGGTGAATTATCGCGGCACGCTGCTGGGTTGCCAGGTGTTCGGCAGGCTAATGTCGGCGGCCGGACGCGGCGCCATCCTTAATGTCGGCTCGCTCGCTTCTTTCGCGCCGCTGTCGCTGCCCGCCTACACGCCCGGCAAGCATGCGGTGCTGGCGCTGACGCAGATTCTGGCCGCCGAACTCGGCCCGCATGGCGTACGCGTCAACGCGGTGGCGCCCGGCTACACGCTGTCCGATGGGTTGAAGGCCAGGATTGCTAGGGGCGAGCGCAACCCCGAAGCCATCCAGGCCACCACGGCGTTGCGCCGCTTCGTCGAGCCGCGCGACGTTGCCGAGGCAGCTTTGTTCCTCTGCTCGGACCGTGCCGCGTCGATCACGGGCGTCACCTTGCCGGTCGATGCAGGCTGGCTGGTGCAGGCGCCTTACGCGCAGTACCTGCAGGGCAATCCGATCCGACAGGGGCCGGCGGTTTGAATGGTTTTGCCGGTTCGGGCATGATCCCGAATCTGGCGAGGGGAGATTGATGACGAAGCGCAAGCCGCTTTCCACCGTGGTGGCGGAGACCCTGTCTGAAAAGATCCGATCCGGTCGCTTGCTGCCTGGCGCGCAGCTGCCAACGGAAGCGGAGCTTTGCGCCGAATATGACGTCAGCCGCACGGTCGTGCGCGAAGCGGTGGCGCGGCTGCGCTCCGAAGGCATGGTGGTGCCGCAGCAGGGGCGCGGCATGTTCGTCAGCGAAACGCCGGCGCCGCGTAAATTCTCGATACCGGACGAGGCGCTGCGAACCTTGCCGGAAACCATCGCCTTGCTCGAACTGAGGTTGAGCGTCGAAGTGGAATCTGCCGGGCTCTGCGCCGAACGCCGAACCGACAAGGAAGTCGGCGACATCCGATCCATGATGGATGAGATCGACGCCCGGCACGCCGATCCCGCGGCCGTCCAAATCCACTACGACTATGATTTCCATCTCGCGATCGCCAAGGCGGCGCGCAATGAATTCATCCACGGTTTCCTGAGCTATCTCGGGCCTATGATCGTGCCGCGTTTCCAGCTCGGCTATGTGGTCGAGCCGGCGCTGAAGGACAGTTACTACGCGCGCATCCATAGCGAGCATAAAGCGATCGTCGATGCCATCGAAAGGCAGGACGGCCGCGCCGCCCGCCAGGCCATGCGCAAGCATCTGCAAAACAGCCTGGGGCGCGTGCGGGCCCTGGCAAAGGCCTCGGGTGTCGAGGCTACCGAAGCGGAGCAGAAAGCCGCCGCGGCCTCGCTTTTCACGGAGCTAGGAAAACCTTTGCCGGCAGCAAGATAGGCTTCGCCGGCTGCGGTGCCGACGCGCGACCGGCCGTACGTTTGCGAAAGCCATGTTTTTTTCTTGATCAACCGCCGGGAGACCCGTCACGCGCGCTCAAGATATTGTTTTCCTTATGCTATCTTCCCTGATCGCCGCACAGGCACGTTGGATTGTTCCAACCGCCAGAAAGGCTCTCGAAAGTTTATCTTTCCTTTTTGCTGGTTTTCTTGGTTTTGCGGCGCCGGCCTGCGCCGCACACTGAAAATCAGGCAAATGGGGAAGCCCAAGTGACGACAGCCTTCATCACAGGTGCTACGAGCGGCATAGGGCGAGCCATGGCGATCGCGTTGAGTGACGCCGGCTACGACGTCTATGCGGTCGGTCGCAGCAAGCCCGCGCTCAAGGAATTGCAGGCCGAGCGACCAGGCATCGTGCCGATCGCCGTCGACGTCACCGACCGCGATGCGCTGGAAGCAGTGCTGGCCGATCTCACCATCGACGTGCTGATCAACAATGCCGGCATCATGCCGCCGCTCGGCAATTTCGCCGACATGAAGATCGCCGACATCGACGCCACGCTGGAGATCAACCTCAGCGCCGCGATCCTGCTCACTCGTCTGGTCGTGCCGCAAATGCGCGAGCGCCAGTCGGGCCACATCCTGTTCACCGGCTCAGTCGCCGGTCACGCGGCCTTCTCCAACATCGCCGTCTATGCGGCCACCAAGGCGGCGATCTCCGGCTTTGCCGGCGCGCTTCGCGCCGACCTATCTTCGTCCGGCATACGCGTCACCGAGATCGTCGCCGGCCGTGTCGAGACGCAGCTCTATCAGGACATCCTCGACGCCGAAGCGCGCGCCGCCATGTACGCCTCGAAGGTCGTGCAGCCGGACGACGTAGCCAGGATGGTCGTCGCGGTGCTTGCGCTCCCCGCATGGGCCGACGTCACCCGTTTCGACATCATGCCGACCTGGCCGACCTCGCCGAGCGGCACCAAGTAAGGAAAATATTGGATGAAAGATCTGTCCGTTCTGATCGTTGGTGGCGGCGCCGGCCTTGGCGCCCTCCTGGCTGAGATGGCCGTGGAGGCCGGGGCGGCGAAGATCGGCATCATCGATATCAACCAGCAAGCGGCGGCAAGCGCGCTTGAACCCGCGAAAGCCAGGGGCCTGCCGACCGCAGCAGCGGCATGTGACATCCAGGTCGGCCCGCAATCTCACGCCGCCTTCGAGGCGATCGTGGCCAAGCTCGGACGTGTCGACACGCTGATCAATTGCGCGGCGATCTATCCGCGCCGTCCGCTGCTCGAAATCAGCGACGCCGATTGGGACGCCTCCAATGGCATCAACATCAAGGGCACCTACCACATGATGGTGGCGGCCGTGCGCCACATGCAGGCGCAGGAACCAAAAGCCCATGTGCGCGGCCGCATCGTCAACCTGACCTCCGTCGACGCGTTCAAGGCGCATCCGCAGAATGCTCATTACGCGGCGACCAAGGCCGCCGTCGTCTCGCTGACGCGATCCTTCGCCCATCACGTCGCCAAGGACGGCATCCTGGTGAATTCCGTGGCGCCGGCCGGCATGGCGACGGAGAAGGCAAAGGCGCTCGGCTTCCTCGAGGAGCTGGCCAAGGCAAGCCCGCTCGGCCGTGGCGCCGAACCCGCCGAGATCGCTGAATGGGTGCTGATGACGGGCGGACCGAAGAACACCTATATGACCGGTGAAAATGTAATTGTTTCAGGTGGTTATATCTACGCCTGAAGTGGTTTCCGTCGTCAACGGACGACGAACTTAAAGCAGTGCATGAACAACGGAGTCTCGAACGAAAGGAGGCGGACTTCACAATGACCGGCAAGCTTCGCCTTCCTTCGCTGAATGCGCTGCGCGTCTTCCATGCCGTCGCGCAGCATAAGAGCTTTCGCCAGGCAGCCGACGAATTGCTGGTCACGCCGCAGGCGGTCGGGCAGCAGATCAAGCTCCTGGAAGATACGCTGCAAGTGACGCTGTTCGAGCGCAAGGGCCGGTCGATCGAGCTGACGGAGTCGGCCATCCTTCTGTCGCACTACATCAAGGCCGGCTTCGACGAGTTTTCCGAAGGCGTTCGCCGCGTCACCAAGTCGACCTACCGCGACCGCATCAACCTCAATGCGAGCCCGTATTTCGCCACCCACTATCTGCTGCCGAGGCTTTCGCTGTTCCGCGAGATCCTGCCCGGCGCCGATCTTCGCCTGACGACGATGGTCGACCTGCCCGATTTCGGCCGCGACGACATCGATATGACTGTGCAGTGGGGTTACGGCAACTGGCCGGACTATGAGACCACGCTCTTGGTGCCGGACCCCAAGATCATCTGCTGCACGCCGGCGATCGGCGGGAAGATCAAGTCGGCACGTGACCTGACGAAATTCACGCTGCTCGACACCGTCAAGTCGAAGCGGCTGTGGCCCGACATCTTGCGCCACCTTGGCGTGGAGCTGACGGAGGGCGATCGCAGCATCAGCTTCGACGACGCGGCGACCATGCGCCGGGCGACCTTGCAAGGCATCGGCGTCGGCCTGGTCTCCGTCATCGACGCCGAGGAGGACTTCCGCTCCGGCACGCTGGTGGCGCCGATCGGCCGCGATGCCATCGCCGATATGCGGCCGGAAGAAGTGCCAGGCTTCTATCTTGTCGTCCCGCGCGGGCATCTGCGCGTCAAGGCGGTGGCCGCCCTGCATCGATGGCTGGCCCAACAGGATTGGCGAAGCGAACTCAAGATCTCCTTGCCGACACCGACACCGCTTTCCGACTGAAAAGCGGCTTCGAGACCGGGCTCCGAAGCACGTCTTGCGGAACTCCAACAACAAGAAACGGAACAAACTCAACAGTGGAGACAATCAACATGAAAATGATCAAATGGGGGGCCGCCGCCATGGCCCTGGGCCTCGTGCATTTGGCGGCGCCGGCGCAAGCCGCCGGCGGCAAGACACTGGAAGCCGTGAAGGCGCGCGGCATGCTCAACTGTACCGGCCATGACGGTTCCTATCTCGGCTTCGCGGAGGTCGACGACAAGGGCAATTGGAAAGGCATGGACATCGACCTGTGCAAGGCGGTGGCGACCGCCGTGTTCGGTGACCCGGCCAAGCTGAAGATCGTGCCGATCAGCTGGGCGCAGCGCTGGCCGTCGCTGCAGTCGGGCGATGTCGACATCATCATCAAGGCTTCGGGCGGCACGCTCAGCCGCGACACCGAACTCGGCCTGCAATTCTCCATGTCCTATTACCTCGGCACGACCAAGGTGATGGCGCATAAGGAACTAAATCTGAAGTCGCTGAAGGATGCCAATGGCGGCACCATCTGCATTCCCGCCGGGACCTCGCAGGAACAGCAGGTCGCAGCCTATACGGCCAAGCTCGGCATCAAGCTGGAACCGGTGCTGATCGAAAAGACCGAAGAGCTCGAACAGGCCTATTTCTCGGGACGCTGCGATCTCTACGCGCAGTGGGGGCCGACGCTCGCCATCGCGCGCATCGCCAAGGGCAAGGTCGAAGATCATATCATCCTGCCCGACGTGCTCGCGGTCGAACCCGAAGTGATGATCATGCGCCAAGGCGACGACAATTGGGTCGACATCGCCAATTGGACGCTGAGCACGCTGATCTTCGCCGAGCAGGAAGGCATCACCTCCAAGAATGTCGATGAGATCAAGGCCAAGCCGACCTCGCCGCAGGTGGCGAAATTCCTCGGCGTCACGCCGGGCATGGGCAAGGGTCTAGGGCTCTCCGACGACTGGGCCTACAACGTGATCAAGAAGGTCGGCAATTACGGCGAAATCTTCGAGCGCGACCTCGGCAAGGACTCGCCCTACAAGATGGATCGCGAACTCACCAATCTGTGGAACAATGGCGGCGTCCTGTTCCCGCTGGTGATCGACTGATCCGCTCTTAACACGTCCGCTTTGGGCCCTGCCCGGCATTGCCGGGCGGGGCCGGCGACAATTCAGGAAAGCTCTCGATGGTCAGCCTGCTGAGAAATCAGAAGGTCCGCAACGCGCTGTTGCAGCTTCTCTATGTCGGTTCGCTTGCGGCCCTTGTGCTGGCCGGCTTCGTCATCGCGCGGCGGAACCTGGCTGAGCAAGGCATCAGCTCCGGCTTCGACTTCCTGTACAAATCGACCGGCTGGGACGTGAACTTCTCGCTGCTGCCCGCCACGGCCAACGATCCCTATTGGTGGTTCTTCCTCATCGGCATCATCAACACGCTGTTTCTGGGCACCGTCGGCCTGATCCTGGCGACAATCGTCGGAACCATCGTCGGCCTGGCGCGAACGTCGTCCAACGAACTCGCGCAACTGCTCGGCCGAACCTATGTCGACATCTTCCGCAACATCCCGCTCATCCTGCAGGTCTTCTTCTGGTACGCGCTGATCACGCATCTGCCGGCGCCGCGCGCCGCGCATGAAGCCTGGGGCTTTCTGCTCACCAGCCGCGGCCTCTACGTCCCGATCCCGAATGTCGGCGGCGTGGCCATGGCGCTGGCCATGTTGGCCGTGATCGCGGCGATGGCGCTGCCCATCTGGCTGGGTCGGACGTCGCGGCTCAGCCAACCGGTCGGCCAACGATCCGCGATCCAGCTTGCCGGCGCAGCGGTGGCGCTCGTCGGCGCGATCCTCGTCCTCATGATAGGCCGTTTGCCTGACGCACCGCTGCTCGACTTCCCTGCCCTGCAGGGCCTGAATCTCAGGGGTGGCCTGCGCATTCCACCCGAGTTTTCCGCTCTCGCCATCGCCATCGCGATCTATGGCGGCTCCTATATCGCCGAGATCGTGCGCGGCGGCTTCAAAGCTGTCGGCAAAGGCCAGATGGAGGCGGCGCTTTCGCTGGGCCTCAGCCCCTGGCGCGTCTTCACGCTGGTGCGTTTGCCGCTGGCGCTGCGCGCCATGCTGCCGATCCTCGCCAATCAGTATGTCTGGCTGATGAAAGCGACCACGATGGGCATCGCCGTCGGCTTCACGGATTTCTTCATGATCGTAGCGCTGGCCATCAACCATTCCGGCCAGACGCTGGAAGCGATCGGTATCCTGATGGCGGGCTTCCTGGCCATCAACCTCAGTCTCGCCGCCATCTTCAACCGCATCAACAAAGCGATTGCCCTCAAGGGCAATCAATTGAGGGGCTGAGCGATGGAGCCGATCGTTCTCGCCCCGCCTGCCCCCGGAAAGGTCGAGGACCTGAAGCGGCGCTTCTTTGCGACGCCGCTTCAGGCGCTGGTGTCGCTGATCTGCCTGGCAATCATGGTCTTCCTCGCCTGGAAGTTGCTCGACTGGGCGATCTTCTCGGCTGTCTTTACCGTAACCGGCGGGCCTGAAGCCTGCCAGGCGGCGGCGGGCGCCTGCTGGTCGGTCATCGCGGCAAGATGGCGCATCATCCTGTTCGGTCTCTATCCGTTCGAGGAGCAGTGGCGCTCGGCGCTCGCCTGCGTCACCGTGGTGGTGATGACGGTGCTGAGCTGCATCCCGGCCTTCTGGACCGGGCGCCGGATCGCCCTCGTATGGGGCGCCGGGGCAGCACTGTTCTACGGGCTCATGAAGGGCGGCGTGCTCGGCCTGCCTTATGTCGGCGAGGAAGCCTGGGGCGGCCTGGCGCTGACACTCTTCATCTTCGTCACCACCTGCCTGATCGGCTTCCCGCTGGCGATCTGCCTGGCGTTGCTGCGCCGCTCCGAGCTGCCGTGGATATCGCGAACCACGGGGCTCATCATCGACGGGGTCCGTTCCTTGCCGCTGATCTCGATCCTGTTCACCTTCGCCATCGTCCTGCCTTTCGCCTTGCCGCAATGGCTGGTGGGCGACAAACTCTACCGGGTGATCGTGGGATCGGCCTTGTTCTTCTCCGCCTATCAGGCCGAAATCGTGCGCGGCGGCATGCAAGGCGTGCCGGCTGGGCAGGAAGAGGCCGCCATGGCGCTCGGCATGAGCTACTGGCAGCGTATCGGCCGCATCGTGTTGCCGCAGGCGATGCGCAATGCGCTACCCGCGACGATCAACCAGTTCGTCATCTCGTTTAAGGAAACCTCGCTGGTGGTCATCGTCGGCTTCTTCGAGATCCTGGCGTCGGGCAATGCCGCCTACGGCACCGGCGAATGGCGCTTCGCCTATGTCGAAGTCTACGCCTTCATCGCCTTCATCTACTTCATCTTCGTCTTCAGCCTGTCCCGCTACGGCGCTTTCCTCGAGCGTCGCATGGCGGTCGGCGAGCGGTAGGGAGGCGCGCCATGAGTACCAACAAATCTAACGGGCCTGCCGTCCGCATCGAGAATGTCGACAAACACTATGGGACATTCCAGGCGCTTCGGAAGGTGAACCTGTCCGTCGAGCGGGGCGAGAGGATCGTTGTCTGCGGTCCATCCGGCTCGGGCAAATCCACGATGATCCGCTGCATCAACCGGCTCGAGCAACACAATGGTGGCAAGATCACCGTGCTCGGCACCGAGCTCAACGACGATGTCGCCAACATCGACGGCATCAGGCGCGAAGTCGGCATGGTGTTCCAGCACTTCAACCTTTTCCCGCATATGACGGTGCTGGAGAATTTGACGATCGCTCCGATGATCGTGCGCAAGGTGGCGCGCGCCGAGGCCGAGGTGACCGCGCGGCGCTACCTGGACAAGGTCCGCATTCCCGAACAGGCGATGAAGTTCCCAGGGCAGCTCTCGGGCGGCCAGCAGCAACGTGTGGCGATCGCGCGCGCTCTTTGCATGCAGCCGCAGATCATGCTGTTCGACGAGCCGACGTCGGCGCTCGATCCGGAAATGATTTCGGAAGTGCTCGACGTCATGGTGACGCTTGCCTCCGAAGGCATGACGATGATCTGCGTCACGCATGAGATGGGCTTCGCCCGCAAGGTCGCCGACCGGGTGGTCTTCATGGATGCAGGCGAGATCGTCGAGGAAGCGCCGCCGGAAGAATTCTTCACCGCGTCCCGCAATGAGCGCACCCGACAATTCCTGTCGCAGGTGCCGGGCCATTGAACGGCATTTTTGAAGATGCAACGTTCAAGCGGCATACACCTTCAGGGATCCCCATGACTGACTCTACAGCCGCGCTGCGCGAAATCCTCGGACCGAAAGGCTGGCTTTCGGGCGCTGATGTTGAGCCCTACCAGCGCGACTGGCTCAACCGCTACGGCGTCGCGCCGTTGGGCGTCGCGAGGCCAGCGACCACCGCCGAAGTGGCCGCAGTCGTCAAAACCTGCCGGGAGTTGGGGTTGGCGATAGTCCCGCAAGGCGGCAACACCGGCTTGTGCGGCGGCGCTGTCGCCGAGCAGCCGAACGCGGTGATTGTGTCGCTGTCGCGCATGGCGGCGATCGGCGAGCCGGATCTGGAGAGCGGTTCGATCACCGTCGAGGCCGGCGCGGTGCTCGCCGCGCTGCATGAGGCGCTGGAACCGCACGGCCTGATGTTTCCGCTGCATCTCGGCGCCGAAGGCAGCGCGCGTATCGGCGGCCTGATCGGCACCAATGCCGGCGGCAGCCATGCGTTCCGCTACGGCATGATGCAGGACCTGGTCCTCGGCCTCGAAGTCGTGACGCCGGATGGCGCGATATGGGATGGAATGCGCGCGGTGCAGAAGGACAATGCCGGCTATCAGCTGCGCAAGCTGTTCTGCGGTGCGGAGGGCACCTTAGGCATCGTGACGCGCGCCGTGCTGCGGCTCTATTCGACACCCCGCCAGCAGGCGAGCGCGCTTCTCGTCATATCCGACTTTGCCGCCGCAGTCTCCTTCGGCGCCTTCCTGCGCGGCGATGCGGGCGAATTCCTGACCGGCCTCGAGTTCTTCCCCGATCTCGGCCTTGAGCTTGCCTTGAAGCATGTGCCCGATCTTTCCTATCAGTTGGAGACGCGCGGCGACGTCTATCTGCTTGTCGAGCTGGCTTCCAGCTCGCCCCGCGTTCCGCTGGACGACATTCTGACTTCGGCGCTCGAATGGGGCATGGAAGAAGGCCTTGTCCTCGATGGCGCGTTGGCCTCGTCGGGCGCGCAGCGAGCCCAGTTCTGGCGACTGCGCGAGGAGCAGCCTGAAGGACAGCGGCTGGAAGGCGAGCAGCTCAAGCACGACATCTCGGTGCCGCCGGGCGCGATCGCGCGTTTCATCGAGGCCGGCGCGAAAGTCTGTGATGGTATTCTGCCGGGTGTGCGCATCAATCCGTTCGGGCATCTCGGCGACGGCAACATCCACTACAATCTATCCCCACCGAAGGGGCGCGCCGATTTCGACGGCAAGGCCGTCGCGATCGCTGACGCATTGTCGGCGCTGGCAACGGAGATGGGCGGCAGTTTCGCCGCCGAGCATGGATTGGGCCGTGCCAAGATCGCCATGGCGGATCGCAATCGGGGTGCGGTCGAGCGCGATCTGATGGCGCGGCTCAAGGGCGCCATCGATCCGAACAACGTCATGAACCCTGGCGTTCTGGTGCGTTCGTGACTGTAAAGAAAAACTTTCGAATAGACCGCATTTCTTGATTTCGCCCCTGCTTGCCGCAGTGCAGGTATAAATCCGAGAAGGCAGGCTAGCTCCGCTTGCCGCCAATCGTGAGGATGTCGAAGCATGACCCGCAATGGCGGTCACCTTCTTGTCGAGTGCCTGATCGCTCTCGGCGCAACCAAGAGCTTCGGCGTCCCCGGCGAAAGCTATCTCGCCGTTCTCGACGCGCTGCATGACACCTATGGCAAGCTCGACTATGTGCTGTGTCGCAACGAAGGCGGCGCAGCCTTCATGGCTTCGGCTTATGGCAAGCTCACCGGATCGCCCGGCATCTGCTTCGTCACGCGCGGCCCGGGCGTCACCAACGCCAGCATTGGCGTGCACACGGCCATGCAGGACTCTTCGCCGATGATCCTGTTCGTCGGCCAGGTCGGCACCGACATGAAAGGCCGCGAGGCTTTCCAGGAGATCGACTACCGGGCCGTCTACGGCACGGTCGCCAAATGGGCGGTCGAGATCGACGATGTTGCCCGCCTGCCGGAGATCGTCGCGCGGGCCTGGACCACTGCCTTGACCGGACGGCCCGGCCCCGTCGTGGTCGCCCTGCCGGAAGACATGTTGACCACCCTGACCGAGGCTGTCCCGCGCAGCGGCCCGGCGGAGATTTTCGAGCCGGCGCCGAGCGCCGATGCGATTGTCTCGGCGCTCAAGCTGCTGGCGGCTGCGGAAAAGCCGGTTCTGCTGATGGGCGGCGCCAACTGGACGCAGGATGGGCGCACGGCGCTGCAGGCTTTCGCCGAGGCTTCCGACATCCCGGTCGTGGCCGCCTTCCGCTACCAGGACCAGTTCGACAATCATTCGCCCGTGTTCGTCGGCGAAGCCGGCGTCGGCATGGTGGCGCATGTCAAGAAGCTGATCGGCGACGCCGATGTGATCCTCGCCGTCAATGTGCGCTTCGGCGAGATGACCACCGACGGCTACACGCTGCTCTCCGTTCCCGTGCCGCGCCAGAAGCTGATCCATGTCCACGGCTCCGACCGTGAGATCGGCAAGATCTATGTGCCCACGATCGGCATCCATGCCAGCCCAAACGCCTTCGCCAAGGCGCTGACGCCGGTGAAAGGCAACTGGACGCAATGGCGCGCTGCCGCGCGCAAGGCCTATGACGGCACGTTCGTCGCGCCCGTGCAGCCCGGCCCGGTCGACATGGTCGCGGTCAGCGCCTGGCTGCGCGAGACCCTGCCGTCTGACGTCATCCTCACCAACGGCGCCGGCAATTTCACTGTCTGGCCGAACAAGTTCTTCAAGTTCGGCCCGCAGGCACGGCTGCTTGCCCCGCAATCCGGCGCGATGGGCTACGGCCTGCCGGCGGCCATCGCCGCCAAGGTCGCGTTCCCGCAGCGCACGGTCGTCTGCTTTGCCGGCGACGGCGATTTCCAGATGAACTGCCAGGAGCTCGGCACCGCCATGCAGGCCGGCGCGCAGCCGATCGTGCTGATCATCAACAACGGCATCTACGGCACGATCCGCGCGCATCAGGAGCGCAACTATCCGGCGCGCGTCTCGGGAACCACGCTGGAGAATCCGGACTTCGTCGCGCTGGCGAAGGCTTATGGCTTCCACGCCGAGCGGATCGAAACGACAGGGGATTTCGCCGCGGCGTTCGAGCGTGCGTTGAAATCGACCACCGGCGCCGTGCTCGACATCGCCATCTCGCCCGAAGCGCTTACGCCCCGACAGACCCTCTCCCAAATGCGCGACGCCGCACTCGCTTCCCAGAAGGGCAAGGCATGACCTCCAGAACTGACGACATCCGTCTCGGCGCGGACATCGGCGGCACCTTCACCGACATCGCCCTCGATGTCAGGGGAGAGATGTTCTCCATCAAGGTACTGACCAACTATGCGGCCCCCGAGCAGGCGATCCTCGACGGCATTGCCATCGTCACGCGCGATGCCGGCATTTCGGCCGCCGAGATCGGCATCATCATCCATGGCACGACGCTCGCCACCAACGCGCTCATCGAGCGGCGCGGCGCCAAGACCGCGCTGATCACGACCGAAGGCTTTCGCGACGTGATCGAGATGCGGACCGAAAACCGTTTCGAACAATACGATCTGAACCTGCAGCTGCCGGCACCGCTCATCCCGCGCGAGCACCGCTTTACGGTCAAGGGCCGCATCGGCGCCGAGGGACAGGAGCTGCAGCCGCTTGATGAAGCCGCGCTGGAAGAGATCGCAGGTCAAATCGCGGCCGGCGGCTTCGGCTCGGTGGCGATCGGCTTCATCCATGCCTATGCCAATCCCGAGCATGAGCGCCGGGCTCGAGAGATCCTGGCCCGCAAGTTGACCATCCCGATTTCGATCAGCGCTGAGGTATCGCCGCAGATGCGCGAGTTCGAGCGCTTCAACACGGTCTGCGCCAACGCCTATGTGCGACCGCAAATGGCCGACTATCTCGTCCGTTTCCAGACGCGGCTGAAGGATATGGGCGCCGAGTGCCCGGTCTTCATGATCCATTCGGGCGGCGGGCTGATCTCTGTGGAGACGGCTTCCGAGTTCCCGGTGCGGCTGGTCGAGTCCGGCCCGGCCGGCGGGGCCATCTTCGCCGCTGACATCGCCCGCCGCTTCGGCCTGGAGAAGGTCGTCTCCTATGACATGGGTGGCACTACCGCCAAGATCTGCCTGATCGAGGATTTTGCGCCGCGCACGGCCAGAACCTTCGAAGTGGCCCGCACCTACCGCTTCTCGAAAGGCTCTGGCATGCCGATCTCGATCCCCGTGATCGAGATGATCGAGATCGGCGCCGGCGGCGGTTCCATCGCCTGGGTCGACGCCATGGGTCGCATCCAGACCGGGCCGGAGAGCGCCGGCTCGGAACCGGGGCCGGCCTGCTATGGCCGCGGCGGCAAGCGCCCGGCGATCACCGACGCCGACCTGGTGCTTGGCAAGCTCGACCCCGACAATTTCGCCGGCGGCGCGATCCGCCTCGACACGGTTGCGTCCGAACTGGCCATCCTGCGCGAGGTCGGCGAGCGGCTGTCGCTCGATGCGATGTCGACGGCCTTCGGGATCTGCGAGGTGGTGGACGAGAACATGGCCAATGCCGCCCGCGTCCATGCCGTCGAGAATGGCAAGAATATCTCCGACAATCTGATGATCGCCTTCGGCGGCGCTGCTCCCCTTCACGCGGCAAGGCTCTGCGAAAAACTTGGCATTGATCAGTGCATCGTCCCCAGAGGCGCCGGTGTCGGGTCGGCAATCGGCTTCCTCAAGGCGCCGTTCGGCTACGAGGCGCTGGCCTCGAAACTGACGCGCCTGTCGCGCTTCAGGTCGGTTGAGGTGAATGCGCTGCTGGCCGACCTCAAGGCCTCAGCCGAAAGCTTCGTGCGCAGCGGCGCCAGCGGCAGCATCACCTGCGAGATCACCGCTTTCATGCGCTATGCTGGCCAGGGCTGGGAAATCCCTGTGCCGCTGGCGGACGAGCCATTTGGCGACGATGCCGCCACAGGGCTCAAGGATCTGTTCGAGGCGAATTACCAGCGCTTCTTCGGCCGTGCCATCGAAGGTTTGGACGGGTTGGAGATCGAGATCGTCACCTGGTCGGTCAAGGCGACGGACATCCGGCCTGATGTCGCCAGGCACGATCTCACCACCGGCAAGAAGACGAGCGAGCCCGCCACGACGCGCGCGGTGTTCGATCCGGTCAGCGGCGCGCCGCGTGATTACGGCATCGTCGAGCGCGACACGCTCTGCGCCGGCGACCGCGTGGCGGGGCCAGCCGTCATCGTCGAGCGCGAAACGTCCACCGTCGTCACCACCAGCTTCGACGCCGTCATCCAGAGCGACGGCGCCATCCTCCTGATCCGCAAAGGCAGCCAGGCATGAGCGACATCAATGACATCCGCATGCAGGTGATGTGGAACCGCTTGATCTCGGTGGTCGAGGAACAGGCGCTGACGCTGCTGCGCACCGCCTTCTCGACATCGGTGCGCGAATCCGGCGACCTGTCGGCCGGCGTGTTCGATCCGCGCGGCCAGATGTTGGCGCAGGCCGTCACAGGCACGCCGGGCCATGTCAACACCATGGCCGAGGCCGTGCTGCATTTCATGAACGAGATCCCGCGCAACCAGATGTTCGAGGGCGACACTTACGTCACCAACGATCCCTGGCTGGGCACGGGCCATCTGCACGATATCACCATGGTCTCGCCGTCCTTCCTCAACGGCGAACTCGTGGCGTTTTTTGCCTGCACCGCGCATGTCGTCGATGTCGGCGGTCGCGGCTTCGGCGCCGACGGCAAGTCGGTCTACGAGGAAGGCATCCAGATCCCGATCATGAAGTTCGCGGAAAAGGGCAAGGTCAATCTCGACCTCGTCCGCATCCTGCGCGCCAATGTCCGCGAGCCGAACCAGGTGGTCGGCGATTTCCATTCGCTCGCCGCTTGCAACGAAGTCGGCCATCGCCGCCTCGTCGACATGATGAAGGAGATCGGCCTCACCTCGCTCGACCGGCTTGGCGACTTCATCTTCTCGCGCACCCGCGACGCCATGCTCGAGCGCATCAAGGCGCTGCCGAAAGGCAGCTGGTCGAATGAGCTGGTCACCGATGGCTATGACGCGCCGGTGAAGCTGGCGGCAAAAGTGTCAGTCCGCGACGATCATGTCGAGGTCGATTTCACCGGCACCGATCCGATGAGCCGCTGGGGCATCAACTGCCCGATCATCTACAGCAAGGCCTATGCCTGCTACGCGCTGAAATGTGTGGTGGCGCCGGACATTCCGAACAATGCCGCCTCGCTCGCCTTCTTCACCGTGACGTCTCCGGTCAACATCCTGAACGCGGTGCGGCCGGCGCCGGTGGCGCTCAGGCACATTTTTGGCCACATGGTTCCCGATCTCGTGCTGGGCGCGATCTCTCAAGCACTGCCCGGCAAGATTCTTGCCGAAGGCGCCGGCGCGTTGTGGAACATCCACATTTCGGTGCGTCCGGTGGCCGGCGGTTCGGGCCGCCGCGCTGAAGTGTTGATGTTCAATTCCGGCGGCATGGGCGCACGCCCCGGGCTGGACGGCCTGTCGGCGACAGCCTTCCCGTCCGGCGTGCACACGATGCCGATCGAGGCGACCGAGCACACCGGGCCGATCGTCATCTGGCGCAAGGAGCTGCGACCGGACTCCGGCGGCGACGGCGAGTTCCGGGGCGGCCTTGGACAGGTGATCGAAATCGCCCCGATGGAAGGCCATGAGTTCGATTTCTCGGCGATGTTCGACCGCGTCAACCACCCAGCCCACGGACGCAATGGCGGCGAGCCCGGCGTCGCCGGCGTGGTCAAGCTCGACGACGGCACCAGGATGCGGCCCAAGGGCTGGCAGCATGTTCCGGCTGGACGTCGGCTGATCCTTGAACTGCCAGGCGGCGGCGGCTATGGCGATCCGGCCAGACGCAGCGCCGAGGCGCGGGCGAACGACCGCTCCAAGCAGTACATTTCGGAGAACAGCAAATGAGCTACATCGCCTCGCGCCTGTCGGCGGTGAAGCCCTCGGCTTCGATGGCGGCCTCGCAAGCCGCCAAGGCGCTGCGCGCCAAAGGCATCGATGTGATCGATCTTGGCCTCGGCGAACCGGATTTCCCGACACCCGGCCACATCATCGATGCCGCCCATCTCGCGGCAAAAGCAGGACAGACGCTCTACACCGCTGCAGCCGGCACGGCCGAGGTGCGCGAGGCCATTGCCGGCAAATTCCGGCGCGAGAACGATCTGAACTGCACGGCTGACGACATCGTGGTCGCCAACGGCGCCAAGCAGATCATCTTCAACGCGCTGATGGCGACGCTCGAAACCGGTGATGAGGCCATCCTGCCGGCGCCCTATTTCGTCTCCTATCCGGAAATGGTCAAGCTGCTCGGCGGCACGCCCGTCACCGTCGAATGCCCGGAGACAACGGGCTTCCGACTGACGCCAGCCTCTCTGGAAAAGGCAATCACTTCAAGGACAAAGTGGCTCTTCCTCAACATGCCTGGCAACCCGTCCGGCGCCGTCTATTCGCAAGCCGATCTCAAGGCGCTGGGCGCCGTGCTGGCGAAGCACCCGCAGGTGCTCATCCTCTCCGACGAGATCTACGAACACATTCTCTTTGACGGCCGCGAGTTCGTTTCCTTCGGCAAGGCCTGCCCCGAGCTCAAGGATCGCACGCTGATCGTCAACGGCGTTTCCAAATCCTACGCGATGACCGGATGGCGTGTCGGCTACGCGGCAGGACCGGCGCCGCTGGTGAAAGCGATGTCGACCATCCAGAGCCAATCCTGCACCTCGGTGTGCTCGATTGCGCAAGCTGCAACCGTTGCCGCGCTCAACGGACCGCAGGACGACGTGGCACGCTTCCGCCAGGCCTTCGAGGCACGCCGGGATCTGGTCGTCGACGGCATCCGCAAGATCAACGGACTGACGCTGTCGCCGCCGGACGGCGCTTTTTATGCCTATATCGGCTGCGCCAACCTGATCGGCCGCAAGACGCGCGGAGGTGTCGTGCTGGACGACGATGCGGCCGTGGCAAACTATCTTCTGAACGAAGGCCGGGTGGCGTCGGTGCCCGGCGTCGCCTATGGACTTTCACCCTATTTCCGCATCTCGACCGCGACCAGCGAAGAGGTGTTGGCCGAGGCGATCGCGCGCATCAACGCCGCCGTCGCGCAAGTGGAGTAGAGAATGCCGCATTACGAACGTATCCTGATCACTGGTGCCGCCGGCCGTCTCGGCTCGGTGCTGCGCAAGGGGCTGGCACCGCTGGCCAAGACCATCCGCCTGGCGGGCCGCGAGCCGTTCGGCGACCTGGCTCCGCACGAGGAAGAAGCGGTCTTCGATCTGGCCGACATGGAAGCGACGATCGCGGCCACCAAGGACTGCGACGCGATCGTGCATTTCGGCGGCGCGCCGCTGGAATGCGAGTGGCAGACGATCCTCGATTCCAGCATCCGCGGCTCCTATCACATCTACGAAGGCGCGCGGAAACACGGGGTAAAGCGCGTCATCTACGCCTCCTCCGTGCATGCCATCGGCTATCACGAGGTCGAGGCGCATATCGGCGTCGACGCGCCGGTGCGCCCCGACAGCCTCTATGGCGTGTCGAAGAATTTCGTCGAGAGCCTCAGCCGGCTCTATTGGGACAAGTTCGGCATCGAGACGGCGTGCCTGCGCATCTTCTCGTCCTTCCCGGAGCCGGCTGACCGGCGCATGCTGTGGTCTTACCTCTCCTTCGCCGACTGCGTGCGCCTGGTCGAGGCCTCGCTCACCGCGCCGCGCGTCGGCCACACGATTTCGTTCGGCATTTCCGACAACAAACTGAAGATGGTCGACAACAGCGGCGCGGATCACTTAGGCTTCATCCCGCAGGATAGCGCCGAACCCTTCCGCGCCGCCATCGAGGCGAAGACGCCTGTTCCCGATCCGAAAAAACCCTCGGTGAAATATCTCGGCGGCTGGTTCTGCGAACTCGGCCATCCGGATGATAAGCCCGCGTGAGGTAAGCCGGCGGCTTGCGAATGGCGCCAGCGAGCGACGTCGGATTTGGGTGGTGGCGCCACACCCGTCAATCGGTCTGGATCCAGACCGCCTTGGTCTCCAGATACTCGTGCAGATGCTCGATACCGCCTTCGCGGCCATAGCCGGACATCTTCATACCGCCGAACGGCACCGCTGGATCGATGGCATGGTACATGTTGACCCAGACCGAGCCGGCCTTGATGCGGCGCGCCAACTTGTGCGCGGTGCCGAGATGCGTGGTGAAGATGCCGGCGGCGAGGCCATAGGGCGTCGCATTGGCGCGCGTGACGACTTCATCCAGCGTGTCGAACGGCATGGCCGAAATCACCGGCCCGAAAATCTCCTCGCGCGCTATGGTCATTTTGTCCGACACCGCGCCGAAGACAGTCGGCGCGATGAAGTTGCCGCCATCATAAAGTGCGCCCGTCAGCCGCGAGCCGCCGGCGACCAGTTCCGCGCCCTCGTCGCTGCCCGCCTTGATGTAGCCTTCGACCTTGCCGGCCTGCCGCGCATTGATCAGCGGCCCGATCTCGGTCTCCGCCTCAATGCCATGGCCGATGCGCAGCTTGCCGGCGAACTCGGCGACGCGGCGCACGAATTCGTCATGGATTTCGCGCGCCACGAACAGCCGCGACCCGGCGATGCAGATCTGGCCCGAATGCACGAAAACCGCCATAGCCGCGACCGGAACCGCCTTGTCGATGTCGGCATCGCGGCAGACAATGATCGGCGACTTGCCCCCGAGTTCCAGCGAAACCCGCTTGAGATTGGCCACACCTGCCCGCGCGATCGCCTGGCCGGTAAGTGTCGAGCCGGTGAAGACGATCTTGTTGACGTCAGGATGTTCGGCAAGCCTGGCGCCGGCCTCGGCGCCGGTGCCGGTGACGATGTTGACGACACCGTCAGGAACACCTGCCTCCTGCATCAGCCGCGCGATCAGCAGCGGCGTCAGCGATGCATCTTCGGAGGGCTTCAGCACGATGGTGCAGCCCGTGGCCAAAGCCGGCGCGATCTTCCAGATCGAGGCTGCGGTCGGCGCGTTCCAGGGAATGATCGCGCCGACGACGCCGACCGGCTCGCGCCTTGTAAAGCTGACGATCTCGCCAGGAATCGAATTGTCGATCGTCTCGCCATGCAGTGCCGTCGCCATGCCGGCATAAAAGCGCAGCATGCCGATGACGCGGCGCCGATTGGCCAGCGTGCGGGTGATCGGTAGCCCCATGTCGAGAGTATCGGAAACGCTGAGCTCTTCCCAATGCGTCTCGAACAAATCGGCGATCCTGAGCAGCACGCATTGCCGCTCATAGGGCGAGAATGTCGACCACGGACCTTCGAAAGCCGCGCGCGCCGCGGTCACCGCCGCGTCGACGTCAGCCGCCCCGCCGCGCGGCACTGTCGCCAACACCTCGCCCGTCGCCGGGTTCAGCGCCTGCATCTCTTCGCCGGACCGCGCCGCAACCCATTTGCCGCCGATGAACATCGGCCGGAATTCGCCGTGGTAGAGCGTCGTGGCCTTCGCCCTCGGGTCGAAGTTCAGCGTCATCTCGTCCTCCTCACGAATTCCGCCGCGACTATTACTCCTGCGGAAGGCGACCTCAAACAAGGAAAGATGAAAGGGCGTTCAGATAAAATCGATGTTCGTCGACCGTACGCCATGGCAGATGGAATACGCGCTTTGGCGGTTTGGCCTATGGCTCGCCGCATTGGTTGTATTCCATGATGACGAAATGACAGGATCATCAGGATGAACCAGATCGACCTCACCGGCCAAACGGCCGTCGTCACCGGCGGCGCCCAGGGTCTCGGCCTTGCCATCGCCAGGCGCATCGTGGCCTCCGGCGCAAAAGTTTCGCTCTGGGACCTCGACGCCGCTGAATTGCGAAAGGCCACCGCTGACCTCGGCGCCGGGGCAAAATCCGTCACCGTCGACATCACCGACGTCCAGGCGGTGATCGACGCAACGGCAGAGACCGAGGCGCAAAGCGGACCGATTTCGATCCTGGTCAACTCGGCCGGCATCGCCGGACCGAACCACACGCTGGATGCCTATCCGGTCGAGGATTGGAAGCGCGTCATCGACATCAACCTCCATGGCGCCTTCTACGTCAACCGCGCGGTCGTGCCGGGCATGAAGGCGCGCGGCTATGGCCGCATCGTCAACATCGCTTCTATCGCCGGCAAGGAAGGCAACCCGAACGCATCGGCCTATTCCGCGTCGAAGGCGGCGGTGATCGGCATGACCAAGTCGCTGGGCAAGGAGCTGGCCGGCTACGACATCGCCGTCAACGCCATCACGCCTGCAGCGGCGCGCACGCGCATTTTCGACCAGATGAAGCAGGAACACATCGACTACATGCTCTCGAAGATTCCGCGCGCCCGCTTCCTGGAGGTCGACGAGGCCGCCAATATGGTGGCCTGGCTGGTTTCGAAGGAAAACAGCTTCACCACCGCCTCGGTCTTCGACCTGTCGGGCGGGCGCGCCACTTACTGAACCGAGCCCCGCCTCATGGGCCGAACCCACGTAAAGGAGTTTCGAGCATGAGTGATTTCGAAGGCAAGGTGGCCCTGGTGACGGGGACGACCGGCATTGGCCTCGCGACCGCCAGGCGCCTTTCGGCGGGCGGCGCCGCGATCATCGCCTGCGGCATCGACCGTGCCGCCAATGCGGCGATGAAAGCCGGACTGGAAAGCGCGGGAGCGGCAGTGCTGGTCATCGACACCGATGTGTCGGTTTCCGAGCAGGTCCGTGACGCCGTCGCCGCTGGCGTCGCGAAATTCGGCGGCCTCGACGTCATCGTCAATTCCGCAGCGGTCCACCCTTACGGAACCGCGACGACGACCGACTGGGAAACCTGGAACCGGGCCATGACGGTCAATATCGGCTCGATCTATCTGACGGCGCATTTCGGCATTCCCGAAATGATCAGGCGCGGCGGCGGCGCCATCGTCAATGTCGCCTCGGTGCAGGGCTTTGCCTGCCAGCAGAACGTCGCCGCCTATGCGACGACCAAGGGCGCGATCCACACGCTGACGCGCTCGCTGGCGCTCGACTATGCGGCGGCCGGCATCCGCGTCAATTCGGTCAGCCCGGGCTCGATCCGCACGCCGATCCTGGAGAAGGCCGCGCGCGGCGACAATGGCAGCGATGCCGATGTAGAGGAAGCCTACAAGCGCTTCGGCGCGGCCCACCCGCTCGGCCGTATCGGCGAGCCGGAAGAGGTGGCGGAGCTCATCGCCTTCCTGTGCTCGTCCAAGGCCGGCTTCTGCACCGGCGCCGACTACAAGATCGACGGCGGCCTGACCGCCGGCATCGGCGTGAAGTAAGCTCGGCGTTTTACCGGCAACGTTGTGGCGAAGCGCGCTGTGTCGCAGCACGGCCCTGCTAGTTCAGCAGCGTATCCAGGATTTCGCCTTCCAGTCTGGCCAGCTCTGCCGAACCTCGCCGTCGTGGCCGGGCCACGGGCACATCAATGTCGAGCGCGATCCGTCCGGCGGTGATCACCACCACACGGTCAGCGAGTGCGACGGCCTCCGCCACGTCATGCGTCACCAGAACCGCGGTGAATTTCTGGTCAAGCCAAATGCGTTCCAGCAATCGCTGCATCTCGATGCGAGTAAGCGCGTCGAGCGCCCCGAGTGGTTCGTCGAGCGCGAGGATTTGCGGCTGACCGACCAGCGCCCGGGCGAGCGCCACCCGTTGCTTCTGGCCACCGGACAGCACAGAGGGCCATTCGCCGGCGCGGTCAGCCAGTCCGACCTCGCCAAGCATGGCAACGGCGCGCTGCCGTGCCTCGTCGCCGGCAGCAATGCCTGTCAGTCCGACCTCGACATTCCTAACCACGCTTGCCCATGGCAGGAGCCTGGGTTCCTGGAACATGAAGCGCGTGCGGCTGTGGCCTTCCTCCGCGGCACCGAGCGACAGTGACCCGCTGGTTGGCTGGTCGAGCCCAGCGAGCAGCCGAAGCAGCGTACTCTTGCCGCAGCCGCTCTTGCCGATGACTGCAAGGAACTGTCCGGCCGGCACGTCGAGGTCGATGCCGTCGAGCACGGTCTTGTCGCCGAACTGCTTGCCCACCCCCTTGAAGGCGAAGGCCCGCCGACCTTCGACCGTGCCGACCGGCCGCGATGGCGTCGGAACGAAAGAACGGGCAGCAGTGAGGCTGGCGACCGACATCGAGGATCTCACCGGCTCTGGAAGGCGGGATGCCAGCCGAGCGACAGCCGCTCGAGCAGACGAGCAAGGCTGTCGGCGAGCTTGCCGAGCAGCGCGTAGATCAGGATCGAAAGCACCACGACGTCGATCAGAAGGAACTCACGCGCCTGCATGGCCATGTAGCCGAGGCCCGAACTGGCAGAGATCGTCTCGGCGACGATCAGCGTCAACCACATGATGCCGAGCGCATAGCGCAGGCCAACGAAGATCGAAGGCAGCGCGCCCGGCAGGATCACCCGGAAGAACAGTTCTCGCCCGCCCATGCCGTAGACGCGGCCCATCTCGACGAGATGCGGGTCGACACTTTGGATGCCAAGCAACGTGTTGACGTAGATCGGAAAGAACACGCCGAGCGCCACCAGGAACAGCTTGGCCTCCTCGTCGATGCCGAACCACAGGATAACGAGCGGAATGAGCGCCAGATGCGGTATGTTGCGGATCATCTGCAGCGTCGTGTCGGTCAGGCCGCGGCTGAGCCGCGAGAGGCCGTTGGCGAGGCCGAGCAGGAAGCCGATCGCGCCGCCGATGGCGAAGCCGGAAAGCGCGCGCGCCGTGGAAACCGCGATGTTCTGGATCAGCTCGCCCGACAGTGTCAGCCGCCAGAACGCTTCCGCCACGGCGCTTGGCGCCGGCAGAACATTGGCCGGGATAAGCCCGGCGCGCGAGGCGGCTTCCCAGCCGGCGATGATTGCCGCAGGCAGCAGCCAGCCGGCTGTGCCGCTGCGGGCAAGGCGCTCGGCCAGTCTCACGACGCTGCCTGCAGACGGCCGGCGCCGTGGAAGCCGACGGAGAATTCATTGGCGATGTCGTCATGCGCCTTGAGTCGCCTCGTGCCGAGGCCAAGGCGCGGGAACAGCAATTCAGCGACACGGTAGGCTTCTTCGAGATGCGGATAGCCGGAGCCGATGATGGTGTCGATGCCGATCGCCTGATATTCGCGGATGCGCTCGACGATCTGGTCGGGTGTGCCGACCAGCGCCGTGCCGGCGCCGCCGCGCACCAGTCCGACGCCTGCCCATAGGTTGGGCGAAACGACCAGCCTGTCACGGCGGCCGCCATGCAGTTCGGCCATGCGGCGCTGGCCGACTGAGTCCATCTCCTTGAGGAAGCGTGCCTGCGCGTTCTCGATCTGCGCGTCGGTAACGTGGCTGATCAGCCGCTCGGCGGCGCGCCAGGCCTCGTCCTCGGTCTCGCGCACGATGAAATGCAGCCTGATGCCGAACCGCAGCTTGCGGCCGCGCGACGCTGCCCTGCTGCGCGCCGAGGCGATCTTTTCAGCGACCTGGGCCGGCGGCTCGCCCCAGGTCAGATACATGTCGACCAGATCGGCCGCGAGTTCCTGCCCAGCATCGGACGAGCCCCCGAAATAGAGCGGGGGCCGCTCCTGCACCGGCAGCAGATCGAGGCGGCCGTTGTCGACGCGATAATATTTGCCCTCGAAATTCACCCGCTCGCCGGACACCAGTCCGCGCCAGATGGTCAGGAATTCGTGCGCCTGGGCATAGCGTTCGTCATGCGGCAGGAACACACCGTCGCCGGCGATCTCGGTCGGATTGCCACCGACCACGACATTGAGCAGCAGGCGGCCGTTGCTCAGCCGATCGAGCGCCGCCGTCTGGCGCGCCGCGAAGGTCGGCAGCGTCACGCCGGGCCTGAGCGCGACCAGGAACTTCAGCTTCTCGGTGAGCGTGGCAAGCCCGGTGGCCGTAATCCAGGAATCCTCGCAATTCTGCCCGGTCGGCAAAAGCACGCCGGGAAACCCCAGCCGGTCGACCGCCTGCGCGATCTCCTTGAAGTAGCCGAATTCCGGCGGGCGCTGCTGCTTCTCGGTGCCGAGATAGGAGCCGTCGCCATGCGTTGGGATGAACCAGAAGAAATCGAGCGGCGGGGAGTCGACTGGGTTGGTCATGGCATGTTCCGAAGAGAGTTCAAACGCGATCGGCGCCGGATATGGCTATCCGGCGCCGATGGCGGAAAATTCAATTGCCCGGCGCGACCCAAATTGCGTCGGAAATCTTCACCGCCTTCGGGATCAGCCCGAGCTTGAAGAAGCGGTCGGCGGTTGCCTGCTGGCTTGCAACGATCTCGTCGGTGATCGGATAGATGCCGAATTTTGAACGCTTCGCGGCGATCGTCTGCGCGTCGAGCGGAACCCCGGTCACCTCATGCAGCGCCTCGGCGACCCTGTCGCGGTTCTGGTCGGCCCATTTCGCCGCATCGCCAAGGGCGACGATTGTCGTCGAGACGACGTCGGGATGTGCCTTCGCGAAGTCCTTGTTGGCCAGGAAGTAGGTGTTGACCTTGAGCACGTCGCTGGAGCGGGCAAGCACGCGCGGCTGGTAGCGCGTCTCGGCGATGGCGAAGAACGGATCCCACACCGCCCAGGCGTCGATCTGGTCGCTGGCGAAGGCGGCCGCGGCATCCGGCGGGCTGAGATAAACGGGCGTGATCTGGTCGAATGGAAGGCCTGCCTTTTCGAGCGCGGCGACGAGCAGGTTGTGAGCGCTAGTGCCCTTGCCGACACCGATGCGCTTGCCTTTCAGGTCGGCGAGCGACTGGATCGGCGAGGCCGGCTTGACGAAGATCGCTTCGCCGTCGCCATTGGACGGCAGCGCTGCCGCGTAAACAATGTTGGCCCCGGCCGATTGACCGAAGATCGGCGGCGCGTCTCCCGTCCAGCCGACATCGATAGCCCCTGCGTTCAACGCCTCGACGAGTGGCGGACCAGCGGTGAATTCGACCCATTTGACGCTGACGCCCTTGTCGCTCAACGCCTTTTCGATCACCTGCTGCTGGCGGGCGATAACGGGCAAGCCGGTCTTCTGGTAGCCGATCTTGAACTGCTTCAGGTCCTGCGCCTGGGCGCCGAGCGACGCTGTCGCGGCAAACGCAAGCAGGCCTAGGCCAAAGATACGTCTTGTCAGACTGAACATGGTTGCTCCCATTCGACCGGTTGCCGGAAACGGCGCTAAGCAGGTGATGGGCTGAGGCTATGTAAATCTATAAAAGTAGTAGAGGAACGAAGTTGCGAGTTATTTGAAAAAACAGGATTCGTTTTTCGACACCAGGTGCCGAACTACCTTTGCCGTTGCGCGGCGCCGCCCGCTCGATTGCACGAGGTTGCCGTGCCGGCACCATCCTCAAGGCGCGGACATCGCTCGGCGTTCATCGTCCCAAAAGGTTTTTCTCAACGGTTCTGAGATGGATCGTCATCGCCGTCTTGGCGCCATCCGGATCGCGACGCAGCAATGCGTCCAGGATTGCCTGATGTTCCTCGCAATATCGTTGCCGGCGCTCTTCGGAGAACGAGCGTTTCTTCATCTCGAACCAGAGCGACTGGTTTCGGATGGCCCGCATAAGATTGTGTATTTCCTTGAGGAAATCATTGCGGCAACAGGCAAACACGCGGTGATGGAATTCAGCATCCCAATGCTCGAACTCCGGCATGTCCTTGGCGTCACAGGCGGTCTGGTGCGCCTCACGAACCGCGTTCAATTCCGAGGCGCTGGCATTGGTCGCGGCAAAGGCTGCCGCCGCCGGCTCCAACAACTGCCTTATTTCCATCATGTCGGCGGGGCTGGTGCCTTCCATCCGGCTGACAACAGCGGCCATCGAGCCGGAATTGGCAGCAGTCAGGAATGTACCTCGCCCGACATGCCGCACCACCGTGCCATCATCCTCGAGGAAGGCGACCGCCCGCCGCACCGTGTTGCGCGCAACGCCGAATTCGCTCGCCAGGTCGCGCTCGGGCGGCATGCGGCCATTCTCGATCCATTCGCCCGAAGAGATGCGTTTCTTCAGCGCGGTGGCGATATCGTTGGCGACGAGCTTGGGCATTGTCCGGCCACTTTTATCTGATCCAATATTGAACCATCGTTAGCAGTTTTCGCCACTGTCGTCCACAGTGCACCACTATCGGCATCCCAGCGGAGCCGCCCGCAACAGCCTCATTCGGTTTTGGTGCGACCAGCCTAGATTTCCCTTGCGGGCTAAACCAATCGGCGCTAGCGTGTAACAAAAGAGCGAAGAATTGGCTCAGTATTGGTACAGGGAGGAATGGATGCGGGTCGCGACTTTTTCGATCGCCGGTGAACGTCGCGTCGGTCTTGTCGATCTCGACGACCAGACCATTGCCCCTTTCGATTTCTCCGTCGACCAGGCCAGGTCCGGTATCCTGGCCCTGATCGAGCGCAACGGCGCCGGCCTGCCACGCACGCTTTCGCCGATCCCGTTGGCGCAGGTCGAGATCGAGGCGCCGATCCCGCAGCCGCGCCGCAACATCTTCTGCGTCGGCAAGAATTATCACGAGCATGCGCATGAATTCGCCCGCAGCGGTTTCGATTCCAGTGCGGGTGCCGGCGCGATCCCCAAGCATCCGATCATCTTTTCCAAAGTGCCGGAATCGGTCGTCGCCAATCATGCCAGCGTGCTGATCGACCCCTCCGTCTCGACCGCCATCGACTACGAGGCGGAGCTCGCTGTCATCATCGGCAAGGGTGGACGCGGCATCTCCAAAGAGAACGCGCTCGACCATGTCTGGGGTTACACCATCGTCAACGACGTCACCGCGCGCGACCTGCAGGGCAAATACAGCCAGTGGCTGATCGGCAAGTCGCAGGACACGTTCTGTCCGATGGGACCTTGGGCGGTGACCAGGGACGAACTCGATCTGGCGACTGCCGGCATTAGGTGTTTCGTCAACGAGGATCTGCGCCAGAATTCGCAGATATCGCTGCTCATCTTCGACATCCCGACCATCATCGCTACGCTGTCGCAAGGCATCACGCTGAAGCCCGGCGACATCATCGCCACCGGCACGCCGGTCGGCGTCGGCATTGGTTTTGACCCGCCCAAATACCTCAAGGCCGGCGACGTCGTGCGCATCGAGATCGACGGCATCGGCACGCTGGAAAACCGCTTTGTGGAGCATGCGCAATGACGACGGTGACGGTTGGCCAGGTCGTTGCTGAAGTCGTCGGCGAAGACATCGTCGTGGTCATGATCCACGGCCTTGGCGGCACCTCGAACATGTTCCAGCCGCAGATGGCAGCACTGTCCGGTTACCGCGTCATCCGGCTCGACCTGCCGGGCTCCGGCCGCTCGCCACGCCCGCTCGAACCGTTGACCATCGAAGGCATGAGCGAGGCCGTCATCCGTGCCATGGCCGGCATGGGGGTCACGTCAGCGCATTTCGTCGGCCATTCGATGGGCACCATCGTCTGCCAGCAGATTGCCGCGACGCAGCCTTCGCTGGTCACGTCGCTGGCGCTGTTCGGCGCGCTTGCGGAACCGACTGATGCGACACGGCAAGGTCTCGGCAACAGGGCCCGTCTGGCGCGATCGGGCGGCATGGCCGACATCGCCGACCAGATCGTCGCCAATGCGATCTCGGCGCACACCAGGGAAACCTCGCCGGCCGCCGTGGCCTTCGTGCGGGAATCGATCACGAGGCAGGATCCCGAATCCTATGCCCGCACCTGCGAGGCGCTGGCCAAGGCGACCGCCGTCGACGCGCGCCGGATCTCGGCGCCGACATTGCTGGTCACCGGCGACGCCGACACGGTCAACCCGCAAGGGGTCGCCCAGGCGCTTGCCGACAAGATCAAGGGCGCCGTATTCTCGTCGCTGGATCGGTGCGGACATTGGGCCACGGTGGAAAGCCCGCGCGAAAGCAGCCAAAAGCTCGCCGATTTTTTGAGACGGGTTGATAGGTGAGGATTTCTGATCGAGCGTAAACTCATGCGCTCGGCAAGTTGGGAGGCTTGTGATGGCAGACGACGGCTGGAACGGCAACGGTTCAGGCAGCACGCTGTTCACCAATGTGCGCGTGCTCGACGCAACAGGTGAATATCCCTACACCGGCGAGGTGCTGGTGCAGGGCAACCGCATCAAGCAGATCACCAAGGGCTCGTCACGCTTCGGCTCGTCTTCGTCGTCTTCCTACAGCGGCGGGGCAACGGTCATCGATGGCATGGGCGCGACCCTGATGCCGGGCATGATCGACGCCCATCTGCATCTGTCCTGGAACAACGCGCCCGGCATCGACCCGATCCAGATGATGGAAATCGAGGAGCACATGCTGGTCACCATGGAGATGGCCAAGCTGGTGCTTGACGCCGGCTTCACCGCCGGCCGCGGTGCCGCCGCCGCCAAGCCGCGCCTCGATGTGGTCGCCAAGAAATTCATCAACCAGGGCCGCTTTCCCGGGCCGCGCTACCTCGCGGCCGGACCGGAGATCACCACGGTCGGCGGCCTTGGTGATTCCTCACCGTCGCACATTCCGCATGAAGGCCTCAATCTCGGCATCGTCGTCTCCGGCCCGGAGGAAATCCGCCGCACCGTGCGCCAGTTGATCAAATACGGCGTCGATTCGATAAAGCTCAATCTGTCCGGCGAAAGCATCACCGGCATGGGCGCCGAGGAAACGCCGATGTCGGAGGAAGAGGTCGCCATGGCTGCCTCCGAGGCGCGCTGCCGCAACAAGGTGCTGTCGGCGCATGCGCGCTCGTCCGGCTCGGTCAAGCAGTGCGTACGCCACGGCATCCAGAACATCTACCACGCCTCCTTCGCCGACGAGGAAGCGCTCGACATGCTCGAGGCGGTCAAGGACAAGCATTTCGTCGCGCCTGGCATCGCCTGGCTGATCAACACCGCGCGCCATGCCGAGCAATGGGGCATCAAGCCGGGCTCGCCTCTGTCGCTCGAATATGAGCGCGAGCTCGAAATGTGCATCGACACGATGAAGAAGATGCACCGGCGCGGCATCCGCGTCCTGATCGGTGGCGACTACGGCTTTGCCTGGACGCCGCAAGGCACCAACGCCAAGGACATCCAGACCTTCGTCGAGATGCTCGGCTTCTCGCCGATGGAAGCCATCCAGGCCGGCACCAAATATGGCGGCCAGATCATGGGCATGGGCGACGAACTCGGCCTGATCAAGGAAGGTTACCTCGCCGACATCCTGTTAATCGACGGCGATCCGATCGCCGATGTCCGCATCCTGCAGGACAAGAACCGCATCCTCGCCATCATGAAAGACGGCAAATTCCACAAGGCGCCGCGCATGAACGAGCAGCGCCGGCGGCTGACGGCATGAGCCTGCTCGACCGGCCATCGCAGTCGACACTCGCCGAGAGCGGCATGACACGCCGGCAGGCCTGGGGGCTCGTCGGCCTGCTTGCCGCCGCCGTCATCGCATGGCTGGTCTTCGCTGTCTGGCCGGACTGGCTGAACTCGATCCTGATCTCGAAAAAGGCCTTCGTCAGCGCCATCCTCAACGGCATCACGCTGGCTGGCCTCTATTTCCTGGTCGCCAGCGGCTTCACGCTGATCTTCGGTCTGATGCGCAACGTCAACCTCGCGCATGGCTCGCTCTACCTGCTCGGCGCCTATATCGGCTACGAGGTCACCAACCGCACCGGCTACTGGCTGCTCGGCGTCGCCGCCGGTTTCGCCGTGCTCGCCATCGTCGGCGTGATCATGCAGGTCTTCATCTTCCGACGCCTGGAGGGCGATGATCTGCGCCAGACCCTGGTTTCGATCGGCATCTCGATCGTCGCCGCCGATTTGATGCTGGCGGTGTGGGCCGGCGGCACCTATCAGATCACCACGCCGGAATGGCTTGACGGCGCCTTGACCTTGCCGATCATCACCGCGGTGCGCTCCAACGGCGCCTCAGTCTTCCTTACCTATCCGCTCTACCGCGTCGTCGTGCTGGCGGCAGCGATCGTCATCGGCGTCGGCCTCTGGCTGATGCTGCACAAAACCCGCGTCGGCATGATGATCCGTGCCGGCGTCGACGACCGCGCCATGCTGCAGGCCTCGGGCGTCAACGTGCATGCCGTGTTCGCCATCGTCTTTGCCGTTGGCGCCGGACTTGCAGGCTTTGCCGGCGTCGTCGGTGGCTCGGCGCTGTCGGTGGCGCCGGGTGAAGACGTCCGCTACCTGCTCGCCTCGCTGGTCGTCGTCATCGTCGGCGGCATGGGCTCGATCACGGGCGCTGCCATCGGCGCGCTGCTGATCGGCCTCGCCGAGCAGATCGGCCTCGTCTACTTCCCGACCTACGGCATTGTGCTCACCTTCGTCATAATGGTGGTGACGCTGGCGGTCCGGCCGCAAGGCATCATGGGGAAGGCAAGATGAGCCTGGCCATCGCCACCACTGGCGCCACGCAGCCGAACTGGCTGGAGAAGCTCGGCGCCGGCCACATCATCCTTGGCACGGCGCTGGTGCTTTATCCGCTGGTGGCATCCGATTTCTTCCTGACCCAGATTGGCGGCTATTCCTTGATCTTCGGCATGCTTGGCCTGTCGCTGATGCTGCTCTCCGGCTATGGCGGCATGGTCAGCCTGGCGCAGATCACGGTCGCGGGCATAGCGGCCTATGCCATCGCCATCCTCGGCAACAACAATTCCAACATTCTCGGTTTCGGCTGGCCGTGGTGGCTGGCGGTACCGTTCGCGGTTCTTGCGGCGGCATTGGCATCGGCGCTGATCGGCTGGATCTCGGTGCGCACCGAAGGCATCTACACCATCATGATCACGCTGGCGATCGCCACCGCGACCTACTATTTCGCCCAGCAGAACTACGCCATCTTCAACGGCCATTCCGGTTATGCCGGCATCCGTGCGCCGGTGTTCTGGGGCGTGAACTGGCGCGACCCCAGACCATTCTACTATCTCTGCCTTGGCCTGGCGGTGCTGTCCTACGCCGCCGTGCTCTACGGCTCGCGCTCGACCTTCGGCATGACCTTGCAGGCGATCCGTGACAATCCGCGCCGCATGCGCGCGCTCGGCTATCACGTCACCGCGCACAAGGTCTTCGCCTGGCTGCTGGCCGGCGTCATCGCCGGGCTGGCGGGCGTATTGCTGGTCTGGTTCAATGGCCGCGTTTCGCCCGGCACCATCGGCGTCGACGCGGCGATCGACGTGCTGATCATTGCCGTCATCGGCGGCCTGCGCCATCCGATCGGGCCTTTCCTCGGCGCGCTCGTCGTTGTCCTGATGCAGACCTTCGCCATCGACATCGTCGGCGCCGAGCGTTTCAACACGCTGATCGGCATGGTGTTCCTGGTGATCGTTTTCGTCTCACCGGATGGAATTCTTGGGTTGTGGGGGAGGATCAAGCCACATCTTGCCCAGGAGGCCTTGCGCCCCGGCCCGTAGAAGCCGGGACGGAATGAACTGCAAAACGAAATCAATGGGAGGAAAATCATGAGGATGCATAGACGTACAGTGCTGGCTCTGGCCGTATTCACCGGGCTGACCGCGCCGTCGATGGCGCTGGCCGCCGACGACACCATCAAGATCGGCCTGCTTGCCACTTTCGAGGGACCGTTCACGGTGCTCGGCGAAGACGGCGAGCGCGGCGCCATGACCGCGGTTACCGAGATGAACGGCACCGTCGCCGGCAAGAAGATCGAGATCGTCAAGGGTTCGTCCGACGCTTCGCCCGACAGCGCCGTGCGCGCTGCGCGCAAGCTGGTCGAGCAGGACGGCGTCAAGGTGCTTGTCGGTCCGCTTTCGGGCGACGAAGGTATCGCCGTCAAGGACTACGCCAAGACGCAGCCCAACGTGACCTTCATCAACGGCACCTCGGCCGCGCAGGATACCACGCTGCGCAATCCGGCGGAGAACTTCTTCCGCTTCTCAACCGATGGCGCGCAGTGGATGGCGGGCCTCGGCACCTATGCGTTCAAGGACAAGGGCTACAAGAAGGTCGCCACCGTCGCCGAGGATTATTCCTTCCCCTACACGCAGGTGTTCGGCTTCATGGCCGAGTTCTGCAAGGCCGGCGGCCATGTGCCGTCGAAATCCTGGGTGCCGATCGGCAACAAGGATTTTTCATCGGTCATCGCCGCCATTCCCGAAAACGTCGACGCGATCTATGTCGCGCTCGGCGGCGCCGACGCGGTGAACTTCCTGACCCAGTACCAGCAGAGCGGCGGCACCGCGCCGCTGATCGGCGGCTCGATCACCGTCGACCAGACCGTGCTGACCTCGAAAGGCAAGCTGAAGGACGTGCTGAAGGGCACGCCCTCGGCCGGTCCGACCGCCGACACCAATGACGCGCCGGCCTGGAAGGCCTTCGTCGAGGCCTACAAGAAACAGCCGGGCGCCTTTCCGTCGCCCTCGCTCTTCGCTCATGGCTACTATGTCGACATGAAGGCGACGCTGCTCGGTCTCGACCAGGTCGGCGGCGATGTCTCCGACGGCGGCAAGAAGCTGCGCGAGGCGCTGTCGAAACTGTCCTTCGACACGCCGACCGGCAAAGTGTCGCTCGACAAGAACCGCAACGCCATCGCCGACATCTTCCTGACCGAGGTCACCGAAGGCGCCGATGGCAATCTCCTGAACAAGCTGGTCAAGGTCGTGCCGCAGGTCAACCAGACGCTCGGCATTCCCGAAGACGAGTTCATGAAGCTCGGAGCGGTCAACCGCGACAATCCGAGCTGCCCGTAACGTCGAGTGCAGCCGCCAGTGACCGAAAGCTTCGCAGCAAGCCGTCTTCAGAGCACCGGCGCCTATGCGCTGGAGCTCGATGGCGTGGCGCGGCATTTCGGGGCGCTGGTGGCGCTCTCGGGCATCACCATGAGGATCGCGGCCGGCGAACGGCGCGCGGTCCTCGGCTCCAACGGCGCTGGCAAGACGACCCTGTTCAACGCTGTCACCGGCGACTTCATGCCGACGGCTGGCCGCATCCGCTTCTTCGGCGAGGACATCACAGACCTGCCGCCGCATGAACGCATCCGGCGCGGCCTGCGGCGCACCTATCAGATTTCGCAATTGTTCAAGGGCCTGTCGGTCCTCGATTCCATCTTCCTCGCTTGTCGTGGCGTCTCGCGCCGGCGGTTCTCGCTGTTGCGGCCGGCGGTGTCGGACGTCAACATGGTGCAGGCGGAATCGATCCTCAACGCCGTGCATCTGGAAGCCTTTCGCAACACGCTGGTGGCGACGCTGAGCCACGGCCAGCAACGCCAGCTGGAGATCGCGCTGGCACTGGCCGGCGCGCCGCGCTTCATCTTGTTCGACGAGCCGGCGGCCGGCCTGTCGCCGACCGAGCGCCGCGACCTCGTCGCCATCCTCAACGCGCTGCCCAAGCACATCGGCTACATCATCATCGAGCATGATCTCGATGTCGCGCTGCGCGTCTCGGAATATGTCTCGATGATGCACAATGGCCGCCTGTTCAAGGAAGGCACGCCGCAGGAGATCGAGGCCGATCCCGAGGTTCAGGAAATCTATCTCGGGGGCAAGCATGGCTGAGCGTCCCTCCCACCAAATGTCCGGTAAGACCGCCAGGGCAATGCTGCGCATCGACGACCTTCAGGTCTTCTACGGTGAAAGCCATGCTTTGCAGGGCGTGTCGCTGACGCTGGAAAGCGGCGTGCTGTCGGTGGTCGGCCGCAACGGCATGGGCAAGTCGACGCTCTGCAACACCGTTGTCGGCCTGAAACGGGCAAAGTCCGGTTCGATCCGCGTCGATGGCCGCGAGATCACCGCGCTCGAGCCGCATGAGATCCACCGCCTCGGCGTCGGCTATGTGCCGCAAGGCCGCCGCGTCTGGCCGAGCCTGACGGTCGACGAACATCTGCGGTTGGCGGCCGGCAATCGGCGCGATGCCAGCTGGACCGTCGAGCGCGTCTACCAGACCTTTCCTCGCCTGGCCGAACGCCGCGCCAATGGCGGCTCGCAGCTGTCGGGCGGCGAACAGCAGATGCTGGCGATTTCGCGCGCGCTGCTCAGCGACCCGAAGCTGCTGGTCATGGACGAGCCGACCGAAGGCCTGGCGCCGGTCATCGTCGACCAGGTCGAGAAGATGCTGGTCGATCTCGCCGCCGAAGGCGAGATGGCGGTGCTGGTCATCGAGCAGAATATCGGCGTGGCGACCGCGGTGTCGAACCAGGTCGCCATCATGGTCAATGGCCGCATCAACCGGCTGATGGACGCCAAGGCGCTCGCCGCTGACCGCGAGTTGCAGCAACGGCTGCTCGGTGTCGGCCGCCACGGCGAGGAAGCCCCGGTCACGCCTGCGGAAGCCGCGCAGGCCAGGGAACAACTGGCGGAAGTCTATCGCGTCGACCGCGCTGGCGCCGGTTCCACCGAGCCGATGCCGCAGAACAGCACCTATCGACCGGTCACCGAACTGCCCAACCGCTGGAACGTGCCGGTCACCGAACTGCGGCAGGCAGCGGTCGACAAGGCAGCACCGCAGGATGACCTCAAAAAGGTCTTTGCTATCCCGTTTGCCGAGCGCATCGGCAGGACCGTGCTCGTTGTCGGCACCTTCGACACCAAGGGCAAGGAACTGCGCTTCGTCGCCGACCGGCTGAAGGCGCTGGGCCTGCCTGTGCGCACCGTCGACCTGTCGACATCGGGAAAGCCGACAAGTGCCGATGTGCCCGCCATGCAGGTGGCCGGCATGCATGTACGAGGATCCTCCGCCGTGTTCACCAACGATCGCGGCAGCTCGGTCAGCGCCATGGCGGAAGCCTTCGCGCGCTGGATCGAGCGCGAGCCGCGCATCGGCGGCGTCATTTCGGCCGGCGGCTCCGGCGGCACGACACTGGCAACGGCCGGCATGCGGGTGCTGCCGGTCGGCATCCCCAAGCTGATGGTCTCGACGGTGGCGGCCGGCGATGTCGCCAAATATGTCGGCGGCGCCGACATCATGATGTTCCATTCGGTCGCCGATGTGCAGGGATTGAACTCGATCACCGAACAGGTGCTGTCCAATGCCGCGCACGCCATGGCCGGCATGGTCGCGCAATTGCCCAATGCCGAGGCCTGGGAAGCAAAACGCAAGCTGGCGCGGCCGGCCGTCGGCATCACCATGTTCGGCGTCACCACGCCTCTGGTGCAAGCGGTGACCAGACGCCTCGAAGCCGACTATGATTGCCTGGTCTTCCATGCCACCGGCATTGGAGGGCGGGCGATGGAAAGCCTCGGCGATTCCCGCCTGCTGTCGGCCTTCCTTGACCTGACCACCACGGAAGTCGCCGATATGATCGTCGGCGGCGTCTTCGCGGCAACCGAGGATCGTTTTGGTGCTGCGATCCGCACCGGACTGCCCTATGTCGGTTCGACCGGCGCGCTCGACATGGTCAATTTCGGCCCGCGCGACAGCGTGCCGGAGAAATTCCGCAGCCGTAAATTCGTCATCCACAATCCGAATGTGACGCTGATGCGCACCACGCGCGACGAGAACCGCGCCTTCGGCGAATGGATCGGCGTGCGGCTCAACGCCATGAACGGCCCGGTGCGCTTCCTGCTGCCCGAAGGCGGCGTCTCGATGCTCGACGCGCCCGGCCAGCCCTTTCATGATCCGGAAGCCGACAACGCTCTGTTCGAGGCGATCGAGAAGACCGTTCGCCGCACGCCGCTGCGCCATGTCGAGCGGGTGCGCGGCAACATCAACGACACGCCTTTCGTCGACGCGGCGATCGCCGCCTTCCACGCGATCGCGCCGAAGCTGCAGAGGCGGGCATGAAGAATTGGACTTCACCACCCTGCGGGTGGATGTTTGGAATCGGTCGTCTCGCGCCGACCGCATTGTCTTGGGGAGGATAGATTATGGACGCGCAGACCTTTGGCGCTTTCCTGTTGTGGCTGATCGTTGCCGCGGTCGTCGTGGTGATCGCCGTCTACATCTTGCGCTGGCTCTATCGGCGCTCGACCAAGGAGACGGCGTTCGTGCGCACCGGCTTCCTGGGTGAGAGGGTGGTGGTGAATGGCGGCGCCTTCGTCATCCCGGTCCTGCACGAGATCACCCCGGTCAACATGAATGTGCTGCGCATCGAGGTACGCCGCGAGGACGGACTGGCGCTGATCACCAGAAACCGCATGCGCGTCGACCTGATCGCCGAGTTCTTCGTGCGCGTCGGCGCCAGCCGCGAGCTGGTGGCCGCCGCCGCGCAGACGCTCGGCCGCCGCACGCTGCAGCCGGATAGCCTGCGCGAATTGCTGGAAGGCAAATTCGCCGCTGCGCTTCGCACCGTCGCTGCCCAGATGACGCTGGAAGAGATGCATGAGTTGCGCGGCGACTATGCCGCCAAGGTGCGCAGGCTGGCCGAGGAGTCGCTCGCCGCCAACGGGCTTGAGCTGGAAAGCGTCGCCATCGTCGATCTCGACCAGACGAGCCTCGAATATTTCGATCCCTCCAACGCCTTCGACGCCGAAGGCCTGACGCAGCTGACGGAATCGATCGAAACCAGGCGTCGCATGCGCAACGAGATCGAGCAGCGCACGCTGGTCGACATCCGCAATCAGAATCTCGACACCCAGCGCAAGGTGCTGGAGATCGACCGTGACACCGAATACGCCCGCCTGGAACAGGAGCGCGAGGTCGAGATCCGGCGCGCCGCGCAGCGCTCCGAATTGGCCATCGAACGCGCATTGCGCGACCAGGAATCCGAGCAGGCCCAGCTCTCGTCGCGCGAGGCGGTCGAAAAATCGCGTCTCAATCAGGAGCGCAACATCACCGAGGAGCGCATCAGAAGCGAGGAAGACACGCAGCGCCGCGAGATCGCGCGCCGCCGTTCGCTCGACGAGACCGAGATGAAGATGCGCGAGCTGACCGAGCGCGAGCAGATCGCGCTGGAACTGTCACTGGAGAAGGCGCGCATCGAGCGTGAGGGCGCGCAGAGCAAACTGGAGATCGAACGCAAGAAGCTGCTCGAGGTTGCCGAGCTGGAACGCCAGATCGCGCTCGCCGAAAAGGCGCTCGAGGTGACCCGGGCCGAGGCGGAAAAGCGCCGCGCCGAAATCGTCGAAAACCAGGCGACCGAGACGGCGCGCATCGCGCAGGAACGCGTCGTCGACGAGGCTCGCATCGAACGGGAACGCCACCTCGAAGCGCTGCAGATCGCCAAGCGCCAGGCCTTCGAGGAGGCCGAGATTTCGGCCAGCGAGGAGGTCGAACGCGCCCGCATCACCACCGAGCGCGGCATCGAGGAAGCGCGGCTGATCAAGGATCGCGATATCCGCCAGCTGGGTGTTGACCGCGACCAGAAGATCGAGATCGCCGAGATCCAGAAGGCCATCGACATCGCCAAGAAGACGCAGGAGCGTTCCTCGGCGATCGCGGCCTCCGAGGCGGTGCGCGCCAAGGCCGTCCAGGCCGAGGAACAGGCCTTTACCGCCCGCGAACGCGAGATCGCCGAGCGCCGTAAGCTGACTGAGCTGATCGGCGCGCAGCGCGAAGCCGAGCGCGAGGCGCTGCGCATCACATCGGCGGCGGATGCCGAGATGAAGGCCGCGAAGAGCCTCGCCGAAGCGCAGAAGATTGCCGCGGTTGCTTCGGCGGAGGCGGAGAAGATCCATGCGCTTGCCGCCGCCCAGCGCTACGAGGTCGACGCAGCTGGCCATCGCCAGCTCAACGAGGCCGAGAACCTCTTGTCGGACGAAGCCCGCGCCGGACGTTTGCGTGGCAAGCTGCTCGACCACATGGAAGGCATCATCCGCGAGAGCGTCAAGCCAATGGAGAAGATCGACGGCATCAAGATCCTGCATGTCGACGGCATCAATGGCGGCGCCGGGGGCAGCCGCAACGTCACCGACGAGGTCATCGACTCGGCGCTGCGGTACCGGGTGCAGGCGCCGATGATCGACAATCTGATGAAGGAGATCGGCATCGAGGGCGGCTCGCTCGGCCGCATGACCGATGTGCTGCGCGACGCCAAGGACATTTCCAGCCTGACCCGCGACAAGAAGGGCAAAGGCAAGGCCGCCAAGGACGACGATGACGACCGCGATCACTGAGGTGAGGGTGTTTCCTTGCGCTTCGTTGGGCCGTGCGAGACGATACTTTACGCCTGATTGCCATGCTGCGTCGGTTCGCGATGATCGCCAAGTGGTTCCCCCACTCCGTCGCTGCTTCGCAGCGCCACCTCTCCCCCCTCCGGAGGGAGAGGAAGGGAGCTCGCCGCGGACGGTTCGCGCCTTTCCTCTCCCCCGTCGATCGGGGGAGAGGTGTCGAGCGAAGCTCGACGGAGTGGGGGTCGATCTGGCGCGGCGCGAGACGATGCATACGCGGACTTCCATGCACATAGCCGGCTTGCAAGCATGACCAAGGTCTATGTGTCCTCGGTCATTCCGGCGCCCGCGGCGGACGTCTGGAAGATCGTGCGCAACTTCAACGCACTGCCGAGCTGGGCGCCGTTCGTCGCCGACAGCCGCATTGAGCAGAATGCGCAGGCCGATCAGATCGGCTGCATCAGGAATTTCACGCTAAAGGACGGCGGCCGCATCCGCGAAAGGCTGCTGGCGCTGTCCGACTACGACCTGTCGTGCAGCTATGCGATCCTGGAAAGCCCGATGGCGGTGGAGAATTATGTCGCGACCCTGTCGCTGACGCCGATCACCGACGGCAATCAGACTTTAGCCGAATGGCAGGCGGAGTTCGACTGTGCTGCGGAGCGCGAGGCGGCCCTGATGCATCAGATCGGCAATGGTGTCTTCCAGACCGCCTTGACCGCGCTGAAACATCGGTTCGGGCGCTGACGCCGGCCCATGGTCAAGGTTTGCCAGAGCACCATCATCGAGGCGCCGATCGACGCGGTCTGGGCGATCCTGCGCGACTTCAACAGCCATGACCGCTGGCATCCGGCGATCGCCTTCAGCGAGATCGAGGGCGGCGAACCGGTCGATGCGGTCGGCGCCGTGCGCCATTTCCGGTTGAACGATGGCGGCGAATTGCGCGAGCAATTGCTGGCGCTGTCCGACAAGGATCGCCGGCTGAGCTATTGCCTGCTCGAAGCGCCGCTGCCGCTGATGGATTACGTCGCCACGCTCAGGCTGAAGCCGGTGACCGACGGCGATGCCACCTTCTGGGAATGGCGCTCCGAATTCCAGCCGCCGGCGCATCGCCGCGACGAACTGGTCAGGTTGGTCACCGAAGGCATTTATCAGGCCGGCTTCGCGGCGGTGCGCAATCTGCTGCGGCGCGAGAACGTGCGCCTGCCAGTCGAAACGAGAATGCCTCGGGCGATTGTCGAGCCTGCCCCGCCTTTGGACATGCCGCTTGCCGCGTCGATGGTCGCCCCTGGCCAGACCGCGATGACCCGCGCGATCATCGTCGAGCGCTATGGCGGACCGGAGGAACTGCAGTTGAAGGAGATCGGGCTGCCGCCGCCAGCCCCGAACGAGGTGCGCATCCGCCATACGGTGATCGGCGTCAATTTCATCGATGTTTATTGCCGCACCGGGTTTTTCGATCTCCTCAAGCCACCCGGCGTGCCGGGCATGGAGGCGGCCGGGATCATCGAGGCGCTTGGTTCGGCGGTGTCGGGCTTCTCTGTCGGTGACCGCGTCGCCTATGCCTGTCCGCCGGTCGGCGCCTACAGCGAACGGCGCAACATGGCGCCCGAACTGCTGGTTCATCTGTCCGACGACATCTCGGACGAGATCGCCGCTGCCAGCCTGCTCAAGGGCGTCAGCGCGAGTTTCCTGTTGCATGACGTCCATGCCGTGAAGCCCGGTGATACCATCCTCATTCATGCGGCGGCCGGCGGCATCGGCCAGTTGCTGGTGCAATGGGCTCGCCATCTCGGCGCAACGGTGATCGCGACCGTATCGAGCGACGACAAGGCACGCATCGTCGAGCGTCTCGGCGCTCACCATGTCATCGTCTACTCCCGCGAGGACTTCACTGAGGCTGTCATGCTGCTGACGGGAGGCAAGGGCGCCAATGTCGTCTATGATGCGGTCGGCAACGACACATTCGGCGGCTCGCTCGCGGCCCTTGCCGTGCGCGGCCATCTCGTCAGCTTCGGTCAGGCTTCCGGACCGATCGGCAATTGGGACATCGGCCGCTTCGCCTCGAAGTCGCTGACCATCTCGCGGCCCAACTACGCTCACTACACCGACACGCCGGACAAGCTTGCTCCGCATGTGAACCGGTTCTTTGGCGCGCTGCGACAGGGAATCATCAAGGTCGAGGCGCCAAGGCATTACGATCTCGCAATGGCGTCGCAAGCCCATCGCGATCTGGAGTCCCGACGAACGATCGGCGCCCTTGTGCTCAAGGTGTGACCCGCCGAGCTTGGGCGCTCGCTCGATCATCTGCTTCGCGCTGTGCTGGCCGCTGTCGCTCTATGCCGGCCATCTCGAGCGTCGTTCGCGACCGGGACGACGCGCAAGGTCGAGACGCCGTTGGTCATGTCGGCGGCCTGAGCAATTCCAGGAAAAGTGTCCAGCGGTTTTCCGTCCGGAATTGCGCCGGACAAGTGCCAGCCCTTCAGCCCTTAAACGCCGGCAAGGTCAGTCCCTTGACGCCGACGTCGAGCGCGAACAAGCCGCCCGGGTTCTTCTGGCCGACGAAATGGCTGGCGGGGCGTTTGAGCACGGCCGAGGTGACGTAGAGAATGTCGAGGTCCTTGCCGCCGAATTCGCAGCAGGTCGGCAGATCGGTCGGCAACAGCACGGTCTGCATCAAGCGACCGTCGGGATCGTAGCGGCAGACCTTGCTGGTCACCGGGATGGTCACCCAGTAGCAGCCCTCGGCGTCCACCGTCGCGCCGTCGGCGACGCCACCGGTCACCGTCATGTCGATGAAGCTGCGGCGGTTCTCGATATCGCCGGTGGCGGGATCGAAATCATAGGCCCACACCGCGCCGGCATGGCTGTCGGAGAAATACATGGTCTTCGAATCCGGGCTCCAGGCGAGCCCGTTGGAGCAGCCGATGCCGTCGATCATCTGGTGCACGGAAAGATCGGGATCGAGCCTGTAAAGCGCACCGATGAATTCGATCGGTTTGCCGGCCACCTCGAACATCGAGCCCGACCAGAAGCGGCCCTGGCGGTCCGGCTTGCCGTCGTTGAAGCGGGTTGCCGGCATATGCGCTTCCGGATCGACGATCGCCTTGAACTTGCCGGTGGCCGGATCGAAGAAGTGGAAGCCGTTGGTCATGGTCAGCACCAGGCCGCCCTTTTCGCGCAGGCCAAGGCAGCCAAGATATTCCGGCGTCTCGAAGGTCTCGTCCTTGCCGGTCGCGGGATCGTAGCGATGGATCAGCTTCTTCCAGATGTCGATCCACCACAGCACGCTGGCCTCGGGGTCCCAGAGCGTGCCTTCGCCGAGCTCGGCACCGGCGTCGACGACACAGGTGATCTCAACCATGGTCAGCCCTCTTTTCTGCGCAGTTTGCCGCCGAGGCCGGCGAAGGTCTCGCTGCCGATCGACACGGTGAGCAGGATAACCGCGCCGTAGACGATGAGCAGCGCGCCGCTCGACAGGTTCAGCGCCGGCAAAAGGCCGGTGAGGATGGTGAGCACCATGGCGCCGGCGACGGTGCCGAGATAATGCCCGCTGCCGCCGAGGATCGAGGCGCCGCCGATGGCGACCGCGGCGATCGAGGTGAACAGATAGGCGTCGCCCATGCCGAGATAGGCTTGGCCGGAATAGCCGGTCAAAAGCATGCCGGCGAAGGCGGCGGTAAGACCGGAGATGACATAGGTCAGGATCGTGGTGCGCGCGGTCGGCACGCCGGAGAATTCGGCGACCGTGGCACTGGTTCCAAGCGCATAGAGATGGCGGCCGAACGCCGCCTTGGAGAGCAGCAGCGTCGCGACCAGCGTCAAGGCAAGCCAGATCAGTGCAATGACCGGAAAACCGCCGATGCGCCCGACCGACAGGAACTGGATCAAAGCCGGCGCGGATGGCGTCGGCGAGCCGCCGGTCAGCACCAGGATCAGGCCCTGCAGGATGACATTGGTGGCCAGCGTCATGATGATCGGCGGCACGCCGAACTGGGCGACGCCGATGCCATTGATCAGCCCGATGAAGGCGCCGGCGGCGAGCAGCAGCGGCATTACCCACACCAGCGGCAGGTCCTGCCCGCTGCACAGCAGCGCCATGACGATCGCCGCTGAGTTCAGCACCCAAGGCACCGACAGATCGATGCCGCCGCCGATGATGACGAAGGTCTGGCCGAGCGCGACGATGCCGACGAAGGCCGCCAGCACCACGGTCGACCGCATGTTGGAGACCGAGAGGAAGCCCGGCGAGAACAGCGCCGTGACCAGCAGCAGCACGACCATGCCGGCATAGGCAAGCACGATGAGACGGTTGCGGACGAGGAAGGCGCTCATTGGACACGGTTCCTTGCAGCCTTTTCGGCAACGGAACTGGCCAGCACCGACAGCAGCAGGATGACGCCCGAAGCGACCGGCTGCCAGTAGCTCGACACGTGCAGCACGAAGACAAGGTTGCCGATCAGGGTCAGTACGAAGGCCCCGATCAGCGTGCCGGCGAGATGCCCCCGCCCCCCGAACAGGCTGACGCCGCCGATGACCGCCGCAGCCACCGACGGCAGGATGTAATCCTTGCCGATGGTCGGCGAACCGGCGCCGGTCTGCGTTACCAGAAACAGCGCTGCACCGGCAGCGAACAGTCCGGACAGACCGTAAGTGACAACGTTGACGCGGGTGATCGAGACACCCGACAGGAAGGCCGATTTCTCGTTGGAGCCCGACGCCTGGATGGTGATGCCGATCCGGGTGGCGCGGAACCACCACCAGAACACTATTAGCGCCAGCAGCATCCAGACCGGGCTGGTCAGGCCGATGAACTGCGCGGAGGCGAATCCGACCCACCAGCCGGGAATGCTGCCGCCATCGGTCGGCAGGATGATCATGGCGACGCCGTTGAGGACCGACCAGGTGGCGAGCGTCACCAGGAAGGGCTGCAGCTTGAGCAGCGAAATCAGCAGTCCGTTGAGCGCGCCGATGAGGAAGCCGAGCACCAGAATGACCAACGTCCAAAGTGCGGTCGTCGAAGGATCATCCGTAAAACGCGTTGCCGCGATCACGGTGCCGAGGCTGATCATGCCGCCGATCGACAGGTCAATGCCGCCGCGCAGCAGAACGATCGTCTGGCCCGTCGCCGCCAGCATCAGCGTCATCGCCGCTGCCGTATCGAGGTTGATCTCGTCCAGCGTGAAGACGCCTGATTGCAGGCTGCCATAGATGCCAACGATCAACGCCAGCATCAGGCAAGCGACCAGGAACGGCGCGCGGTCGAGCAAGCGCCCGCGCCAGTCGATGGCCGGCTTGGTGGGCTTGGTTTCGGCCGGCCTTTGCGCCATCTCCGTAGGGTGCTCCGCGGACATCACCATGCCTTAGGCCGCCCTGGTTTCAAGCATGGCGGCGCGCAGGATTTCCTCCTCCGAAATGTGATCTCCTTCCAGCGTCGCGGCGATGCGGCCGTTGCGCATGACGAGCACGCGGTCGGCGACGTGGACGAGCTCCGGCATGTCACTGGAATGGAACAGGATCGCGTAGCCCTTGGCCGCGAGGTCGCGCATCAGCTGAAAAATCTCACCCTTGGTGCCGACATCGACGCCGCGCGTCGGGTCGTAGAGCAACAACACGCGAGCTTCGGTGAGCAGCATCTTGCCGAAGATCACCTTCTGCTGGTTGCCGCCGGACAAAGTACCGGCAAGCTGTTCGGGCGTGCCGGCCTTGATGCGCAGGAAATCGACCATCTCCTTGACCAACGCCGCTTCCTTTTGCCGACTGAGCAAGCCGTTTTCGGTGAAGCGCTTGATCACCGACAAGGTGAGGTTCTCGCGCACGCTCTTGGTCAAGAGCAGGCCTTGCCCACGCCGGTCCTCCGGCACCAGCGCGATGCCGTCCTTGCCGGTCAGCGCCTGGCGCGGATTGCCGATCGATGCGGGCTTTCCCCAAAGCTCGATCGTGCCGCTCGCCCTCGTGGCGCCGAACAGCGCCTGGAACAGTTCGCGTTGGCCATGGCCTTGCAGGCCGCCGACGCCGAGCACTTCGCCTTCGCGCAGCGCAAAATCGACGCCGGAAAGCCGGCTGCCGCTTGAAAAATTCTTGACCTTCAGTGCGATGCGATCGGTCGCGGTCGCGATGCGCTCGGGATAAAGCCGGTCGAGATGCCGACCGATCATCTGGGTGACGATCTTGTCGTCAGACACGGCATTCGCCTCGTGCGCGGCGACGGTGCTGCCATTGCGGAAGATGGTCAGCCGGTCGGCGATGGCACGCACTTCGGCCATACGGTGCGAGATGAAGATGACCAGCCTTCCCTCCCCTGCCAGTTGCCTGGTGAGCTTCAGCAGCCACTCGGCTTCACGCGCCGGCAGCGCCGAGGTCGCCTCGTCCAGGATCAGGATGCGCGGATCCTTGGCGAGGCCCTTGGCGATCTCGACGATCTGGCGTTCGGCGAGCGTCAGCCGCCGCAATTCCTGATCCGGGCGCAGTGCCGGGAAATTGTATTTGTTGAGCAGCGTCAGCGTCTTGCGGCGCATCTCCGTGCGGTTGACGGTGCCAAGCCACGTTCGTGGCTCGTGACGGAACCAGATGTTCTGCTCGACGCTGAGATCGGGGATCAGCGACAATTCCTGGAAGACGGCGGCGATGCCCAACGCCTGTGCCGCATCAGGATGGGCCGGGCGATAGTCCTGGCCGTCGACCAGGATCGAGCCGCCATCATGTTGCACCGCGCCGGACAGAATCTGGATGAAGGTGCTCTTGCCTGCCCCGTTCTCGCCGAGCAGCGCGTGCACTTCGCCGGCGCGCGCACTGAATGTCGCCTCGCTCAGTGCGACGATGCCGCCATAGCGTTTGGACAGGCCTTTGACGGTGACGAGATCCATGCTTGCGCCTTCGAAAAACTCTCCCGACATCTTGCGATGCCGGGAGACAGGGTCGTGGTCACGGATGTTACTTGCTGCCGGCCGCTTCCGCAGCGGTGATCTCGACCCAATCGGGCGTGATCGGCAGCGTCAGGCCGGGCGCCTGGTCGGGAAAGGCATTTTGGCCAATCGCGATCTTGATCATCTTGGTGCCCGGATACAGCTTGGACTCGAAGGGATCGGTGGTGACGAAGTCGCCTTTGACCGAGACGGAACGTTCAGCCGGCTTCTTGCCGGTGTCGAGAATGTCGACCGCCAGCTTGATCGCTTCCGAGGACAGATAGGCTGGGTTGGAGCCAAGGATGCACTTGGCGCCTTGCGTCTGCGCGCAGGTGACGGCGGCGACATTGTAGGAGAAGCCGACGACCGGGACGATCGGCCGGCCGGCATCCTTCAGCGCCTGGATGGCGCCGGAGCCGTAGCCTTGCGTCATGATGCCGTCGATCTTCGGGTTGGCGGCAAGCAGGGCCGCAACGCCCGACTGTTCCGGACCGAGCGCGTAGTTGCCGTTGTAGTAGCCGACGACCTTGATGTCGGGATACTTGGCCAGCACCTTCTCATAGCCGCCCTGCAGCTGCGCCGAGATCGGCGCGCCTGCGAGGCCGCGGTCGAGGATGATGTTGCCCTTGCCGCCGAGCTGCGTGGCCATCCATTCGGCCATTACTGAGGGGATGCGATCCCAGTCCGAGGCGACGGCAAAAGCACAGGGCTCGGTCACCACCTGGTCGAAGGAGATGACGACGATGCCGGCGTCGCAGGCCTTCTTGATGGTCGGGTTCAAGGCCGAATCCGAACCGGCATCGACGAGGATGGCATCCGGCTTCTGGCGGATGATGTTGTTCAGCGAATTGATCTGCGCCTGGACGGTGTTCTCGACATTCTCGATCTTAAGATCGACGCGGCCTTTGAGCGGGCCCTTGTTCACCGATACGGCGGCCACACGCTCCATCTGCTGGCGCCAATCATTGCCGACGAAATTGTTGGACAGATAGATGGTGTAGGGCTTCTTGTCCTCGGCATGACCGGCCTGCATGCCGATCGCCATCATCGTGGCGGCAAGTGCTGCAAGGCCGATGTTACGGCTCAATGTTTTCATGATTTTCTCCTCCCGTTTTCATTTTCAAACAGCGGCGCTGAATGTTGCGCCTCGCACTCATCAAGTCAGGTTCCCGAGGCCTCCTTCGGCGTGATCTCCACCCAGCTCGGCGACACCGGCAAAGAAAGGCCCGGCGCGAGATCCGGGAATACGGTCTTGCCAAGTTCGATCTTCACCGCCGAGGAATTCGGCGCGTATTTGGCATCGACCATATCCGTGGTCAGGCCGGGTGAGTTGAACAGCACGGTGGTGTCGGCCGGCTTCTTGCCGGTGTCGAGAATGTCGACGGCAAGCTTGATTGCCTCGGCGGACAGCGACGGCGGATTGGCGCCGAGCCAGCATTTGGCGCCCTTGGTCTGGGCGCAGGTAACGCCGGTGCCGTTGAAGGCGGCGGCGACGATCGGCACCATCGGCCGGTCGGCATTCTTCAGCGCCTTGATTGCCCCGGTGCCATAACCCTGCGAGAAGATGCCGTCGACTTCCGGGTGGGCGGCAAGCAGGCTGGCGACGCCTTCCTGCTCAGGGCCGGCGGCGTAGTTGCCGTTGAAATAACCGACGATCTCGATGCCGGGATATTTCTTCAGGACCGTGCCGAAATTCTTCTCGAACTGTTCCGAGATCGGCGCGCCGGCGAGGCCGCGATCCATCAGCACCTTGCCCTTGCCGCCGAGGATGGAGGCCATCCATTCGGCCTGGTTGTTGGCCATGATGTCGAAATCGGAATGCAGCTTGTAGGCGCATTCGGCCGACACAGTCTGGTCGAAGCTGACGACGATGATGCCGGCGTCGCAGGCCTTCTTGATGGTCGGATTGAGCGCCTCGGCCGACGACGCATCGATCAGGATGGCGGCAGGCTTCTGGCGAATGATGTTGTTCAGTGAATTGATCTGCGCCTGCACGGTGCCTTCGGCGTTTTCGATCTTGAGGTCGACGCGACCTTTCAGCGGTCCCTTGTTGACCGCGGCATTCGCGACGCGCTCCATCTGCTGGCGCCAGTCATTACCGATAAAATTGTTCGAGAGATAGATGACATAGGGCTTCTTGTCTTCGGTATGGCCGGGCATCGCAGCCATCGAGGCTGCGAACCCGGCAAGCGCCACGAAGCAGGCGCACAAGCTCCTCAATTTCATGGTCTTCCTCCCTGTGTCTCCTGCCCAGCCGGCGATGGACTGCGCCATCTTGATCGGATGAAGACGGCAAATTGATACCGGTACCAATAGCGAATGTCAATTTGACCAAGCTTCCCCCAAGGCTGCGTCCGCGATCAGAATTCGCCGGATTTCCGCCCTGGCTACTTCTTTCGCGGCCAGCATTTCAGCCTAGCTATCATGCTATTATAATTTTATGAGCCTGTCTATGCGGCCGGCATCAGAAAATGCCGCCTCCGGCACGCTTCAGGACAGATCGTTCGGCGCGTCGTAGGTGATGCTGAAAATGTCGGCGGGGTGACGGGCGACGGAGAATTCGATGCTGCGCTGATCCGCCGACTGATAGAGCATCTCCACCGTCAGCACCGGACTGCCAAGTGCGATCCCGAGGTCGGCTGCAACCGCCTCGTCGGCGATCTCGGCGCGCACCGTGACATGCGCCACATCGAGCCGCAGGCCGAGATGTTTTTGCACCGAGCGAAAGATCAGCACATCCGAGAAGTCTTCGCGCTTGAGGCGCGCACCGACGTCAGGCGGGAAGTATGTGGTGATCTGCGCCTTCCTCTGCTCGCCGATCGACAGCACGCTGCGCAGGCAATAACCGGCCTCGTCCTTGCCCATGCCGAAATGGCGCTGGAGCACGGGCGAAACCTCCTTGCGGTATGATTTTATCTTCAGCTGCGCGTCCTTGGTGAAGGCCGCCATGTCGGCAAAATTCTTGAATTTCCAGCTCAGATTGACCGAGGGGCTGCGCGCCGCGACCACGGCAGGCTTGGCCGAGCGTTTGCGGATCAGCCCGTCGGCCTCGAGATCACGCAGCGCCTGGCGCACGGTGATCAGGCTGACGCCGAAATGCTCGGCAATGGTCGCTTCCTTCGGCAATTCGCCGCCGACCGGAAAGGTGCCGTTGCCGATCGGCTCGCGCAATATGTCGGCCAACTGGCGATAAAGCGGGCCATTGGCGCGGCCGAGCGTGCGCCTGGGAAGACTGTCGATGGTAGGATGGTCCATGTGCCTCGTCGCGCCTCTCGTCGAAGCTTTTATAATAGCTTCCTTTGTAAGAGGCTAGGCGGGGCTGTTGATGATCGACCGCCTCAGACGAAGAGCCGAAGCGGCTGTTCGATCGCCGATTTCAGAGCCGCGAGCCATTCGGCGGCGGCAACCTCATCAATGCTTGCCGCATCCACCGTCAGCAGGCATTCGGCATGGTCATCTGCCATGTTGGACGAGAATGTCAGGCGCATCGCCCGGCCGGCAAGCAGCGGCATCATTACCGGCCGGATGTCGCCTGCCGCAAGCAGCCTCAGGGACAGCACCGCCGGCTTTGCCGTTTTGTCACGGCTGTCGTTCAAAGCTGCAAGCCGCATTGCGCGCAACGATGTCAGGGGCATCTCCGGACTTGCTGCGAACACAGCTTGGCGGCCCGGCAGTTCCAACGCCACTGCAGCGCCACCAACCTTGGCGGCATCGGGTATCTCGGCAAACACTTGACAGGCAGCGCGCAACAACACGTCGTCGAGAGCGAACACATGTCCCAAACTCTCAAGCGCCGTCAGCAGATCCCGCAGCGCACCGAGGGCAACTGACGTGGCAAAGGCGGCGATGCGCAACACGGCGGGAGAAGGCGCCGCCGCGGGAGCGAAGGCGTCAGGTGAAACGACCGGTGCGGCAACCGGAACGAAAGCCTCCACGTCGGCGGCCAGGATACGTCCGCCAGGGCCGCTGCCGCGAAGCGTTTCGAGCGGCAGGCTCCGCTCGCGCGCCAGGCGACGCGCATAGGGCGAAGCTGCGAGCCGCCTCGTCTGCGCAACCGCGATGTTCATTTCAGATACTCTGAGTTCACGCAGTTGGTCAGCCGTCCCTCGGTGAGATAGGCATGCACCACCTCGATCGATTTCAGCCTAAGGTCGCGCATCGATGCGGGGCTGTAGAAGGCGGCGTGCGGGGTGACGATCAGGCGATTGACGATCCAGGTTTCGCGACGGCGCCATGCCGCCATCAGCGGATGGTCGAGATCGCCGGGTTCGTTCGGCAGCACGTCCAATCCGGCGCCGGCGACTTTGCCCTCGCGCATGGCGGCTTCCAGCGCGTCGAGGTCGACGATCGGGCCGCGCGCGGTGTTGATCAGCACAAGGCCGGGCTTGGCGGCGGCGAAGGCGCCGGCGCCAAGCAGCTTGCGGGTTTCCTCGCTCAGCGGCGTGTGGATGCTGACCACGTCAGACCGCCCCATCAGTTCACCAAGCGAATGGACCCGCTTATAGCCGGTCGACAGGTCGACGCCGGACAGAAGATGCGGATCATAGAATACCACCTTCATGTCGAAGGCGGCGGCGCGGCGTGCGGTGGCGAGCCCGATGCGGCCAAGCCCGACGATGCCGAAGGTGGCGCCCTTGTGCCTGCGCACCAGCGGCGCTTTCGAAAAATGCCAACCTTCGGCGCCGTGGCCGGCAAGCTCGGCGCCATAGGCAGAGGTGCCGCGCGTCAGCGTCAGCATCAGGCCGATGGCATGGTCGGCGACCTCGGTGGTGCCGTAGTCCGGCACATTGCAAGCCGGAATTTTGCGCGCGCCCCAACCCGCCGTGTCGATGTTGTCGAAGCCGACACCGGAACGCACGGCGATCCTGGCCTTGGGAAAGGCCGACGGCGCGGCGGCGACGTTGTGGGTCGGCGAATAGTTGATCACGGCATCGACCGTTTCGCAGATCGCCGGATCGAGTGCTGCCGCTCTGTCATTGGTCGATCTGGCGAGGATGAATTCGAAGTCGGGATAGTGCTCGCGCTCGAGTTCGGCCTCGTCGGCGGCTTGCCAGTTGGCGCACAGGATCTTCATGCCAGCCCTTCGGATTTCATAAAGGTGGTGATGGTTATTTCTTGATGCCGCCGATGCGTCCGCCCATCGGCACCACGGCGCCGACCGGTTGATCGATCGCGGCAAGCGTGCCGGTGATGGGCGCCTCGATCTCGACCACGGCCTTGTCGGTCTCGATCTCGGCGATCAGTTCGCCTTCCTTGACCGCATCGCCGATCGCTTTCAGCCATTTGATGACCGTGCCTTCGCTGACGGTGAGGTCGCCGAATGGCATGGTCACCGGCTCGTCGTCGCCGGCAGCAGCGGGTGGTGGGGGCGGTAGCGTAGGCGATGCGGCTTTGATCGGAGGCGCTGATTGGACCGGCGCGCTCTTCAGGCCGACCCTGTACCAGTGATCCGGCACCGGTGGCTGCCCCGCAATGACATCGCGCGCGCCTTGGGCGATGCGCGCGACGTCGACCAACATGGCGCGTTCGAGCACCGGCGCGAAAGGGTGCGAGGTCGGCGCGGTGTGCAGCCGGCCGGGCGGGGCGTCGAGTTCGTCGAAGGCTAACTCATTGATGGCTTGCGCGATCTCGCCGCCAAGGCCGCACATGGCCCAGGCTTCGTCGACGATGAGCAGGCGGTGGGTCTTGCGGACACTGGCGACGATCGTGTCGATGTCGAGCGGCATGATGGTTCGCGGGTCGATGACCTCGGCTTCGATACCATCGGCGGCAAGCGCCTCAGCGGCTTCCAGCGTGCGCTGCACCATCTGGCCCGCGGCGACAATGGTGATGTCGGTGCCGGCTCTGGCAATGCGCGCGACGCCGAACGGGACGAAATGCTCGCCGACCGGCACCTCACCCTTGGAAGCGAACAGCGCCTTGGGTTCCAGCATGATGACGGGATCGCCGGCCCTGAGCGCTGTCTTCATCAGCCCTTTGGCGTCGGCCGGTGTCGAAGGCACGCAGACGATGAGGCCCGGCATATGGGCGAAGACCGGATGATAGATGCCGCTGTGGTGCGGACCGGAGCTGCGCAGCGCGCCGGCGCCGACGCGTACCACCATCGGCGCGCTCATCAGGCCGCTCGTCATGTAACGCAGTTTGGCGGCCTGCAGAAAGATCTGGCCGGCGGTCTCGAAAGCGAAGTCGGCGAACATCAGGTCCGAGACGGTGCGGGCGCCGGTGGCCGAGGCGCCCACTGCCGCGGCGGTAAAGCCCTGTTCGGAGATCGGCGTGTCGACCATGCGGTCGGCGCCGAACTCCTGCCAGAGATTTTTGGTGTGGGCAAAACTGCCGCCGCGCTCGCCGGTGCCCTCGCCGAAATAGAGGATCGCCGAATTGACGCGCATCTCCTCGGCAATACCGTCGCGCACCGCCTCGAGCCAGCCCTGCGTGCGCGTCCCGCCGACGGCGCGCGGTTGCAGGGCAGCGGGCGGATTGATCGGATCGGCGAAGACATGCAGGCGCACCGTCGCCGGATCCGGCTCGGGCGAGTTGCGGGCAAAGGTCAGCGCCTCCTCGACCACTTTCTCGATCCGCGACTCGATAGCGGCAAGCGCCTCGGCATCGGCGAGGCCGTACTCCTCGATCAGCTTCCTGCGGAACATGTCGATCGGATCGCGCTTGATCCAGGCGTCGAGTTCCTCCTGCGTCCGGTAGGTGCCGATGACCGGATCGCCCTCGTGGTGGCCGACGGTGCGATAGGTCTTGGCCTCGATCAGCGTCGGGCCCTTGCCGGAACGGGCGCGCTCGGTGGCTTCCTTCATCGCCAGCCAGACTGCGAAGACATCGTTGCCATCCACTGCCACGCCGGGCATCCCGTACGATGCGGCCTTGGTCGCGATCTCGGGATTAAGCGTGATCGACTTCAGCGGCGTCGCGGTGGCGTAGAGATTGTTCTCGCAGACGAACACAGCGGGCGCTCGCTGCACGGCGGCAAAATTGAGCGCCTCATGGAAGCCGCCATGGTTGGCGGCGCCGTCACCGAAGAAGGCGACGCCGATATCGTCCCGCCCCTGCTGGCGCGCGCTCATGCCGATGCCGACGGCATGGCCGATGCCGGCGGCGACAATGCCGTTGGTGCCGAACAGGCCGACCGAGCGGTCGTAGAGATGCATGGTGCCGCCGCGGCCGCCGCAAATGCCATCGGCTTTGCCGAACAGTTCGGCCATAACCCGGCCGGGGTTGGCGCCCTTGGCCAGCGCATGGCCGTGGCCGCGATGCGTCGAGGTTACCCAGTCGGTCGGGCGGAGATGCGCACAGACGCCGACGCCGGTCGCCTCCTCGCCGATATAGAGATGCAGGAAACCGGGGGTTTCACCCTTGCGGCAGGCGATCTGGGCGATGCTTTCGAAGCGGCGCAACAGCACCATGCGTTCGAACAGATCGAGCAGAACCTGCTTGTCGGGCAGGTTTGGAGCGCCCTTGAAATCGTCGCGCGCCCGCGCCGCTGAAACTGCCACCGAGGCCTCCCTGGTCCGTATTCGCACCGGCGCAAGCGGCACCGGCGGCGGGCTTGTTGGTCGCCCGCTTCGGCGGATAATAGATTATAATAGCATAATGTCTACTGGCTCTGAACGGAGCCAATCAGGCGCTAGATTTTCGTGATCCGAACGATCGCATCAGGCCGCTGAAACAGTTCCGGCCGCAGGCCGAGACCAAGCCCCGGCCCTTCGAGCGGCGCGACATGGCCGTCCTTGACCGGCGGAATGTCGGCGACGATCTCGGTGTACCATCCAGTGAAATAAGCGCGCACCGCTTCCTGGTAGTTGACGTTCGGCAGGGTCGCCGACAGCGCGCAGCTTGCGGCATAAACGATCGGTCCTGTGCAATCGTGCAAGGTCACCGGCAGCTCGCTGGCTTCGGCCATGTTGGCGATCTTGCGCGCCTCCGAGAGCCCGCCGCACCAGGCGAGGTCGATCATGATCACCGAAGCCGCGCGCTTGTCGATCAGCTGCTTGAACATCTGCCGCGAGGCCAGCCGCTCGCTGGCGGCGATCGGAATGGAGCTGTGGCGGGCAAGCTCGGCCATGGCGTCGAGTTCGTTGTAGCGGACCGGCTCTTCCAGCCAGGCGACGTGGTAGGGCTTGAGTGCCTCGGCGATGCGTAACACCGGCGGCAAGGTCCACAGACCATGCAGTTCGACCATGATTTCCATGTCGCGGCCGACGGCATCACGAATTTTCTGGAAAGGTTCCAGCGCCTTGTCGAGATCGGCAAGCGAAATACGGGTGCCGTTCGATGCCTCGGCGGCGATGTCGAACGGCCAGATTTTCATGGCGCCGATGCCTTCCGACTTCAGGCTTTTGGCGAGGTCGCCGGCATTATAGCGCCAGGCGAGCAGATCCTCGTATGGGCCTTCATTGGAATCGCCTGCCTTCAACGACCAGTCCTCGCCGCGCTCGAACAGCGCGTTCTTTTTGGTGGCGCGGACATGCTTGTAGCCGGCGCAGGTGTTGTAGATCGGCACGGTGCTGTGCGTGCGTCCGCCGAGCAGCCGCCAGACCGGCTCGCCAAGCGCCTGGCCATAGATATCCCAAAGCGCGATGTTGACGGCGGAATTGCCGCGCACCTCGGCGCCGGAATCGCGTGCGCCGACATAGACGCTGCCGAGCGTGCGGTCATGCAGCTCGATGTCGCGCGGATCCTTGCCCAGGAGATAGGAGGCGACATTGTCGTGGATGTAGGCGGCGACAGGCCCCGGCGCCCAGAAGGTCTCGCCGGTGCCGATGATGCCGACATCCGTGTGGACGCGCAGCCAGAACAGGAAGGGGAACTCGGCCAGCTGCAGCGTTTCGAGCGCGACGACTTTCATCTTTTTCTCCCCATTGCAGCAGACCATGTGGCCGACGCGACAATAGCACATCGGCGTTGACAGCCATTTATGGTACCGGTATCAATCGCGTCAAGATGGCCACCGGGAGGGTGTTCGCTTGCCAGCCGAAAATCAAAGCACGACGCCGAGGAGAGCCCTGGTCACCGGCGCCGCCGGCGGCCTCGGCCGCGAGGTGGCGATCCAGTTGGCCCGGCGCGGTTGTGTTGTCGCCGTCACCGACATCAATGGCGACGGGCTTGCCGAGACCGTCAGGCAGATCGGCGAAATCGGCGCGGAAACCGAAAGCATAACAAGCGATTTCACCGCGGAAGGTGCGCCGGAAGCAGCGGTCGAAAAAGTGGTCGCGCGCTGGGGCGGCATCGACATCCTCGTCAACAATGCCGGCTATGGCGTGATCGAACCGTTTCTCGACGCCACCTACAATGCCTGGACCCGCACGCTGGCGCTGAATGTCACGGCACTTGCCATGGCCTGCAAGGCGGCCGGCCGGGTGATGCGCGAGCAGCGTTCGGGGCGCATCATCAACATCACCTCGCCGGGATCGCGCATGGCGCTGCCCGACTACACCGCCTACACGGCAAGCAAGGCCGGCGTCGATTCCATCACCCGCGCCGCGGCGGTGGCGCTGGCGCCCTATGGCGTTCTGGTCAACAGCCTGGCGCCCGGCATGATGGACACCGAGATGCAGCGCTCGACCGAGGTCGACCTCGCCCGCGCCAATGGCCGCAACGACCTGCAAGCCTTTCTCGACGAGCGAACGCGCCGGATCCCGATCGGCCGTCGCGCCGAGATCACGGAAGTCGCCGAGGCGGTTGTCTGGCTTTGCCTCGACGCGCCGAAATACATGACCGCCGAGCGGCTCAACATGTCGGGCGGGCTCGACAAGGACTGATCAGGATGCTGCGAAACTCCCCTCCCCGCAGCGCCGACATCGGCGCGCTCGAACGCAAGGCGACGCAGTTGCGCCGGCATATGTTGACCATGGCGCGCGGCCAGGGCCAGGGCTACATCGGCCAGGGTCTCGGCATCGCCGACACGCTCGCGGCTTTGTACTTCCATGAGTTGCGCTACGACCCGCACAATCTGGCGTGGCCCGACCGAGATCGCTTCCTGCTGTCGACCGGGCACTATTCCATCGCGCTGTGGGCGGCACTGGCCGAGGCCGGGATCATCCCGGTCGAAGAACTCGTCACCTATGGCGCCGACAACAGCCGGCTGGAGATGTCGACGCTCGACACCACGCCCGGCGTCGAAATGATCGGCGGCTCGCTCGGCCATGGACTGGGGCAAGGTGTCGGCCAGGCGCTTGGGCTGCGTGTCGACAAATCCGACGCGCGCGTCTTCGTCGAACTGTCGGATGGCGAAATGCAGGAAGGCTCGACCTGGGAAGCGGCGATGTCGGCCAGTCATTTCAGGCTCGATGGACTGGTAGCGCTGATCGACTGCAACGGCATTCAGGCCGACGGACCCGTCGTGCTCGACATGGAGCCTGTCGCCGACAAATGGCGCGCCTTCGGATGGGAAACATTCGAGATCGACGGCAACGATATGAAAGCGGTGGTTGGTGCACTGGCCGATGCACGCAACCACAACGGCAAGCCGAAGGCGATCGTACTGCGCACGCTGCCGGGCAAGGGCGTGCCGCGCATCGAAGCAAGCGAGAAATCGCACTTCTTCCGCATCGACGTGGCGCAATGGGACGGCATCATCGCCGAGTTCGAAAAGGGAGCGCCCCAATGAGCGGCGCGGCGATGGAGGCCGGACGCACGCTGGCCATGGGCCAGGACGAAGCGGTCGGCGGCGGCCGGCGGAGCGTCGAGGCTCCCTTCGGCCGGGCATTGGCGCGACTTGGCCAGAGCCGTCCCGACATTGTCGGGCTGACCGCCGATCTCGGCAAATACACCGACATATTGCCGTTCCGCGATGCCTTCCCGGACCGTTTCTTCAACGTCGGCATGGCCGAGCAGAATCTGGTCGCCGTCGCTGCTGGACTGGCGCGCACCGGAAAGGTGCCGTTCGCCACCACCTATGGCGTGTTCGCGACGCGGCGCGCCTATGATTTCGTCGCCATCGCGCTCGCCCACTCCAACCTCAATGTCAAGATCGTCGCCGGCCTGCCGGGGTTGACGACCGGCTATGGCGGCACGCATCAGGCGATCGAGGATCTGGCGCTGATGCGCATGATCCCCGGCCTGACCATCATCGACCCTTGCGATGCGACCGAAATCGAAGCTGCGACCGAGGCGATCGCCGGGCATCGGGGACCAGTCTATATGCGGCTGCTGCGCGGTAGCGTGCCTGTGGTGTTCGAGCCGGGCTATCGCTTCGAGATCGGCAAGGCGCGGCGTCTATGCGAAGGCAGCGATGTCGGCATCATCTCGACCGGCTTCATGACCGAAAGAGCACTGGATGCGGTGGATGCGTTGCGCAAACAAGGCATATCGGCCGGTGTGCTGCACGTGCCGACGATAAAACCATTCGACGCCGAGGCCGTGGCCGAATTTTCCGCCGGCTTCAAGCATATCGTCACGGCGGAAAACCATGTCGTGGTTGGCGGGCTGGCGAGCCTTGTCGTCGAGACCTTGTTCGACGTTGGCATCGAGAAGAAGGTGACGCGCATCGGCCTGCCCGACCGCTATATCGAATGCGGCGCGGTGCCGACCCTGCAGGCGAAATACGGCCTGACGACAGAGGCCGTCATCGCGACGATTGCCGCATTGAACTAGGACTGCCGCATGAAAATCACCGAAATCGAGACCTTTACCGTCGGCGCCGGCTGGAAGAACTGGCTGTTCATCAAGGTCCACACCGACAAAGGCATTCATGGCATTGGCGAAGGCACGCTGAACGGCTTCATCAAGACCACGGAAGCCGGCGTGAACGAGCTCAAACACCTCGCCATCGGCCAGGATCCGCGCCGCATCAATGCGCTGGCCAAGCGGATGCTGGACAGCGTCTCGCTCGACGGCGGCCATATCCACCGCACGGTGATCGCTGCCATCGAAGTCGCCTGCTGGGACATTCTGGGCAAGAGCCTTGGCGTGCCGATCCACCAGCTGCTCGGCGGCCAGCTGCGCGACAGCGTGCTCGGCTACGCCAACGGCTGGTATCGCACCGAGCGCACGCCGGAGGCTTTTCTCGAAGCCGCCAAGGCTGTGCTGGCCAAAGGCTTCAAGGCCCTCAAGCTCGACCCGTTCGGCACGGCGCAGGGGTTCATCTCGCGCGAGGAGTTGGATCTCTCTTATGCGATCTGCCGGACGCTGCGTGACGAACTGCCCGGGGACACGCTGATCCTGATCGACGTGCATGCCCGTTTCACCGAGATCGCGGCGCTGCAGGCGGCGCAAAAATTCGCGGATCTCGACATCTATTGGTGGGAAGAGCCGACGTCGCGCGACCGTCAGGAGACGGTGCACGAAGTGGCGCATCGCTCGCCGATCCCGGTGGCGACGGGCGAGATGTACGACACGGTCGGCCAGTTCTACACGCTGGCGGCGGGCGGTGGCGTCAACATCTTTCAGCCCGAGCCGATGTCGCTCGGCGGCATCGCGCCGTCGATGCAGGTGGCCAATCTGGCGTTCGCCCATGGCAGCCACATCGCGCCGCACCAGAGCGGCGGCCCGGTGGCGACGGCGGTGTGCCTGCAACTGGCCGCCGCAGTGCCGAACTTCCTCATCCAGGAGCATTTCGACGCCTTCAACGACCCATGGACGCACGACCTTGTGACCTGGCATCCGACCGTCGATCCGGACAACGGCCATCTGTCGTTGCCGGGCGCGCCGGGGCTCGGCATCGATCTCAACATAGATGCGATCAAGGATCATCCCTACGATCCCAACGCCTACCTCAACGTTCATGCGGAGGGCTGGGAGAAGCGACTCGGACGGCGGAAAGAAGCGGGGAAACGGGGCCGTTAGGTTGGCGAAGCCCTCCGTCCATTCGTCATTCTAGGGCGGAGCAAGGAGCGAAGCGACGCGGCGCAGACCCTGGAATCCATGCCGGGACTCCCAAACGTCACAGCGGTCCAGAATTTTGCTCCGCTGCACCTGTCAGCGAGGTCGCGGCATGGATCCTAGGGTCTCCGCGACGCCGCTGCGCGGCTGCTTCGCCCTAGGATGACGAAGCTGGGGGACGCTTCGGCCAACAAGCAACCCGTCACGCACTCTCGCGGTCGACGATCTCGAAGCCGAGGCTGGTGATGGTCGGCACCTTGGTGTCCCCGCCGAGCCTTGCCAGCAATTGCCGCACGGCGCGCCGGCCCATCTCGTAGCGATTGACCTTCACCGTGGTCAGCGGCGGATAGAGCTGGGCTGCGAGATCCATGTCGCCATAGCCGGCAATCGCGATCCTGCCCGGCACCGCCCAGCGACGCCTATGGCATTCCTGCACGGCGCCGACGGCGAGCGTGTCGCTGGAAAAGAAGATGGCGTCGATGTCCTTGTGGCGCGACGTCAGCGTCACCAATGCCTCGGCACCGCCCTGCGCGGTGATCGGCACCTCGACCTCCATGTCGACATGGTTTTTGATGCCGAGTTCGGTAAGGGCTGCATGATAGCCGGTGCGGCGCTGCTGCAGGCGGTCATTGCCGTGGATCGGCGTCGACACGAACCCGATGCGCTTGTAGCCCTTGGCGGCCAGATGCATGGTCATGGCGTAGGCGGTCTCGAAGTTGGAGACGCCGACCACCATGTCGATCGGTTTGCGGCCCTTGATCTCGGATATTTCGACCACCGGCGCGCCGCTGCTTTTGAGCAAGGCTCGCGCCGTCTCGCTCTGCACGAAGCTTTGCAGGATCATCCCGACCGGGCGCCAGCCAAGCAGATTGCGGATCGATTTCTCCTCGGCTTCCTGCGTGAACTCACCCTGCACCAGAAGCATCGAATAGCCGCTCTCATGGCATTCGTCGGACATGCCTTGCACCTGTTCGGCGATGCCCGAATTGATCAGCGGCGGCACCACCGTGCCGATCATGCGGCCATTGCCGCGCATGCTGGAGGCCAGCCGGTTCGGCACGAAGCCGGCCTGCTCAATCGCGTCCAGCACCTTGGCACGCGTCTCCGGCGAGACCATGTCGGGATTGGACAGTGCGCGCGACACCGTCATCGGTGCGACCCCGACGCGCCTGGCGATCTCGCGGACGCCGAGGCGTTGCGGTTTTTTTTCGCCTGCCGGCGGCTTGTCGGTCATCCCCTGCTCCAAGCGAGCGCGACCACCGAGTGATACTTGTGATCGCGCGAACCGGCCATTCATAGCGGGTGCGACGGTCGCTTTCCAGCGACGCGCCGGGTTGCGGAATTTTCGCCGTTGACAAGTTATAATATTATAATCTTAATGGCCTAGAGGAGCGCGCAGTGATTGGCGCGGGTGCGTGGAGCCGGCCGCAAGTGCCGGCGACAAGCACCGCCAGGGAGGTCAGGATGAACAGCGCGGCTGAGGTGAGCTCGCCGCCCCGGGACGCGCAATCGTTTCGGCGGCGGCTGATCGGCGTCATTGCCGTCGGCGAGGTCGGCGTGCTGGCGGCCATGGCCTTGCTGATCGCCTTCTTCTGGCTGCTCGAACCGGCCTTCCTGTCGCAGCGTAACATCCGCGCCATCCTCAACGTCGTTTCGTTCGTCGGCATCATCGCCATCGGCCAGACCATCCTGCTGGTCGCCGGCGAGTTCGACCTGTCGGTCGGTTCGGTCGCTGGCCTCTCCGCGGTGGTCGCCGCCAAGCTGATGACCGCGGCCGCCCTGCCGGTAACGGTCGGCATCGTCGGAGGCATCGGCGTTGGCGCGCTGATCGGCCTGCTCAACGGCCTGATCGTCGTCAGGCTCGGCATACCCGCCTTCATCCAGACGCTCGGCATGTTGTTCATCGGCCAGGGCCTGATCCAGGTGGTGACGGGCGGCTATCCAGTCTATCCACTGCCGGACGCGATAAATGATATTGGCGGCACCGATCTCGCGTTCGGGCTCGGTTGGAGCTTTGTCTTCTTCATCATCGCGGCCGTGGTCGCCGACTTCGTGCTGCGTCGCACCGTGCTCGGGCGTAACATGTATGCCACCGGCGGCAACAAGGAAGTGGCGCATCTCGTCGGCATCAACACCAATGCCTACAAGATCGGCGCCTTCATCACCGTCGGCGCGCTGTCGGCAATCGCCGGCATGTTCGTCATGGCCGATCTCGGCAGCGGCGGCACGTCGATCGGTAGCGGCTGGGAATTGACCGTCATCGCCGGTGTCGTGGTCGGCGGTGTCAGCCTGTTCGGCGGCGCCGGCACGGTGGCCGGCGGCGTCGTCGGCATCCTTTTGCTGAAAATCGTGCAGAGCGGCCTCGTCGTCATCGGCGTCAACTCCAACTGGCAGCAGATCGCGGTCGGCGTGATCATGGTGATGGCCGTCGGCCTCGACATAGTGCGCCGCCGCTACTTCATCGCCGGAGCCTGAGAAGTCAGCCAGAGCACAGTGATATTGCGCCGGCAAAAAGCCGGCGAACCAAGGGAGGTAAGGTATGAAAATTCATTTGAAAAAGCGGCTGGTCCGCGCCGTGTTGACGGCCGCGGTGGTTGCGACATCGCTGGGCTCGGCCAGTCTCGCAAAGGCGGCCGACGTCCATCTGCTTTGGGTGCAGGCGATGAAAGACCATCCCGTGCACCGGCTGATGCAGGCTGGCTTCCTCAACAAATGCAAGGAACTCGGCTACACCTGCGAGGTCGTCGGCGACCCGAGCGCCACCAACTGGGACATTCCCGCGACGCTGCCGCTCGCCGAAGCCGCCCTTGCCCGCACCAAATATGACGCCGTCGGCGTCTACGGGGTCGATCCGGCCATCTATTCCTACATCACCAAGCTGGCCAAGGAAGGCTTCCCGATCGTCACCTGGCACGTCCTGCCGCCTGAAGGCACCGTCAAGGGCCTGAAGGCGGCGACCGGCGAAGACATCGCCGATGTCGGCGCCAATGCGGCAATCGCCATCGGCGACAAGCTTGGCGGCAAAGGCACCGTGGCGTTGACGCAAGGCGCTTCAAACGACACCGAAAACGCCATGTCGGATGCGTTCCGCAAGACCATCGCGGCGAAGTACCCGGGCATCAAGGTGCTCGACACGCAGATGGAAGGTTTTGAGCCGTCGGCGGCAGAAGCCAAGGCGGTGGCGATCCTACAGGGCAATCCGGATGTGACCGCCGCCTTCGGCACCACCGGCAACTCGATCCAGACCTGGTCGGGCGCGGCGCGGAAGGCCGGACGCGATGTAGTCATCATCGGCATGGACTACATCAGGCAGAACCTCGATCTGGTGAAGTCCGGCGCCGCCTACGGCATCGTGGCACAGCCGCTCTATGAAGAGAGCGCCAAGGTGGCCGAACTGCTCGGTGATCTCGCCCAGGGCAAGACGGTGCCCTACAGCAACCCGCTGCCGGCCAAGGTGATCACCGCCGCCGACCTCGCCCCCTATTACAAGATGCTGGACAGCGCCGGCCAGTAACGCCTGCCACCGGGTCCGCGTCTCGCGGACCCGGCACAACGTCCGGAGAGGATCGTGTCCGAAACCGCCCAAGAGCCGCTGTTTTCAGCCACCGGAATCGTCAAGAGTTTTGGCGGCGTGCAGGCGTTGCGCGGCGTCGATTTTGACGTCGTTCCGGGCGAGATCCACGCCCTGCTGGGCCAGAACGGCGCCGGCAAGTCGACGCTGGTCAAGATCCTCAATGGCGTGCATCCAGCAGGCTCCTACACTGGCGCGATCCAACTCGACGGCCGGTCCGTCAGTTTCGCCTCGCCCGCCGATGCGCGCTCGAACGGCGTCGGCTATGTGCCGCAGGAAATCGAAGTGCTCGAACAGCTTTCGGTCGCCGAGAACGTCTTTGCCGGCCGTACCGACTTGGGCGCCGGCATGTTCGTCCATCAGCGCAAACTCGAGCAGCGTGCAGGCGAAATCTTTGCCGACCTCGGCATCGACATCAATCCCAGGGCCTATGTCGCGTCGCTGACCTCGGCGCAGCGCCATCTGGTGATGATCGCGCGCGCCATTGTCCTGAAGCCACGCGTGCTGATGCTGGACGAGCCGACGGCTTCGCTTTCGGGCACCGAGGTCGACGCGCTGTTCGGCGTGCTGCGCCGCCTGAAGGCGCAAGGCGTGGCGATGATCTACATCACCCATCGTCTGCCCGAAGTGCTCGCCATCTGCGATCGCGCAACCGTGCTGCGCGACGGCCAGGTGGCGGTGCGGATCGCGCGCGAGGACTTTGATGCCGAGGCCTTCATCTTCTCGATGTCCGGCCAGCGGCTGCAGCGACTGTTCCCCGAACACGCCGCACCTGTCGGCACGCCAACCGCGCTGGACGTTCGTCATCTCACCGTGGCTGGTAACAACGGCGCAGTCCATGGCGCAAAAGACATCAACCTTTCCGTGGCCGCTGGCGAAATCGTCGGGTTGGCGGGCCTGCTGGGTTCCGGCCGCAGCGAGATCCTGCACGGCATCTATGGCCGCGTTGCCGCCGCAGGCGAAATCCGCGTCACGGGCCAGCCTGTAACGGTTAGATCGCCAGCCGATGCCCGCGCGGCCGGTATTGCGCTGCTGACCGAGGATCGCAAGCGCGACGGCCTGCTGTTCAACCTGCCGGTCGGCGCCAACATCACCATCGGCAATCTGGCGCCTTTGTCGCGGCACGGCATGGTGCGCGGCGGGCTGGAGCGCAACTCGATCCTCGCCGCCATGCGCGCGCTCAACGTCAAGGCCTCGTCGTCGCAAGCCGCGGTCACCCATCTGTCGGGTGGCAACCAGCAGAAACTGCTGTTTGCCCGCGTGCTGATGCGGGCGCCGAAGGTGTTGCTGCTCGACGAGCCGACCAAGGGCGTGGACGCGGCAACCCGGCACGAAATCTACCGGCTCGTGGTCGAGCTGGCCGAGAAGGGTGTGGCATTGCTCATCGTCGCGTCGGAGCTCGAAGAACTGATCGGCCTGTGCGACCGCTGCCTCGTCCTTGCCGACGGCCGCATCGTCGACGCGTTCAACCGTGGGGAAGGCGGCGAGGATCGCGTGCTGCGCTCGGTGACGGCAGCGCAGGCGGAGCGGCAGGCGATGGCGTCACAGGTTTCATCATGATGTTTTCCGGCAAACGTATTTTTATCACCGGGGCCGCGACAGGCATCGGTCGCGCGACAGCTGAGTACCTCGCCGCCGAGGGCGCCAAGGTCTTCGGCGCCGGGCTGGATGGCGAAGAAGGAAGGGCGTTGGCCAACCGTCACACCAAAAGCCAGTTGATCTTTCGCGAAAGTGATCTCACCCGCGAAGCGGACGTCCAAGTTGCCGTGGCTGCAGCGGTCGAGCGTTTCGGCGGTCTCGACGCGGTCGTCAACTGCGCCGGTATCTATCCGACTGGCAAACGTCTTGAGGAGGTTTCCGACGAAGACTGGGACAGGACCATCGCGGTCAATCTGACGGCTATTTTCCGCGTCTGTCGCGCCACCTTGCCACTGCTGCGCGCGGCCGGCGGCGGCTCGATTGTCAACATCGCCTCCGTGCATGCCGATGCCACGGTTCCCGGCGTGCCTGCTTACGCAGCGACCAAGGCGGCGGTTGTCGGCCTGTCGCGGCAGATGGCGCTCGACTATGCGGTCGACCGCATCCGCGTCAATGCCGTGCTGGTCGGCTCGGTCGCCACCCGGATGACGTTGGATGGGTTGGCAGCGGCCGGCGGCGCCGAAGCGCTGGGCCTGTCCTTCGAAGCCAATCGGATCGCCCGCATCGCCAACCCCTCTGAGATCGCCACGGCAATCGGCTTCCTGATTTCCGACGCCGCATCCTTCGTCACCGGCAGCGCCATGCAGGTCGATGGCGGGCTGCTGGCGCGGCTGCTCTAGGTCGCAAACGCGAAGGGCGTGAAGGTAACCGCGCCGGCAGCACTTTCACCTGCGGCGAGCACGATCACGCCTTCTTCCGGATCATCCCATCGGCCCCGGTTGAAAGCGCCCGAGGCATTGGTCTGCGGTTCGACACAGAAATACGGTTTGGTGGGATCGGCATAGAGCATCAAGTGCTTGAAGACGGGATCGGCGTTGATGCGCAGGCCGGCGCCACGCGTTGGGAAGCAGATGGTCGCTTCACCGGCCCAGCCGCCATAGTCATTGTTGCGCCAGCCGCCGGGCAAGGGCTGTGCGTCGGCGAAATCGAGTTCGGGTGGCAACTTGATCGGATCGCCCGAAATGCCGGCGGGCTCTTCGAGGTAGAAGCGCCTGGCCTTGAACTGCACTGTCACGTCGGGGTCGCGATCGAACCAGGGATGCAGGCCGAAGCCGAACGGCATGGCGACCGGTCCGGTGTTGGTCAGTGTCATGGTTACGCTGAGGCTGTCGTTCGAGATCGCGAAAGCCTGGGTCGCGCGATAGGAATAAGGATCGGCGCCCGCAACGATGTCCAACGAGAGCATAGCGTTGGCGCCTACTGCCTCGGCGACGGTCCAGGCATGTTGCCAGCCGCTGCCATGCACGTTGAATTTTTCGGGCGGATTGTTGGGCCGCACCTGCCAGCGTCTCGCCGCGAAGTCGAAGGCGTTTCCGGCGATGCGGTTGGCGTAGGGCGTCATCGGAAACATGGCGACGCCAAGCACGTTGCCCGCGTCAAGATCCACATCCGATAGCCGGCGCATGAGATCGATGCCGCGCCAGTGCAGTGAACTGACGCTGCCGCCAATATGCGGCACAAGTCCGACCTCCAGCGCGCCGGCCTGCAGAATCAATGGTTCAGAAATTGCGTCCATACCCTGCCGTCCATCCACCGTCGACGCCGAGCATCTGCCCCGTCGTATAGGTGTTGAGTGGATCGCAGAAGAACAACACGGCCGCAACCGCTTCCTCGATGCTGCCGGCGCGGCCGACCGGAGTGTGGCTGAGCATCGCCTTGTCGCCTGAGACCAAGGTTTCATCCTCGACCGTGCCGACGCCGACGGCATTGACCAGCACCTTGGGCCCGAACTCCATGGCCAGTGTGCGCATGCCGGCCAAAATAGAGGCGTTCTCCATGGAAAACCGCGGATGACGGCGCATCGGCATGCCGGCCGTCGCCGACAGCAGGAAGACGATGCGCCCGCTGCCGCGCTCGGTCATGCTCACCGCCACCCTGCGCGCATCGGCGTAGAGCGATCTCGCATCCTCGGCTACATTTCCTGGCCGCAACGGACAGGACATCAGCAGGATATCGGCGGCGCGTGCGTATGAGCCTTCGACAAGAACCCCGCCATTGGCCTGCAACGCGGCAAGGGCTGCTTCGGCGATCGGGTTGCTGTCGCCATCGAGAGCCACCGCGGCGCCATTGAGGTCGATTTGCATGGCCTCGCTCACATCATGTACCCCGCCGTCCAGCCGCCATCGACAGCCAGGACCTGGCCGTTGATATAGGTGGCGGCTGGCGAGGCCAGGAACAGCACGGCCTCGGCGATTTCTTCCGGCTGCGCTGGACGGCCGAGCGGCACATGGGCCAAAAATTCCTGCGTGCGGCCGGCGAACTTGCCGTCGGCGCCATAGAACAGCTTGGCCGTCAGCGCCGTCATCACCGAGCCCGGCGCGATCGCATTGGTCAGGATGCCTTTGCTTCCCAGTTCGATCGCCATCGAGCGCGTCAGGTGGATGATGCCTGCCTTTGCGGCAACGAACGGGCTCTGCAGGCGCATGGCGGCAAGCCCGACGACCGATGCGATGTTGACGATGCGCCCCCCTTTGCCGGCGGCGAGCATTGGGGCCAGCGCGGCGCGGCTCATGATATAGAGGCCGTCCAGGTCGATGCCGGTGATGCGATCCCATTCCTCGGGAGGGAATTCGTCAATGGTAACGCGATGCGCCAATGTGTTGACGCCGGCATTGTTGACCAGGACGTCTAGCCGGCCATAGCGTTCGCTGACCATGGCAATCGCAGCATCCACCGATCGGACGTCGCGGATGTCGATTTTGCAAGCCGTCGCATTGTTGAGATTTGCAGCAACGCGCTCGGCGCCTTCAATGTCAATGTCGGCAACGACCACGGTTGCGCCGTTCTCGGAAAGCCGTTTGGCGATGGCGCTGCCAATCGCCCCCGCCGCCCCCGTCACCAAGGCAATCTTGTCTGATATGTCACACCGCATTGCACGCCGTCACTGCCTGCCTCGATATTGTACTATTATAATAATATGGCTCGCCGACAACCATTAAACTGCGATCGAACCGAGCTGGCTTCATTTTTGTTGGACCTGCATCACGTGATCGCCAAATCATGCGGAATTTCACGAGGTAATGGTTTCTTCAATGAGATTTTAGTCCCATACCATGGGCACAATTCAAAACACATAATATCAATAGCTTAGATGGAATTTTGGTGGGCCGGGGAGGTGTAGCGAGAGTGTTGATTTTATTGATTTTTCGTGACCGAGATTAACGGGCCTCCCATGCCGCTCCGTATGGCTCCGCGAGCCCGTTTAGTCGACTTAGTTAGTCTCCTGCCCTCCTCTGTGGCCCTGCGGGGGCGAAGTACAGGCACGTCTCACTCTTCCCTGGACGCCCGATCGATCCGATCGGCTCGCAGCATAGGACAGCATCGCGCGGTTACCGGTCGAAAAGAACACCTCGACCGGTGTGTCGGACGCAGGTTTTGCAGCTACTCAGTTCGGAGTGCGGAATACCGATGCGAACGAAGCCCGACGCCGTTGAGCACAATACAGGTGAGTCGGAGACACCTTTATCCGTCTTGTTGACATTGGGGCGCCCTCATTGACGACCAAAAGGGCATTTTTGTGCTATTTTTGCCACATCCTGCGAACTTATTAAGCGGTTTTAGTAACCACTAAATCAATAAGCACTTACACATGTTACGGAAATTAGTGGAAACTCGCCTTAGGGATGCAGCGCCTCAATGGCGTCGGGGACATTCTCTTGGGGATGTAACGCCTAATGGCGACGGGAGCGTGGGGGTGTGGGGTAATGAATAGGACAGCGGTGTCGACCTTGGCCAAGCGCCTCGGCCTGATGATGACTGCTACCATGTTGAGCTATGGCAACGCTCACGCCATCACTCTTCGAGAGGCGATGGCGGTCGCGGTGGAGTCGAATCCTGAGATCGGCCAGGCGATCGAAAATCGGGAAGCCATCGAGTTTGAGTTGCGCCAGGCGAAGGGCCTCTATCTGCCCAGCGTCGACCTCGAAGCGTCGGCAGGCGCCCGCCGCCTCGACAATCCCGACAGGCGCGCGCTGGGGATCGAGAACGATACGCTCTATCCGGCCGAAACCGATCTCACGGTTTCGCAGACGCTTTATGACAGCGGCGCGAGGCGCGCCGAACTCAACCGCCAGGCCTCGCGGGTCGACGGGGCCTCGTTCCGGGTTCTGGAACGGTCCGAATTCATCGGCCTCTCCGTCGTCCAGGATTATCTCGAAGCGATGTTGCAGGCTTCGATCGTTGTCGAAGCAAAAGAGAACCTTGCCTTTCATCAGGCAATTCTCGGTGACATCCGGCAAGGCATTGCTGGCGGCGCGCTGAACGACGCCGACCGGCAACAGGCGGAGGAGCGTCTGTTCGCCGCCAAGGCGCGCTTCCAGGAAGCCACCGAGGAAATGGAAGCCGCAAAGATCCGGTTCTTCAAGACTGTCGGAAAGCCACTGACCAACGCGGCCCGACCGGGCGATGTTTCGGCCGCGCTGCCAAGGTCGCTCGACGAGGCGATCGGTCTGGCGCGACAGAACAATCCGCGCGTGCATATGGCCAACAGCGATATCGACGCCGCGGCCTCCCTCGTGGATGCGGCGCGGGCAAAATTCGGCCCCTCCATCACTGCCGAGGGCGTTGCCCGGGCAGGCTCCGACATCGATGGCAGCGACGGCGGCACAAACGACCTGCAAGCGCGGGTGGTGCTGCGCTGGAACCTTTATCGCGGCGGCATCGACAAGGCCAACGAGCAGGAGCAGATCCGCCGCACCAGCGAGCAGCGGCTGGCCTTGCACCAGGTCCTGCGCGAAATCGAGGAAGCGGTGCGCACCTCATGGGATCGCCGCTTCCGGCAGGCCGAACAGGCAAAGACGCTGCGGCAGCAGGCCGCCACCAACGAAAAGCTGGTGGCGTCCTATCGCGAGCAGTTCAAGGTCGGGCAGCGTTCGCTGCTCGACGTGCTTGACGCGCAGAACACCCGCTTCAACACCGCGACATTGGCCGACACGGCGTCCTATGCATCGCTTTTCGCCGAATACCGGCTGCTTGCCGCCACCGGGCAATTGCTGAAGACAATGGACATTCAGCCGCCGAAACAGGCCAGCGCCTACGCGCAAACCGAGTTCGGCACACCTGAAACGGCTGACACAGAAACCTATGCGCGGACGCCGTCGGAGCAGAAGAACGACCTGCCCTTCGATATCCTCGCACCGGTCAGGAAGAAGTGAAAGGTCGGGCCAAGCGAGAGTGCCTGCGGGCGGATCGTGAACCAGCAACCCAACATTCTCTCCCCAAAGGAAGCCTTCAAGGGCTGCTTCGCGGCTGTCGCCGGATATCTCGGCAGGCCGAGCGCGGAGACGGTGCTGTTTGCCGGCGTGCCGCTGTCGGACACACGCATCGATATCGACGCCATCCGGCGCCTTGCCGAGCGCATCGGCCTTGAAATCACCGAGTTCAGCCATCGCGACTTCGTACGCGGGCGCATCGATCTCCCCGCTATCCTGTTTCGCGTCAGCCGACTTCCCGTCGCGCTGCTCGCCGAGACCGAGGATGGCGCATTCACGACCGCGCCCCAGGAAGACGGACGCACCACTATCAGCAAATCCGAACTCGCCGAAAGCTTCATAAGCGGCGGCGTTTCGTTCTCGATCACCTATGCCAACGCGACCGAAGGGATGAATGTCGGCTCGGCCGCCAGGATCGAACGGCGGCATTGGCTGACGGGAACGATGGGTCCGTTCTGGCGCACCTATTCGAAGGTCGTGCTGTCGGCGATATTCATCAATCTGCTGGCGATCGCGTCGCCGATCTTCACCATGAACGTCTACGATCGGATCTTGCCGAACAAGGCAATATCGACGCTCTGGGTGCTGTCGATCGGCATCGCCGCCGTCATCCTTTTCGATCTTCTGTTGAAGACGGCAAGGGCCTCGCTCATCGACTATGCCGGGCGCAAGGCCGACCTGCGCATCTCCTACATGCTGTTCGAGAAAGTGTTGAACTCATCGCTGTCGGCACGGCCCGGCTCAACCGGCGAATACGCAAACCGGGTGTCGCAATATGAGTTCGTGCGCGAATTCTTCACATCGAACACCATCAGCGTGTTCATCGACACCGCCTTCGTCTTCGTCTTCCTGCTTGTTATCTATGCCATAGGCGGTTGGCTGGTCATCATACCGGCGCTGGCCTTTGTCGCCTCGGTGATCGTCGGATTGATCACGCAGCGACGCATCGGCAAGCGGGTCGCGGCCTCGATGAACGAGGCCTCGCAGCGGCAGGCGCTGCTGGTCGAATCCATCTCGACGCTGGAGACCATCAAGTCGCTCCGGGCCGAGGCGTATCTGCTGCGCAAATGGGGCGAGCATTCGAAAAACGCGGCCAATACGTCGGAGAAAATCAAGCAGCTTTCGGCCGCCGCCGGCAACATAACCTCTGCCATCCAGCAGATGGTCACCGTCGCGCTGATCGTGGCCGGCGCCTATGCTTTCGCGGAGGGCCATGTGTCCACCGGAGCGATCATCGGTTCGGTCATGCTGGCAAGCCGCGCAGTTGCTCCGCTTGGCCAGATCGCGATGACCCTGTCCCGATATCGCCAGGCCATGCTTTCGCTGCGCATGGTCAACTCGATCATGGCGCAGCCAGAGGATCGGCCCGATACCGTCGGCTTCGTCAACCGCCCCATCCGCAACGGCGCCATGGTGTTCCGGAATGTCGGCTTCGTCTATCCGGGCACCGACACCGAAGTCCTGACCGCGATGAGTTTTTCGGTAAAGCCCGGTGAACGCATCGGCATCATCGGCCGTATCGGCTCGGGAAAGACGACGATGGGCCGGCTTATCGGGCGTCTTTTCGTGCCGACTTCGGGCGAGCTGCTTTTGGATGGGGTCGACATCCGCCAATACCATCCTTCGGAAGTTCGCGCCGCGGTCGGCATCGTCGCGCAGGCCAACGATCTGTTTTCCGGCACCATCAAGGAAAATCTCCTGATGGCGTGCCCGGAGGCGAGCGATGATGAGATCGTCGAAGCGGCCAGGGCTGCCGGCGTCGACGAATTCGTCTCCCGCCACCCGCGTGGCTACGACATGAATGTCGGCGAGCGCGGCACCAATCTCTCGGGTGGCCAGAGACAGGCCGTGGCCATTGCCCGCCTGTTGCTGACCAGGCCGAAGATCGTTTTCCTCGACGAGCCATCGGGCTCCATGGATCTGGCTTCCGAACGCCAGCTCATCAAGCAGTTGAAAGTGGCCTTCGACCACAACACGACGCTGATCATCTCGACGCACCGCTTCAGCATGCTGGAGCTCGCCGACCGACTCATTGTTGTCGATCAAGGCAAGATCGTTGCCGATGGACCGAAGGACCAGGTGATACAGGCGCTGCAGAAAACAAGCGCCTGACGAAGAAGACTTTATTGCATTCAAAGCGTTGGGGCTTAGGAAATGCTTACCAGGGAAGACCGGCCGCCGCTGTTCGCGTCGGCCTCCATATTCATCATCGGCGCGCTTTTTGCGAGTTCGGTCGCATGGGCGTCCTTTGCCGAGGTCGATGAGATCGCGCGCGGCGACGGCAAGGTCATACCGGCCTCCAAGACTCAGGTCATCCAGGCCAGCGAACCGGGCGTCGTGCAGGAAATCGCCGTGACGATCGGGCAGATCGTGAAAAAGAACGATCTGATCATCCGCCTCGACAACACGATGAACACCTCCAGTCTCGGCGAGCAGCAGGCCAAGGCGCGGGCCTTGCAGACGCGTATCGCGCGACTGAAATTCGAGCAGAGCGGCAATATCGAGGGTGCGTTCCCCTGTCCCGCCGATATCCAGAAGGTTGCGCCGGAGATCTGCGACAACGAGCAGAACCTGCTGCTCGCGCGCCGTGGCAATTTTGAAGTGAAGCTGTCGGTTCTCAAGTCACGCCTCGACCAGCGCGAGAAGGAACTGGACGAAGCCACCGCCAATCTCGATCGCCTGACCAAGAACCTTGCGGTCAGCGACCAGGAAACGACGCTGGTCGAAGCCATGGTCAAGAAGGGCCTGATGGCGAGGACCGAGCAGCTCCGTGTCGAGCGCGAGCAAACTGAATTGCACGGGCAATTGAACCTCGCTGGCGAGACCATCAAGAAAAGCAAGGCGGCTATCACCGAAGCGCAGCTCCAGGTCGACGAGCTCGGCCTGCAGCTGAAGCAGGAGGCGCTAAGCGACCTGACCCAGGCGCTTGCCGACCTTTCGGTGGTCGACGAGACCATTCGCGGCGCCACCGACAAAGTGGCGCGAACCGACATTCGCTCTCCAGTCGACGGCATCGTCAACACGCTCGACGTCAACACGCTCGGCGCCTTCGTCCAGCCGGGCGCCGTGGTGGCAGGCATCGTGCCAACCTCCGAGACCCTGCTGGTCGAAGCGCGAGTCTCGCCGCGCGATGTCGCCTTCATCCGGCCGGGCCAGGATGCGCTGATCAAGGTAACTGCCTATGACTTCTCGATCTTCGGCGGCATCGAAGGCAAGGTCTCCAACATCACCGCCGACAGCCTGGTCGACCAGAAGACGGGCGAGCCCTATTACCAGGTCCGCGTCGCCACCGAGCGGTCGACCCTGACGCGGGACGGCAAGACCTATTCGATCATCCCGGGCATGATCTGTTCGGTCGACATCAAGACCGGACGCAAGACCATCCTCACCTACCTGATGAAGCCGATCAACAAGGCGCGTGAGGAGGCGATGAGTGAGCGATAGCGCAATCTCCGCTTCGGGCACACGCGAGCAGACGTTGCCGCCATTGGCAGCCGAGGACTTCGGGCTGGAGTTCCGGGTCGTGGCGCGGGGCGGCCTGCGGCGCGGCATTCGCCTCGAGCGGGCCTTCTGGATGGCGCTGAAGCAGATGGCCGAGAACCGCAAATGCACCATCGGCTCGCTGATCGACGAGATCGCCGGGAGCCATGCCCATACCGGCAACCTGACATCGGCGATCCGGGTGGCCTGCATGCGCGGGCTGGCCGATCAGAATTCGACCCTGCAAAGGCTGGCGTCGATCAAGACGATCAATGCCATCCTGCTCGCCTGCCCTTCGCCGGCTTTCGCGCTCGCATCGTCAAAGAAAATCCTGACCTTCAACGCGCCGTTCCAGCAACTGGTCCGGCGTCAGTTGCCAGTCGCATCGAACGAGGAAACGCGCCCGGATCTCAAGCTGGCGCTGGATCTCAATGTTGCCGATATCTTCGCGCGGCTCGATGCCAATGGCGAAACGCCTGTCGCGACCGGCTTCGTCATCGGCGCCGGCGACCGCCGTTATCGCGGTCAGTTGAGCGCGGTGCGGGCGCCGGTGGTCGAGCCGGAACTGCTGATGGCGTTCGTCTTCGGCGGGTAGAGCAGCTACAGGCCTTCGCCCGGCGCTACCGTCGCAAGACCGCCCTTGATGTCGGCGACTTGCGCAGCGCCGGCCTTGGTTCCATGGATCCAGGCGCGGTCGGTGCTGAACGAATAGAGCGGCACGTAGTCCGGCAGATCGGTGTCGCGCGAAACAATGTTGCTCAGGCTGTCGAGAATGAACACGCCGCTACCGGTGCTGACCGACAACACGGCATGGAAGAAGCCGCGCTTGCGATCCTGCAGGACAACGAGAGACATGCTCTGCGCGGGAATGCCCGCACGCAGCAGCGCCGCCATCTTGAGAATGGCGAAATCCTCGCAGTCGCCCGCCCGGTGCTCGAGGATTTCCGAAGGCTTGGCCCAGTAGTCGAGCTTGCCGTAGACGACGCTGTCCTTCTTGTAGGCGATGGCGCGGTTTATGCTCGCATTGACGAAGGACAGCTTGTCGATGAAGCGCTTGTCCTTGGCGATATCGATGATCGCGGCAAAGGTGCTGTTCTTGCGGTCGCAGGCACTGCCCGCGGTGCAGTCGACAATGGCCCTATAGACGGGCGCCCAGCGCGCCGAGACGGGAAAATTGTTCATCGACAAAGCAACCGAGCCGAACACGCCGGGGATGATTGCCGCCGTCTGGATGGGGTCGATCCCGGCATTGCCCTGCGCCGCCGAAGCGCCGCCGTCATGATCGATAGCGGCGATGCTGTAACTGTCGAAGGCCATGCCGATCGTGTAGGCGGCGGCAGGCTGCCAGGGCTGGGGCCGTCGCAGCGAAACGCCGCCGAGTGCGAGTGGCGTTTCGACCTTCGCCGATGACATCTCGACAGGCTCCAAGCCGCGCGCAGCGGCGCTCGCCGACGACGGCTGCGGCAAGCCGGCGATGCCGATTGCCAGCAGGAGCAGTTTGAGCCCGGTTGTCCCCAGGGTCGATTTTTCTTTTGTCATAACGCCCACCTTTGACTGTGGACGCTACCAATCTTGTCTCAAATTACCGGAAAGGAAGGTGGATAAGTTTCATGTAAGTGACGACATCTTATTTTCGTAAAATTTTATTCGAATTTATACTTCTATTTACCAAGCGGGCGCGTCGAGCGATCGTCAAACGACCAGCAATCAGGCCTATGTATATCAGGTTATATGTTCGAGGTTTACCACGTGTAAAAAATGCCTGAGCAGGCATATTAGAGTATATAAAAATGCTTACAGGATAGTTGCAAAGCCGCGGTGGTCCCTGTCTCTTTCCGGGAAATGCCGGAGGGGCTTGGCAATGACGACCAGTAACGAATTGGACACCGTATCGAGTTCTTGGGACGAGCATTCCGTCTCTTATGAACACACCAGCGCATCGACGCATGCGGGCATTCAGGTCGCCCAGGCTACACAGCCGGCGCCCACGGAGCCGGTGCCGGTCGATGTCGGCAGCGGCGCGCCCGTTCAGCCGGCAGCTCCGGCGGCAAATGCAGCGGCGGCGAACGCGCCGGCCGCTCCGCACGAATACGTCGCCGACGCCAACCACATCGTCAAATTGCCCGCCAACATCTCCATCGACAACATCAAGGTCGACGGCCACAATTTGTTGCTCGAACAAGCCGACGGCACGGTCATCGTCATCAAGGACGGCGCCCTCAACGTACCGACCTTCATCATCGGCGATGTGGAAGTGCCGCGAGTCGCCCTGCTGGCGGCGCTCGAGGCAAGCCATGTCGATGTCGCCTTCGGCGCGGACGGCTCGATCTCGGCGGCGGGCAATGGCTCGCCGAGCAGCGCAGGCGGAAATTTCGAACATCCTGCAGGCGGGATTGGCGACGGCTTCGGGCTCTCCGCTCTTCTGCCGCCGACGGACTTGGCGTTCGGCCAGCCGGAGCATCGCGAGCTGTTCCCGGGATTGGTCGAGCCGAACCACGCGCCTGGGATTGAGGTAACGCCGTCGAATCCGAACCCGCTGGACGGTTTCAATATCGTGGACGAGTCCGGTCTTCCGATCGGCTCCAACCCGTCGGTTCCCGCCACGCAGGCCACCGGCACGATCCACCTGGCGGATCCGGACGGCGCGGGCGACCTCAAGACGCTGACGGTGGGCATCGGCGCCTCGACCCAGACGGTGAACATTTCCGATATCACCGGCGTGGGCAGCAAGACCTTCGACTTCACCAGCGGCGGCGCGCACGGCACGGTGACAATTACCGGCTACGATCCGGCGACGGGCAATGCGACCTACACCTATACGCTGACCAACCCGGTTCACGACGCGACGCCGAACAACGGCGCCGACACCGTCAGTCCCGGCGACACGTTCACCCTGACAGTGACCGACGGCAGCGGCGCTACAGGCACCGCAAACCTTATTATCGACATCAAAGACGATGTTCCGCACGCGGCCGCCGACATCAACGGCATTGCGACCGGGGCGCCCCAGGTCACGGGCAATGTCGAGAGCAACGACACCCCCGGAGCTGACGGCTATGCGGCCGGCGGCGGGGTTGTGGGTGTGGCCAAGGGCGACACCGGCGCAGATCTCAACGACACCGGCACGCTGGGCGGCGCCGGGGTGACGGGCGCACACGGCACGCTGGTGTTGGGTGCGAGCGGCGCCTACACCTACACGCTCGACCCCAACGACGCGGCGGTGAAGGACCTGCCGAAGGGGCAGACGTTGACGGACACGTTCACCTACACGATCGCGGACGGCGACGGGGACCTGTCGCACACGACGCTGACGGTGACGATCACCGGCACGAACCATACGCCTGAGATCGACGTGACGCCGACAAATCCAAACCCGCTGGACGGTTTCAATATCGTGGACGAGTCCGGCCTTCCGATCGGCTCCAACCCGTCGGTTCCCGCCACGCAGGCCACCGGCACGATCCACCTGGCGGATCCGGACGGCGCGGGCGACCTCAAGACGCTGACGGTGGGCATCGGCGCCTCG
>Ga0209026_1000108_pt1 | contig 148837 bp, 131 predicted proteins | sample AraplaCL_Col_mCL_FD_184262 | JGI IMG/M metagenome (GOLD analysis project Ga0209026, IMG submission 184262) | Arabidopsis root microbial communities from the University of North Carolina, USA - plate scrape CL_Col_mCL (SPAdes) (version 2) | ecosystem: Host-associated > Plants > Roots >...
ATGTTGAGCATCACGTAGTGGGCCTTGGCCAGGTTCACGATCGGGTACGCCAGCTGGCGGCGGCCCCAGTCTTCCAGGCGGTGGATCTTGCCGCCATCGGAGGCGATCAGCGCCTTGTAGCGCTCGATCATCGCCGGAACCTGTTCGCTCTGGTCGGGATGGACCAGGAATACAACTTCGTAATGACGCAAGGTCATTGGGAAACTCCTTATGGATGCGACCCTTGCGGGCCTCGCAGCCTCCCGCGACAGGCGGTGAGGCAAGGGCTGCACTGCGCCTGTTTGGCGTAGGCAGAAGCGGAATTGTAAGCGGGGTGTGCGAGATGGCGCAAGTCGCTGAATTGGCTGGGGGAGCTGCGAACAGGTTTCTCGCGAGATTGGCCCCTCACCCCGGCCCTCTCCCCGGAAGGGGGAGGGGGAAAGAAGCCGCGCTCAGCCGACCGTGAAGCTCTCGCCGCAACCGCACTCGCCGGTGGCGTTGGGATTGCGGAACACGAAGCTGGCGTTGAGGCCCTGGCGCTGGAAGTCGATCTCGGTGCCTTCCACCAGCGGCAGGCTCTTGGTGTCGACGATCACCGGGACGCCATCGATCTGGAAAGTCTGGTCGTCATCGCCGACGCGCTCGGCCAGGTCCACCACATAGGCGAAACCCGAGCAGCCGGTGCGCTTCACGCCGAAGCGCACGCCGGCGGCGGATGGCGACTGCGCGAGGAACTGGCGCATGCGTTGGTTGGCGGAGGGAGTGATCGAGATGGTCATGGCTACGGCGGTTCGGATCGGCACGTGAGCGCGCAAGGCATGTCGCAGTGCGGCACGACTACATTATCATGCCCGCTTCGCCTTTCGCGTCCATCACCAAATGGGCGCCTTCCCGAGGAGTTTCAATCCATGACGGTGGTCAGCGTCAAACAGGCTCTTTCCGGCAAGCTCGAGGCCGGCAGCAAGGTGACCGTGCGCGGTTGGGTGCGCACGCGCCGCGATTCCAAGGCGGGCCTGTCGTTCGTGAATATCAGTGACGGCTCCTGCTTCGATCCGATCCAGGCGGTGGTGCCGGCCACCCTCGGCAACTACGAGAGCGAGGTGAAGCACCTCACCGCCGGCGCCGGCGTGATCGTCAACGGCACGCTGGTGCCCTCGCAGGGCAAGGGCCAGAGTTTCGAGCTGCAGGCCGAGAGCGTGGTGGTCACCGGCTTCGTCGACGATCCGGAAACCTACCCGATCCAGCCCAAGCAGCACTCGATGGAGTTCCTGCGCGAAGTGGCGCACCTGCGCCCGCGCACCAACCTGTTCGGCGCGGTGACGCGCGTGCGCCACACGATGATGACGGCGATCCACCGCCACCTCACCGAGCAGGGCTTCTTCTGGATCAACACGCCGATCATCACCACCTCCGACGCCGAAGGCGCCGGCGACATGTTCCGCCTGTCCACGCTGGACCTGGCCAACCTGCCGCGCGACGAGAAGGGCAAGATCGATTTCCGCAAGGATTTCTTCGGCCGCGAAGCCTTCCTCACCGTGTCCGGCCAGCTCAACGTCGAGGCCTACTGCCTGGCGATGAGCAAGGTCTACACCTTCGGCCCCACCTTCCGCGCGGAAAACTCCAACACCCCGCGCCACCTGGCCGAGTTCTGGATGATCGAGCCGGAGATCGCCTTCGCCGACCTGTCCGCCGACGCCGACTGCGCCGAGAGCTTCCTCAAGGCGATCTTCAAGGCCGTATTGGAAGAGCGCGCCGACGACATGGCGTTCTTCGCCGAACGCGTGCTGCCCGAAGCGATCACCCGCCTGGAAGCGTTCATCAGCCAGCCGTTCGAGCGCATCGACTACACCGACGCGATCGAGATCCTGAAGAAGTCCGGCCAGAAGTTCGAGTTCCCGGTGGTCTGGGGCGTGGACCTGCAGACCGAGCACGAACGCTACCTGGCCGAGAAACATATCGGCCGTCCCGTGGTCGTCATGAACTACCCGGAACAGATCAAGGCCTTCTACATGCGCCTGAACGACGACGAGAAAACCGTGGCCGCGATGGACGTGCTGGCCCCAGGCATCGGCGAGATCATCGGCGGCAGCCAGCGTGAGGAGCGCCTGGACTACCTCGACCGCCGCATGGCCAAGTTCGGTCTCGATGCTGCCACGTACGGCTGGTACCGTGACCTGCGCCGTTACGGCACCGTGCCGCATGCGGGCTTCGGCCTCGGGTTTGAGCGCCTGCTTGTCTATGTGTGCGGCCTGACCAATATCCGTGACGCCATTCCTTATCCACGTGCGGCAGGGAGCGCCGACTTCTGATCCCCCGAAGACCTCATGCGCTTTCGACTGGTACTCACCCTCGCTTCCGTGCTGCTGCTCGCCGCTTGCCATAGCGTCAAGCTGCCCAAGCTGCCGCTGCCCACCGATCTGCTGCCGCAGGCGCAGCCGATCCGGCCGCTCGCCGACGCCAAGAAGATCCTGCAGGACGCCACGCCGTGCTGCACGACCTTCGCGGATTTCTCCTACCAGACGCTGCTGCCCTGGCGGCCGCAGCGTTTCCAGCTCGGTCCCGGCAGTCCGGTGGTGGCGATCAACAATTCGCGCAGCTACTTCTTGAGCTTCACCTTGCCGCCCGACGTGAAACTGCCCTACACCATCGGCCTGAAATCGGAGCTGGTCGGACGCTCGGTCACCAGCGGCAGTTATCTGTTCGCGCCGACCGTGGTGCAGTTGGATGAGTCGTTCCAGCCGATCGATACGCAGGACGTAAAACTGTGCGAATACATGGGCTGGACCAATGACGAAAGCGGCGCCTTCGGCAGCGTGGAAGTCACCAGCAACAAGGCGCGCTACCTGGTGGTGTACAGCTCGGCCAAGCAGCAGTCCGACAGCACGTACTGGGAGCAATCGGCCAGTACCTTCTCCACCAGCACCGCTACCAATACGCCTGCGGCAACCACCATCGGCGGCAGCTACAAGATCCAGCATGGCCCCGAAGGCGTGGTGTGGGTCGGCATGATGGATCGCACCTACAAGGAAGCGGTGAGCAAGGCTGTATGCGGCAAGGCTCCGCAAGGCAACGGCTTGCTCAACTCGCTGGGTGCGGACCTCGGCCTGCAGCGGAGAAGCCCTTGATTCCCTTCGCGGTCTATATCGGCTTGCTGGTGATCGGCCTGGTCTGTTTCATCGCGCATGCCGTGCTGCCGTTTCGCATCGCCAAGCATCTGCGCGAGGATTACCCGCAACACTGGAAAGTAATCGTCGACACCGGCGGCGCGCAGGCCGCGCACGGGCCGCAACTGTGGTTGCGCATGCAGAACGTGCTGCGCTCCCCGGCCATCGCCGCCATCGACGATGCCGCGATCACGCGCCTGTGGCGCATCTGGCGCTACAGTCAGTGGGTGGCCTGGGGCTGCTGGCTGGCCGCCCTGGCGATGCAGTGGCGCAGCCGCTGACCACCACCGGGAGAGCCTATGGATTTGAATCTGCGCGGCCGTCACGCCCTGGTGTGCGGCGCATCGCAAGGCATCGGGCACGCCGCGGCGATCGAATTGGCCGAACTCGGCGCCGACGTCACCCTGCTGGCGCGCTCCGCCGACAAGCTGGCCGCACTCGCCGACGGCCTGCCGCGCACGCATGCCGCGCAACGCCATGGCTGGCGCAGCGTCGACATGCTCGATTCCGAAGCGCTGCACGCCGCGGCAGCCGACCTGGTGCTGACTCAGCCGGTGCACATCCTGGTCAACAACACCGGCGGCCCGCCCGGCGGCGCCATCCACAGCGCCGAATCCAGCGCGTTCGAGAACACCTTCCGCCAGCACGTGCTGGCCGCCCACACCTTGCTGCAGGCGGTGCTCCAGGGCATGCGCGACAGCGGCTACGGACGCGTGGTGAACGTCATCTCCACCTCGGTCAAGGAACCGATCGCCGGGCTCGGTGTATCCAACACCGTGCGCGCCGCGATGGCCGCCTGGGCCAAGACGCTGTCGGGCGAACTGGCGGCCGAGGGCATCACCGTCAACAACGTGCTGCCGGGCTACACGCGCACCGCTCGCCTGGATGGACTGCTCGCCGTGCAGGCGCAGAAAACCGGACGCAGCGAACAGGAACTGGCCAAGGAAATGGCAGCGGCCGTTCCCGCGCGCCGTTTCGGCGAACCCGGGGAAATTGCCGCGGTGATCGCGTTCCTGTGCACGCCGGCCGCGGCCTACGTCAACGGCGTGAGCATCGCGGTCGACGGCGGCCGGACCAAGGCGTTGAGCTGAGGCATACGGCTGCGTCCGGTGCATTCCGTCGCCTCTGGTCCTAAGCTTGTAGGGATGCCAAGCACCCGCCTCGCCAATCTCATCGATGGTCGCCTCCAGGCGCCATTGGACGATCACTGGCTGGATGTCTACGAACCGGCCACCGGTACCGTGTTTGCGCAGTGTCCCGATTCCAGTGCCGCCGACGTGGCCGCCGCCGTCCACGCCGCACAGCGGGCGGCGCCCGGATGGGCGGCGACGACCGCCGACAGACGTGCGCAATTGCTGCATCGGCTGGCCGACCTGATCGAAGCACGCCTCGACGAATTCGCCGCCCTGGAATCGCGCGACAGCGGCAAGCCGGTATCGCTCGCCCGGCGCCTGGACATTCCCCGCGCCGTTTCCAATTTGCGCTTCTTCGCCGCCGCGATCGTGGCGTGGGAGAGCGAAGCGCACGCGATGGAAACCGGCGCGATCAACTACACGCTGCGCCATCCGCTCGGCGTGGTCGGCTGCATCAGCCCGTGGAATCTGCCGCTATATCTGTTCACCTGGAAAATCGCGCCGGCGCTGGCCAGCGGCAATGCGGTGATCGCCAAGCCTTCCGAAATTACGCCCTGCACCGCGGCCCTGCTCGGTGAGCTCAGCATCGAAGCGGGCTTCCCGCCCGGCGTGCTGAACATCGTGCAAGGGCGCGGCCCGAGCACCGGCCAGGCGATCGTGGAACATCCCGCGGTGAAGGCCATTTCCTTCACCGGCAGCACGCGCACCGGCGCCAGCATTGCGGCCGCCGCTGCGCCGCAGTTCAAGAAACTCTCGCTGGAACTGGGTGGCAAGAATCCCGCGATCGTGTTCGCCGATGCCGAGCTCAGCGACGAAAACCTCGACACCATCGTGCGCTCCGGTTTCGCCAACCAGGGCGAGATCTGCCTGTGCGGCTCGCGCCTGCTGGTGCAGCGTTCGATCTACGACAGCTTCCGCGAGCGCTATCTGGCCAAGGTCAACGCGTTGCACGTCGGCGATCCGCAGCAAGCCAGCAGCGATCTCGGCGCGATCGTGTCACGCGAACACTTCGACAAAGTAATGCGCTGCATCGCCCAGGCGCGCGACGAAGGCGGACGTATTCTTTGCGGCGGCGACGCCTTGAAACTCGATGGACGCTGTGCCGACGGCTGGTTCATTGCACCTACGGTGATCGAAGGCTTGTCGAACCACACGCTCACCAACCAGCAGGAAATCTTCGGCCCGGTCGTCACGCTGATCCCGTTCGACGACGAGGCCGAGGCGCTCGCCATCGCCAATGGCACCGGCTACGGACTGGCCGCGTCGCTGTGGACCGGCGACCTGTCGCGCGCGCATCGCATGGGCGCGCAACTGGAGTTCGGCATCGTGTGGATCAACTGCTGGCTGCTGCGCGACCTGCGCACGCCGTTCGGTGGCAGCAAGCAATCCGGCGTCGGGCGCGAAGGCGGCGCCGAGGCGCTGCGGTTCTTTACTGAGCCGCGCAACATCTGTATTCGTTATCGATGAAGGAATGGAGAATAGGGATTGAGGGAATAGCCGCGAAAAATCCGGCAAGGCTTGCAGCAAATGGCTTTTCCAATTCCCTATTCTCTCCTCCCTATTCCCTAAAAAAGCCGAGGAATCATCTTGAGCAACCCGTTGCAAAATCTGATCGACAGCAACCGCCGCTGGTCGGCCGCCGTCACCGAGGCCGATCCGAAATTCTTCGAGCGGCTCGCCAAGCAGCAATCGCCGAAGTACCTGTGGATCGGCTGTTCCGATTCGCGCGTGCCGGCCACGCAGATCGTGGATCTGCCCCCTGGCGAGATCTTCGTGCAGCGCAATGTCGCCAACGTGGTCTCGCACACCGATCTCAACTGCCTGAGCACCATCCAGTTCGCGGTGGACGCGCTGAAGGTGGAACACATCATCGTGGTCGGCCATTACGGCTGCGGCGGCGTGCAGGCGGTGCTGGACGATGCGCGCCTGGGCCTGGTCGACAACTGGCTGCGCCATGTCGGCGATGTGGCGCATAAACACGTCGACAAGTTGACGAGCTTGGATTCGATGCCCCTGCGCAATATGCGCCTGTGCGAACTCAACGCGATCGAACAGGTGGTCAACGTATGCCAGACCACCATCGTGATGGACGCCTGGGAGCGCGGCCAGCCGCTTTCCGTGCATGCGTGGTGCTACGGCCTTTCCAACGGCCACATGCATGACCTGGGCATGCACGTGTCTTCGCGCGAAGCGCTGCGCCCGGCGTACGAGCAGGCGCTGGAGCTGCTGATGCGTCGTTCGAAGGAACTGCGATGAGCGACGTGGTACGCACCGACGCCGCGCCCGCGCCGGTCGGTGCGTACCCGCACGCGCGCCGCGTGGGGCAGTTGCTGTTTCTTTCCGGCGTCGGGCCGCGCGAGCCGGGCAGCAACATCATTCCCGGCAACGTCTACGATGCCGACGGCAAGCTGATCGATTACGACATCGAACGGCAATGCCGGCAGGTGTTCGCGAACGTGCGCGCCGTGCTCGAAGCCAGCGGCGCGCGCTGGGAAGATCTGGTGGACGTCACCGTGTTCCTTACCGACATGGCGCGCGATTTTCCGGCCTACAACCGCCTGTATGCCGAGTACTTCAAGGGTGTGGACGCCTGCCGCACCACGCTGGGCATCACCGCGCTGCCCACGCCGATCGCGATCGAGCTCAAATGCGTGGCCGCGCTGCCGGCTGCATCGCAGCCATAAAAAAACCCGGGGGCCTGCGCCCGCCGGGTCTTTGCATCCGGATCGGATGAGAGGATTACTTGCCAGCGGTGCTGCTGGAAGCCGGAGCCATCTCTTCACCGGTCTTCTTGTGCGACTTGGTGTGCGACTTGTGGGTCGAGGACTTGTGGTGGGTGTGCTTGGCGGGGGCAGCCGAGGTCGAAGCGGGAGCCGGAGCGGCAGCCGATGTGTCCTGAGCCAGCACCGAACCGGAAAGAGCGACACCTGCCACGAGCAGAGAAGCGATCGCAAGTTTACGCATCATGATCATGAGCCTCGAAATTTTGGTTGCCACGGACCCGGCCGGAACCCGGCTATCGCGGGCGGCGTGACGGCCCTAACAATGCAACCACCTCGGCATACCGAAACTGAACGACGGTAGGACCATGACGATGCCACCGGTAGCCTTTTAAACAAACCTTCCGAACTGCTGACAGCGCGATCGGCTCAGGCCAGGCAGCAGCGCAGCAAGGCCAGGATGGTTTCCTGCACCTGTTTCGCCTTGCCCTCTTCCCAGGCGAAGCTTTCCTCGTCCATGTACTGGCACTGCGCCAACTCCAGTTGCACCGCCTGCACGCCGTCAGCCGGATGCCCGTAATGGCGTGTGATGTGGCCGCCCTTGAAACGCCCGTTGACGACGAAGTCGTAGCGGCGCTGCGCCTCCAGCACGTTGGTGAGCCGCCACTGCAGCTCGCTGCTGCAGCTCGCGCCGTCGGCTGTACCCAGGTTGAAATCCGGCAGGCGTCCTTCGAACAGCATGGGCACCCGGCTGCGGATGGAATGGCCGTCCCACAGCACCGCCCGGCCGTGTTCCGCCTGCAGCCGCGCCAGCTCACCGGCAAGCGCCTGGTGATAGGGACGCCACCAGGTGTCGACCCGCTGGCGGATGTCGTCGGCGTCCGGCTCCTGCCCTTCCAGGTACAACGGCTGGCCGTCGAAACCGATGGTGGGCACCAGGCCCGTTTCGCGTCGCCCGGGATACAGCGCATGACCGTCCGCGGGGCGGTTGAGATCGACCACGTAGCGCGATGCGACCGGCTTGATCACGCTGGCCCCCAGCTCGCGTGCAAGCGGTTCGTACAGCCGCGCGACATGCCAATCGGTATCGGGCGCGCGGCGGGCGGCGGGCTGCAGCCGTTCGGCCAGGTCGCCGGGAAGATGGGTACCGTCGTGCGGCAGGCTGATCAGCAGCGGCACATGGCCGCGGGTAAGGGTGAACGTATCCATGGCCGAAGTGTGAGCCCTTGGCGATCAGTGCAGCAACAGCAGTTCCTCGGCGGCGGTGGGATGAATCGCGATCGTGGCTTTCAGGTCGCGCCAATACAGCCCCTTCTGCATCGCCACCGCAAAGCCCTGCAGCAACTCGTCGCTGCCCGGCCCCAGCACATGGATGCCGACCACCTTGCGCTCCTCGCCGACGGTGACCAGCTTCACCACGCTCTGCTCGGCGCGGCCGGCCACCATCCACAGCAACGGCGTATAGCGTCCGGTGTGCACGTTCACCGCATCGCCGTAACGCGCGCGCGCCTGCTGCTCGGTAAGGCCCACCGCCGCCAACGGCGGTTCGGAGAACACCACGCTGGGGATGACGCTGTCGTCGAACTTGGCGTCAGCCTGCCCGCCGACCAGCCGATCGGCCAGCGCACGTCCCGCCGCCACCGCCACCGGCGTGAGCGCGCGGCGATCGGTGACGTCGCCCACCGCGTAGATGCCGCGCACGTTGGTGTTCTGGTACGCATCCACCAGGATGTGACCGCGTTCGTCGCACTCCACGCCGAGCGCTTCCAAACCAAAGCCGCTACTGTTTGGCACGCGTCCCACCGCCCACAGCACGGCATCGTAGACGCCATGCTCGGCGCCATCGAGCGCTTCCAGCGTCACCCTGCCCGGTTGCCCGCGCGCGGCCTTGATGCGCGTATTGCGCAAGATGCGGATGCCGTGCGCCTGCATCTGCACCGCCAGGCCCTCGACCAGTTCGAGATCGAAGTCGTTCAACATGGTCTCGCGCACCAGCAGGTCCACCTGGCAACCAAGACCGCTCAGCACACCGGCGAATTCCACCGCCACGTAGCCACCGCCCACCACCGCGATGCGCTGCGGCGGCGCATCCAGTTCGAAGATCTGGTCGGAAACGATGCCCAGCTCGACACCGGGAATATCCAGCCGATGCGGCCTGGCGCCGGTGGCGATCACGATATGCGGCGCGCTGGCCTGCATGCCTTCTGCGGTAGCCACCGTATCGCTGGACAGCAGTCGCGCCGATGCCTCGATCACGCGAATGCCGGCCAGGTCCAGCCGCGTGGCGTAGCGGTGGCGGATGCCCGCGATGTACTGGTCGCGCAGGGTGCGAAAACGTGCCCAGTCCAGGCGCAAAGGTTCGGCCTCGAAACCGATCTCGCGGCCAAGCCGATGCATGTCGGCGATCTGCGCCGCGAACCACATCGCCTTTTTCGGCACGCAACCGCGATTGACGCAGGTGCCGCCCAGCGGATCCGGTTCGAACAATGCGACGCGTGCACCAAGCCGTGCCGCACGCTGCGCCACGCTCAGGCCGCCGGAGCCTGCGCCCAGCACGATCAGATCGAAGCGTTCGCTCATGCATCCTCCTGCCGTGATTGTTTTCCGCCCTTCGCCGTCGCCGGACTGGCGATGCGCTGTCGGGTCATGCTTTCAAGCCACCTTTGCAACACGCGCAGCTAAAGGCCGAAGCGTGCCGGTGCATAAGGCGCCGGATCGATCGCCGGCGCGGTGCCGTAGACCTGCGCGGCGACCAGTTCGCCGGTCGCTGCCGACATGCTCACGCCCAACATGCCGTGCCCTGTCGCCAGATGCAGGTTCGACCAGCGCGCGCTCGGCCCGATGATCGGTATTTCATCCACGCTCATCGGGCGCCAGCCCCACCATTCTTCCTGCAGTTGCGGGCCTTCGGGTTCGTGCAATCCTTCCGCGGCGCCACGGCGCAGGGCATCCATGCGCTTGCGGTTGAGGCCTTCCGAATAACCGGAGAACTCCATGGTGCTGCCCAGGCGGAAACCGCTGTCCCAGGTGGTGATGCACACCTTCGCTTCGCGCAGCACCATCGCATGGCGCGGCGCCTGTTGCGGCCGGGTGTAGGTCAGCGAATAGCCTTTGCCGGGCTGCATCGGCAAGCGCAAACCCAGGCGCTTGCCGAGCAGGGGCGACCATGCGCCCAGCGCCAGCACCACGCGGTCGCCGGTGAAGTCGCCGCGCGAGGTGGTGACGCCCACGATGCGCTTGCCGTCGGTGGCGAACTGTTCGATCTTCGCGCCGGTTTCGATCATCCCGCCCAGCTCGCTCACCCTGCGCGCCAGTTCGGCGGCATAGCGGTCCGGCCGCAGGCGTGCATCGTCCGGATGGAACAGGCCGCCTTGCACGCCCGGCTTGAGCGCCGGCTCCAGCGCCTGCACTTCATCGCCGCGCAGGCGCTGCACCGGCACGCCCATGCGATCGAGCAACTGGGCGTGATGGTGTTCGTCATCGGCCATCTGCGCAGCGCTGCGATAGACGTATAGCAGGCCTTCTTCCACGAATTCGCAATCCAGCCGGTCATCGCGAACCAGATCGGCGATCAGGCCGCGCGAGCGTTGCAGAATCGCTGCCCGCGCCCGCGCCGCGTGTTCGAAATCGCGCCAGGTGCAATGCCGCGCAAAACCAAGCAACCAGCGCAAGCGCGCGCTATCCAGGCGTGGATTCAAGTAAAGCGGCGCATCGGCCTGCAGCATCGAGCGCAAGGCCACGCCCAGCGTACCGGGCATGCACAACGGCGCTGCGTGGCTGGGCGTGATGGTCCCGCAATTGCCGTGGGAGCTGCCGCAGCCGGGCGTACCCTGCTCCACTACGCGCACCCGCGCACCGCCTTTGAGCAGATGCAGTGCGCACGAAAGACCAATGACGCCGCCACCCAGAATCAGTATGTCACTGCGAGAAGGATTCATCGGACCATTGTAGCGGCCCAGCCCGTTCGAACCATGGTGGCCTTGTGCAAAACGAAGCCATTGGTGCTTGATTCGGCGCGCTTGAGCCTGCTGCTGGCGGCCACACCCGGCATTTGCTGCACAAGTACTTGCGCCGCGCCGAGCTTCGTCGCAGGCTGGTGCCGCATCCACGACCTTTTCCCCACGCCGATGCGCATGAAGATGGTGATGTGCCTGCTTTGCACGACCGTGCTGGTGGCCTCGATCAGCGCGCGCGAGCGGCCGTCCATACCCACCACTACCGAACTGCTCAATCGCTTCGGCACCGCCCCCAATGGGCTGGCGCGCTACGAATACTTGAGCTCGGTGCTGCCGGAGCTTACCGGCGAAAACAAATCGCTCGCGGAGCAATTGCTGGCGACGGTGGACAGCGAACTGGGCTTGTACAACGAAGCCATGATGGCCTTCCCGTTCGATAACCGCATTGCCACGCCCAAGGCCACCCCGCTGCCGCAATCGGACCAATGGCGCGGCGCCGATGCGGCCGATGCGATCGCAAAGCTTGCCGCCGATCGCCGCATCGTGATGGTCAACGAAGCGCATCACGACGCGCATACCCGCGAGCTGACCCTGGCCTTGTTGCCGCGCCTGCGCGCGCTCGGTTTCCAGTACTTCGCGGTGGAAGCGCTCAGCCCCAAGGATGCGGACTTGATGCACCGCGGCTACGTCATCGAAAGCTCCGGCAGCGAATACCTGCTCGAACCGCTGTACGGCGAGATCGTGCGCCAGGCGATCCGGCTGGGCTACACCATCGTCGCCTACGACCCCGAAAACGTTACCACCGAAAACCGCGACGGCGAACAGGCGCGTACGCTGCAGAAAGTATTCGACAAGGACAGCCACGCCAAGCTGTTCGTGCACGCCGGCTATGCGCATATCGACAAGGCGGTGGGCAACCTGGGCAGCCATATCCAGCCGATGGCGATGCAGCTCAAGCGCCTCACCGGCGATGATCCGCTGTGCGTGGACCAGACGCAATTTCGCGACGTGGCGGTGGGCGGCCTGGATTTCGGTTTCTACAGCACCGTGGCCAGTCGCTTCCCGCAGCAGCAACAACCTTACGTGCTGCGTGCGAAGAGCGATGGACGAATCTGGAGTTCCAATCCGCAGCAGCACGATGTGACGGTGGTGCTGCCGCCGGTATCGGATCGCGACCTGGACGTGAATGGCATGATGCGCAGCGATGCACTGGATCGCCAAGTCATCCTGCCGCGCGCGCCCTTCGATCTCGACCAGCGGCCATCATGGCTGACGTTGGATGGGGCTCGCGCGCCCTACCCGATCAGCACGGATCTTTGCGACAACCAGGTTCCTTGCGCGATCGACGCGCATTATCCGAACGAACCCGACAACGCCACGCCGGCCGATCGCTACACCTTCCTCCACAAGCGCTCGCACAACGTGCTCTATCTGTTCCCGGGCCACTACCGCCTGCGCGCGTGGGACGCCACCGGCAAGACCCTGCACCAGCAGGATATCGAGGTACCGCTGCGCTGATCGCGCGAGAGTGGCTCTCTGCTGCTCTTGTTGCCGTTGCGCGCGCACGAGTAGTTTTCCGGGCAAGACGACCGCCAACCCAAGGCAATGCACAGCGTCTGCGCAGGGGGCGGTACGTCCTTGATCCCCCGGCTCGCTGAGCCGCAAACAAAGGAGCTCACCATGAACGATCCTCGCAACGCGTGGCGGCGTCGCATCGGCGGCATGATGCTGGCCGCGCTGCTGGTCGGCGCCGCGCTGGCGCAAAGCCCCGAGGCGCCGCCGATGGGTTTTGAAAACGGCGCCGACATGCCGCATGGCGGCTTCCCGCCACCGTTCCCGCCCGAAGGCGCGAAGAACCGCGAGCAGGGCGTGGTGCTGCTCAAGGTGCTGGTGAATGCCGATGGTTCCGCGCGCAAGGTCGCAGCCGACCCGGACAACAAGGCCTCGCCCGAACTGACCAAGGCCGCCAGCGACGCCGCCCTGACCTGGCATTACCCAAGGCAGGACACCAAGTCGGCCGAGGCATGGCTGAAAGTGCCGGTGCGCTTCAGCCTGTCGCTGCTGCCGCCGCATCCGCCGGGCCCACCGCATGCTGGCGAGATGCCGCCTCCCTCTCCGCCGGGCGCGCCGCTGGCAAGCTCTTCCAATTCCTAAAAACTTCCAGGCAAGCCATTGATTTGCTATAACCTCGGTGCAAACACGCCGAGGTTTTTTCTTATGGGCTTGGCCGGCGCCGAAGATCCTGACAAACACCGATCGTTCGTCCGCGCCATGCGCCTGGGCGCGCTGGCGGCCGTGCTGCTGTTGCTGGCCGCCTGCGCCAGCTCGCCCCGCCGCGAGGCCACCTACAAGCCGTCGCGTTCGGCGCTCGCCGATGAACCCGCGCGCGCGCCCGAAAACGCCGTCGGCACCGCCAACGACGTGCTGTTCCGCGCGATGGCCCTGGTCGGCACGCCATACCGCTACGGCGGCAACACGCCGGCGGGCGGTTTCGACTGCAGCGGGCTGGTCGACTACATCTACCGCAACGCCGCCAACATCGCGCTGCCGCACAGTTCGCGCGACATGGCCTCGGTCAGCGGGTCCAAGATCAAGCGCATGGACGATCTGATGAGCGGCGACCTGGTGTTCTTCGCCATCGGCGGCGGCATCAGCCACGTCGGGGTCTATGTCGGCAAGGGCCGCTTCGTGCATGCGCCCAATAGCGGCGGCACGGTGCGGCTGGACGACATCGATGGGCCGTACTGGCGCGATCATTTCGCGTACGGGAAGCGCTTGCTGGATTGAACCTCTGGCGGGCGCAAGCCCCAAATGCGGAAGCGGATACATGTCGATGTTGGGGTTTGCACCCCAACCTACGCGTTTTCACGAAAATTAAATTGCACACAATTTAATTTGATGCTATTGTTTGCCGCATGAAGAAATCCCCCGACCCCTCCATGCTGCTGGACGAACAGCTTTGCTTCGCGCTCTACGCCGCCTCGCGGCGCATGACGGCGGCATACCGTCCACTGCTCGGCGCATTGGACCTCACCTACCCGCAGTACCTCGTGATGCTGGTGTTATGGGAGCAGGACGGGCTGACCGTGCGCGAGCTGGGCGAACGCCTGCAACTGGATTCGGGAACGCTCACGCCGCTGTTGAAGCGACTGGAACTGGCTGGCCTGCTTGGCCGCCGGCGCCGTCGAAGCGACGAGCGCGAAGTGGAAATCACCTTGACCGACGCCGGGCATACGCTGCGCGCGCGCGCGGCCGACATACCGCGCTGCATGGCCGAAAAACTTTGCATGGCCGTCGATGCTTTCAAACAACTGCGCGACGAGCTTAAGAGCCTGGCGACACAACTCGCCTCCCCCTCCGACCCACGAGAGTAAAAACCATGAGCAACCCCACCAAAGTCCTCTACACCGCCACCGCTACCGCCAAGGGCGGCCGCGAAGGCCATATCCACAGCAGCGATGGCGTGCTGGATTTCGACCTGAAAGTGCCGAAGGAACTCGGCGGCCCGGGCGGCGCCGGCAGCAATCCGGAGCAATTGTTCGCCGCCGGCTATTCGGCCTGTTTTGAAGGCGCGGTGCGCTATGTGGCGCGCGAGAAGAAAATCACGCTGAAGGATGCTTCAGTGACCGGCCACGTCGGCATCGGCCCGCGCGAGCCGACCGGTTTTGCGATCACCGTGAAGCTGGAAGTGAGCCTGCCTGGCATCGACCGCGCGGTGGCGCAGGAACTGGTCGACGTCGCGCACCGCGATATCTGCCCGTATTCGCACGCCACGCGCGGCAATGTGGATGTGCAGATCAGCCTGGTTTGATTCGATCGGCTGGTAAAGCAACGGCGCCGAAAGGCGCCGTTGTCGTGTTCTTCGGAGCGATGCTCAGTGCGCCTCGCCGCCCGGCGGATGCGCGTGTCCGTGCTGGATTTCTTCTTCCGTCGCCTCGCGCACTTCCTGGATCACCACGTCGAAGTTCAGCGTCTTGCCCGCCATCGGATGATTCAGATCCACATCGACGGTAGACATGCCGACCTTGTGCACCGTCACCGCGCGCTGACCGCCCTGCTTCAGCGACAGCACCGTCACCATGCCCGGCTTCAAGCGGCTGCCCTGCTGGAAGTACTTCTTCGGCACGCGCTGGATCTGGCCTTCCTGGCGTTCGCCGTAGCCCTCGGCCGGCGGAATTTCCACCTGCAGCGTGTCGCCGGCGGCGTGCTCTTCCAGCGCCTTTTCCAGGCCGGGAATGAGCTGGCCATGGCCAAGCAGTATCCACAACGGCTCGCCGCCGTCGTGCGAGCTTTCGACCTTCTCGCCGTCTACGGTGAGCGTGTAGTGGAACGCGATGACCTTGTCCTTGCCAGCCTTCATTGCCTGTTTCTCGTGCGGTAAAAGCGGCGATTCTATCAGCTACCGAAGCGCACGCCGCGCGCCTCGGGCCCCAGCCACACCAGCAAGGCCAGCAGCAGCGCCACCCCTGCGATCCACAAGGACATCACCAGCGGCAGCCCCGCCCCCTGCGCCGCCAGCCAGGATTGCGCCGTGGCCGTGCCGGCGGCGATCAGATTGCCCATCTGGTAGGCGAAACCCGGCAAGGTGCCGCGCACGGCATCCGGCGAGAGCTCGTTCAGATGCGTGGGCACCACGCCCCAGGCACCCTGCACCATCACCTGGATCAGGAACGCGCCCACGCCCAGCAGCCATAGCGAGCCGCCGCACGTCCACAAGGGAATCACCGGAAGAGCGAGCAGCGCGGCGGTGATCATCGCGCGGCGGCGGCCGATTTTCTCCGACCACGCACCGAAGCAGATGCCGCCGACCAGCGCGCCGAGATTGAGCATGGCCACCAGCACGAATGCCGCGCTCGAACCGGTCGGCAGGTGCAGGTTCACCTCCTCGAAGGTGTGGTACATGTCCTGCGAGCCGTGGCTGAACATGTTGAAGGCCGCCATCAGGCACATCAGGTAGATCGCCAGTTTCCAGTGGCCGCGCATCGCCTGGCCCAGGCTGAGCTTGCCCTGCGTCGCCTGGCTCGCCTCCCATGCCGGCGATTCGGGCACGCTGCGCCGGATATACAGCACCAGCAGCGCCGGCAACGCGCCCACCACGAACAGGCCACGCCAGCCGATGTGATCGATCAGCAGCCAGTTCACCAGCGCGCCGAGGAAGAAACCGCAGGGATAGCCGCTCTGCAGCAGCCCCGACACCAGGCCGCGCGATTTGGCCGGAATCGACTCCATCGCCAGCGACGCGCCGATGCCCCATTCGCCACCCATCGCCACGCCGAACAGGAAACGCAGCCCCAGCAGCATCGTGATCGAGGTGGAAAACGCGGTCGCCAGTTCGAACAGCGAAAACAGCAGCACGTCGATCATCAGCACCGGGCGCCGACCGAAGCGATCGGCCAGGCGCCCGAACAACAACGCTCCGACCGGGCGCGCCGCCAGGGTCAGAAACACGCCCAGCGTGACTTCGGTGCGATCGACGTCGAATTCCTTAGCGATGCCGACGATCACAAAGGTGTAGAGAAAATAGTCGAACGCATCGAGCATCCAACCCAGGAAACTTGCCAGCACGGTATGCCGTTGCTCGTGATTCAACTCGCCAAGGGCGGACAGGACAGACATGCTCGGCTCCCATTGAGTGGCGCGAGGCTACCATGCTGCGGGAGGCCCACAAACGGCCGCTGCGCCATTCATGTATACTGCACGCTCGAACGCACCCTATCCTGGACGCGTTCCTCCCAACCCTTATCGATAGCAACGCGGTTCTGCATGAAGGCTCCGGGTTGCACAGGAGCATTTCATGTCTTTCGAATCGCTGGGCCTAGCCCCTGCGTTGCTGCGCGCGCTCGCCGAACAAGGCTACGCCGAACCCACCCCGATCCAGGCCGGCGCCATCCCGGTAGTGCTGGAAGGCCACGACCTGCTGGCCGCCGCGCAAACCGGCACCGGCAAGACCGCCGCGTTCGCGCTGCCGCTATTGCAGCGCATGTCCACCACCACGCCTGCAAGCAAGCGCCCGCGTGCACTGGTGCTCACGCCCACGCGCGAGCTGGCAGCGCAAATCCACGACAACATGCGCACCTACGGCAAGCATCTGGGCGTAGGCAGTGCGGCCATCTTCGGCGGCGTCAGCATGGGTCCGCAGATCCAGGCGCTGCGTCGCGGCACCGATGTCATCATCGCCACGCCCGGCCGCCTGGTCGATCACATGCAGCAGCGCACGATCGATCTTTCCGGCATTGAAGTGCTGGTGCTGGACGAAGCCGACCGCATGCTCGACATGGGCTTTCTGCCCGCGCTCAAGCGCATCATCGGCGCGCTGCCGAAACAGCGCCAGACGTTGCTGTTCTCGGCCACCTTCGCGCCGGAGATCAAGGCGCTGGCGATGCAGTTCATGCATTCGCCGCGCGAAGTGTCGGTGACACCCGCCAACAGCGTGGCGACCACGGTCAGCCACGAAGTGCATCCGGTCGATGCCTCCCGCAAGCGCGACCTGCTGCTGCACGTGCTGAGCAAGGACAGCCGCCGCCAGACGCTGGTGTTTTCCCGCACCAAGCACGGCGCCGACAAACTGGTGCGTTACCTGGAACAGTCGGGCCTGCGCGCGGCCGCCATCCACGGCAACAAAAGCCAGAACGCGCGTACACGTGCGCTTGCCGATTTCAAGAGCGGTCGCGTCACCGTACTGGTGGCCACGGACATCGCCGCGCGCGGCATCGACATCGACCAGCTGCCGATCGTGATCAACTTCGACCTGCCGATGGTGGCCGAAGACTACGTGCACCGCATCGGCCGCACCGGCCGCGCCGGCGCCAGCGGCCTGGCCTTGTCCTTGGTGAGCCATGAGGAATCAGGCCTGCTGCGCGACATTCGCAAGCTGCTGAATCAGGAAATCACCATCAGCGAGGTGAGCGGTTTCGAACCGTCCGCGCCGCTGCGCCTGGATGCGCATGCACCGCGTCCGAAACAAGGCCAACGCCAGGCGCGCCCGCCGCGGCAAGGCGGCAACGGACATCGGCCGCATGGCCATGCGCAGAACAATGGTGGCGGTGAGCACGCGATGGGCAATCGCAAGCGCCGGCGCCCGCGCGGCGGCAAACCGGCAGCGAAAGCCTAGCGGCGGTTCCGCGTAGGTCGGGATGCAAACCCCAACGTCGCCATCTCCATCATCCGGATGTTGGGGTTTGCACCCCAACCTACGTTGCAGGCGCCATTCGCCGCGCGGCGCGTGCATCGGCGATGCGCGCATGCGCCTAGCGCTCCTGATCGGTCGGGCGCATCAGCACTTCGTTGATGGACACGTAGTCCGGACGCGTCACGCAGAACACGATGGCGTCGGCGATGTCCTCGGCCTGCAGCTGGCGCATCTCGCCCGCGCGCATGTCCAGCGCGCGGCGGCTGGCCTCATGGCCGATGTGTTCGCGCAATGGGGTATCCACCATGCCGGGCTCGATCACGCTGACACGGATGTTGTCCTTGTAGACCTCGCGGCGCAGCGACTCGGAAAAACCCACCACGCCGAACTTGGTTGCCGCATAGGCCGCCGCATTGGGATTGGCCACACGCCCGGCCACTGACGAGACGTTAACGATATGCCCGTCGCGTCGCGCGCGCATGCCGGCCAGGGCAGCCTGGGTGGAGGCGATCAGGCTGAGTACGTTCAATTCCAGCATGCTGCGCCAGCGGCCCAGGTCCGCTTCGGCGACCGGCTCCAGGTACATCACGCCGGCGTTGTTGATGAGGATATCCAGGCGGCCGTAATGCGCCTCGGTTTCCTTCACGATGCGTTGCGCCTCGGCTTCGGCAGCGAGATCGGCCACCAGCACCAGCGGTTCGGCGCCCAGTTCGGCAAGCTTGGCCGCGAGCTGATCCAGGCGATCCTTGCGCCGCGCGGCGATCCCCACCCGGGCGCCCTGCTCGGCCAGCGCCAGCGCGGTGGCTTCACCGATCCCCGAGGACGCTCCCGTAACCAGCGCGATGCGATCTTTCAGGCGGTTTTTCATCCATAGCTTCCTGTAACGATGCCAATCACCAAGAGTATGTCGTCCCCGGGCTGTTACAATAGTCACCTTTCTCCTGCATGCCCCGCGCATGCTTCGTCGAGGTTCTCCCCCATGTCGTCCCCGTCTTCCGACTCTGCTCCGGCCGCCGCTGGTTTCTCTGCGCTTGCGCTCTCGCCGGAAGTGCTGCGCGCATTGGCCGACGTGGGTTACGAATCGCCCTCGCCGATCCAGGCCGCCACCATTCCTTCCTTGCTCGAAGGCCGCGACGTGCTGGGCCAGGCGCAGACCGGCACCGGCAAGACGGCGGCGTTCGCGCTGCCGATCCTTTCGCGCATCGAGATGCGCCCCGGCAAGCCGCAGGCGCTGGTACTGGCGCCGACGCGCGAACTGGCCATCCAGGTGGCCGAAGCGTTCCAGCGTTACGCCGCGCACATGCCGGGCTTCCAGGTGCTGCCGATCTACGGCGGCCAGAGCTACGGCCCGCAGCTGCACGCGCTGCGCCGCGGCGTGCACGTGGTGGTGGGCACGCCCGGCCGCGTGATCGATCACCTGGAGCGCGGTACGCTGGATCTGTCCGAACTGCGTTTCATCGTGCTCGACGAAGCGGACGAAATGCTGCGCATGGGCTTTATCGACGACGTCGAGAAAGTACTGCAGGCCACGCCGCCGGAACGCCAGGTGGCGCTGTTCTCCGCCACCATGCCGGCGCCGATCCGCAAGATCGCGCAGCGGCATCTGAAGGATCCGGTGGAAGTCACCATCAAGGCCGCCACCACCACCGCGGCGAACATCCGCCAGCGCTACTGGTGGGTGAGCGGCATGCACAAGCTGGATGCGATGACGCGCATTCTTGAGGCCGAGCCGTTCGATGCGATGATCATCTTCGCGCGCACCAAGCAGGCCACCGAGGAACTGGCCGAGAAACTGCAGGCGCGCGGCCTGGCTGCCGCCGCGATCAACGGCGACATCGCCCAGCCGCAGCGCGAACGCGTGATCCAGCAGCTCAAGGACGGCAAGCTCGATATCCTCGTCGCCACCGACGTCGCCGCGCGCGGCCTGGACGTGGAACGCATCAGCCACGTGCTGAACTACGACATTCCCTACGACACCGAAAGCTACGTGCACCGCATCGGCCGCACCGGCCGCGCGGGCCGCAGCGGCGAGGCGATCCTGTTCGTCACCCCGCGCGAAAAAGGCATGCTGCGCGCGATCGAACGCGCCACGCGCCAGCCGATCGAGGAAATGAAACTGCCCACGGTGGAAGCGGTGAACGACCGCCGCATCGCGCGCTTCAAGCAGAGCATCAGCGACACGCTGGCGATGGGTGGGCTGGAACAGTTCCAGCAACTGATCGAGCAATACGAACAGGAACACGACGTGCCCGCGGTCGAAATCGCCGCCGCGCTGGCGCGCATTGCGCAGGGCGATCGCCCGCTGCTGCTGGAAGCGCCGCCCAAGCGCGAGCGCACGCACGAACGCGAAGCGCGCCCGGCCCGCACGCACGATGGCGACAGGCCACCGCGCGAAGCGCGTCATCGCGAAGAAAACACCCGCGATTTCGCGCCGCGCCAGCTGCGCCCGCACGCCACCGAAGCCGGCAAGCGCACGTACCGTATCGAAGTCGGCCACGAACACGGCGTGAAGCCCGGCAACATCATCGGCGCCATCGCCAACGAAGCCGGCCTGGAAAGTCAGTTCATCGGCCGCCTGAGCATCCGCGGCGACTACAGCCTGATCGACCTGCCCGACGGCATGCCCAAGGAAGTATTCCAGCACCTGCAAAAGGTGTGGGTGAACCAGCAGCAGCTGCGCATCAGCGAATGGGATGGCAACGAACAGCATGATGCGGGCACTGCAGGTGCACGTGCGCCGCGCAAGCCCGGATTCAAACCGGCCCACGCGCGCGGACATGCAGGCAAACCGAAACATGAACGCGGTGGCGACAAGCCCCCGCGTCGCAAGTAACGCGCTCGCGCCGCGCCTGATGCTGTCGTGGCGTCGTTCCGGCCAAGGTTAGGGATGACGCCGAGCAGGACCGAAACTTCCGTGCGGAAGAGTGATTACCTGCCGGCAACATAAAACTCAGCGCGGCGCCACCAACTGGTATTGCTGGTGATCGCCATAGCGCGGCGCTTTGGGCTCCACCCGCGCGCAAAGCTGGTCGCTTTCGCACAATGTAACGTCGGCGGCGTTATAGGCCTTGAGCAATCGTGCGTTGAGCTGGTTTTCCCGAATCACATGCATGTAATGCATCCCCAGCCACACGCCGCCCGCCAGCAGCAGAGCCATACTCACGCCGACGACACCGGCCAGCTTCCAGATGGCCCAGCGATGAAGCTGTTCCAGCTTTTCTACTTGCCGCACCAAGATTTGCACGCGACTGGATGCTTCGTTCGCGGCAGCGCGAACGCGCTCTTCATAGTCCGCCACCGGACGATCCAAGCCGCTTTTCACTTGGTGGATCACTTGCGATGGCAGGGTTCTGATCGCGTCGTCGGTTGATTGCTTGAGCATATCCGGGCACCGTTCGACGGCACCGTGCAAACTGTGAACCAGCCGGTTCAAATGCTGCTCCACCGCTTCGGCGCGCCGCTCGTACTGCTTCATGACGCTGGCGATGCGGCTGATCAGGGAATCGAGTGCATCCTGTTGCATGCGGGCCTCCTTGTCGTGTGTATATTTCAGCGGCTCATGCCATGCGACGGATGGTGGCTTTGTCGTTGCTGCATCTGCTGTTGCATCTGTTGCTCCACCGCCTGCCGTTGCTCGGCCAGTTCGGCCGCATGGCGCTCTTGCATATCGACCATCGCCGTGACGTGGGTCTGTAGCCGGCGTCCCGGGGCCATTTCGGCCAACACGTCGTTGTCCTTCAGAAAGCTGACCCAGTCACCGGCTTCAGCGGCTTTGAGCATGCGATCCAGTCGTTGCGACAGGTCGATTTGCGGAATCTTGCCGTTTTGCTCGTGCAAGGCGTTGCCGGGCAATTGCGGCGCAGCATGACCTGCATCAGGGCGCACGACATGCGATGTGGCAGGCGCTTGAACAGTGCGCGGCAGCGTCAGCCGGGCCATCCATTCGGATTCCTGGATACGCGCATCGAGGCTCGGCAACACTGTCAGCATCACGTGGCGCTCCACCGCTTCGCTGGCTGTGGCACCGCCTTGCGTCAGCACTTTTCTTGTATCTGCCATATTCCGCAGGGTGCGGCCAAGATGCAGGATGTCCGGGCTGAATTGCTCACTGGCTGACCCAAAGGCAGCCACCGCACCAGCCGCCCCGCTCACCGCCGCAGTCAGCGTGGGATGGCGGTCCACAGCTTTCTGTGCGGGTGTCCGATGCAGCCGCTCCTCTACTGCGCGCGTGATAACCGGATCGGGCAAGCCGAGCGGTGCGCCGCTCGATTGAAGCGCGGCCGCGAGGAAAAGGTCATCAGCCGCGACACCAAGCTTCTTGCCGACGTGCACGCCCGTCTCCATGCCACGTTCCGCACTCGAGGCCACCTCCAGCAATGGTTTGGCCAGTAGTGTGGTTTCCTGCAAGGTCATGGCGTCCTGGCGCGGTACTGGCTGGTGCTGACCCCACTGCATGGCCGGCAAGGTGGGCTGCTGCGTGCCGGCAGCCAGAGGCAGCTCGCGCAGCATCTGTGCGGTATCGCCCGCAGCCAGGCGATCGATGAATGCATTCACTGAAGCTTGCGCATACTCGGGCATGTTCTCGTTGAGCTTATGTGCCAGCCGATCGCGTACGGCAGGCATCTCGTGCAGAAGGTGCGCGGCGGTACCGATCACCTGGCCAACCTGGGCACGGCGCGCTTCGTCCAGGGTATGGAAATTGTTCTGGACGCCATCGTTGAGCAGTTCGTTCTGCACGTGATAGGCGGTGATGCGGTGGTGTACGTCGTACACCGGCAAACCGTTTTGTTCGGCGAAGCGTTGCGCAGTGAGCGGATGCAGGCCCGCGGCGTTGAAGGTGGTGGCGGGTTCGCCGCTGATGGCAGAAGCGGCGGAAGCGAGGCCGCCACCAAGACTGTGACCGGTGTATTCGACGTGCATGCCGTTACTCTGTAGCTGCCACGCAAGGCGCATGGCGCGGTTGTAGTAATCGGTTTCCAGACCGATCGATTGCGGAAAGTTGTTGGCCAGAAAGTCTTCCTGGGTGGTATCGCGCAGACCGCTGGAAGTGAGCACTTCGCCGGAAGAGCCTTTGAACGCTGCGGTGGGTTTGTAGCCGGGACCGAGTACAGCAGGGTCGGGCAGGTAGATTTCGGCCCGGAAGCCGGAAGTATCCGGCTTGAGCATGTCTTGTAACTGATCACTGCTTGTATGCAGTTGTGACGCAATTTGCCGCACCAGCTCTGGATGCTCGCTAACCCGCGCCCAGCCAGGTGGTGGGGTCCCAGCCCCTTTGGCGTCGTTGTACACATCCGTGCTCAGCAGCGCCATATGGCGATCGTGATAGAGCCGCTGCAATTGATCGGCATTGCGCAGGGAAGCAGGATTGCCGCTACGGCGCAGTTGTTGCAACAAGGCGTGTTCGTTTTGGAAGTTCTTATTCACCGCATCGCTCCATGATGGACAGGATTACAGCAATGGAATGTCTTTTTCTTCGTAGGGAAAGCCGAGGTTTTTACGCATCTCGCGATAGTGATCAGGCATGGGTGGCCGCTTGAATCCACGCTGCAACAACCATTGTTGGCACAAGCGCTGCCGCTCCAGCCACCCTGGTTTTACCGGGGACCAGAAGATGGCTTCGATGGTACGGGAGCGGTGCGCTGCGGGAGGGGCGGGTTGACCAATCATGTAGTCGACGCTTGGATCAGCGCCGTGCTGCAGCAACCAATACACTTTGTCGAAAGCCGCCCACTCTGCGTAGGCTTGAAGGATGCTCGCTCCCGTACCGGCAAGGGCATTCACATCCGCCCCACGCTCCACCAGTAATTGCACGTTCTGCCACTGGTTTTGCCAGATAAAGGCCTGGAACAGCAGCGTTTCACCATTGGAATTACGCGTATTGGGATCGCCACCGTGATCCAGCAGCAGCTTTAAATAGATGGGATCGTCCTGCTTGGCCGCCCACACCATGGCATTGTTGAGATAACGTCCCTGGAACCGAGTCGTGTTCTGTAATGGATGCAGCTTATGTGCATTCGGATCCGCCCCATTCTCCAACATCGCCTTCAACCCCTCGGGATTGTGCGTAAAGATCGGCCAGGCCAACAGCGGCATGCCTTCCTTGCTGAAGATCGTGTCCGGATTCACGCCTTCGTCTTTCATCAAGCGATGCACCGCCTGCACGTCGCCATACTCTGCCGCCACCGCCAACGCCTGCGCCTTCGGATCGGCAAAGAAGTTGTCCACGCCGTAATGCGACATCTGCGCGGGCGTGGGCTCGCTGCAGCCGGCGAGCGCCAGCCATAGCGTGGCAATAGCAAGACAAAGCCAGCGATAACGCAAGCGCATGCTCAAGTATCCGCGAGAAGTCATGCATTGCTCCTTGAAAGGCCAGCTGCAGATAAAGGCCACGGCTGCAAGGATAGAGTCGCTGGCTGTGCACGTCTGTCGGCGAATGCGCACACAGGCGGCATGGCAAATGGAAGCGCTAATGCCGCGCGCCTCGATCATCGTCGAGGTGGGCGGAGTTATTTTGTGTGCCCTGGTTGAGCAGGCTGTCCTTCACGTGATGGGTGGCAATGCGATGTTGCACGTCGCACTCCGGCAAACCGTTGGGAGCGAACACTTGGCCAGAGGAGCTTTTGAATGCTGCGGTAGGTTTGTAGCCGGGACCGAGTACAGCGGGGTCGGGCAGATAGATCTCGGCGCGGAAACCGGATCTCAGCGGCTTGAGAAATCCCAGCAGTTGGTCGTTACTTACATGAAGCTGCGTTGCAAATTGCCGCACCAGCTCCGGGTGTTCGCTAAGGCGGGTCCAGCCTGGTGGCGGAGTGCCCACTCCTTCCGCGTCGTGATACACGTCCGCGCTCAGCAGCACCATCTGCCGATGATGGTAGAGCTGTTGCAATTGATCGGCGTTGTGCACGGAAGCCGGATCGCCACTGTGGCGAAGTTGCTGTAACAAGGCTTGCTCGTTTTGGAATTCGGAAGACATGGCATAACTCCTTGATGGGAAGGACTACAACAACGGAATATCCTTTTCTTCGTAAGGAAACCCAAAGTCCTTGCGCATATCTCGATAGTAGTCGGGCATGGCAGGTCGTTTATGGCCGTGCTGCAGCAGCCATTGCTGGCATTTGCGCTGCGACTCCAGGCCCGCAGGCTTCACCGGGTACCAGAAAATGGCTTCGATGGTACGGGAGCGACGCGGGGCAGGAGGCTTGGGTTGATCAACCATGTAATCGATACTGGGATCGGCATCGTGCTGCAACAGCCAATAAACTTTGTCGAAATCGGCCCACGATGCGTAGACCTGGAGGATGCTTTGCCCCATCCCTGCAAGGGCATTCACATCCGCCCCACGCTCCACCAGCAATTGCACGTTCTGCCATTGGTTGTGCCAGATAAAAGCTTGGAACAACAGCGTCTCGTCATTGACGTTGCGTGTATTGGGATCGCCACCGTGATCGAGCAGCAGCTTTAGATAGATGGGGTCTTCCTGCTTGGCCGCCCACACCATGGCGTTATTGTCATAACGAAGCCCACGTTCCTGCGTTGGATAAGCCTGTTTGACGTTCGGATCCGCCCCATTCTCCAGCATCGCCTTCAACCCCTCGGGATTGTGCGTAAAGATCGGCCAGGCCAACAGCGGCATGCCTTCCTTGCTGAAGATCGTGTCCGGATTCACGCCTTCGTCTTTCATCAAGCGATGCACCGCCTGCACGTCGCCATACTCTGCCGCCACCGCCAACGCCTGCGCCTTCGGATCGGCAAAGAAGTTGTCCACGCCGTAATGCGACATCTGCGCGGGCGTGGGCTCGCTGCAGCCACTTAGAACGAGCCACAACGCAGCGACAGCAAAGCAAGCCCAGCGAGATGACAGCCGCGCTGGAAGGTATCTGAGAGAAATCACGCCATCGCTCCTTGTGAGCTCCGCGTCCTGACGGTCATGACCCGAGCATAGGATTGCCAGTCATGCGCGTCTGTCGGCCGATACCCACACGGATCAGGTATATCCCCGGTGGTTAAGCTCATCGTTCCACCTGACGCAACACTGCGTTCACTCCTATTTACCGCTGCGAAGATGCCGGTCCAGCGATAATTGTGCCGCCATGAACACGCTCCCCAGCCTCTACATCTCCCACGGCTCGCCGATGACCGCCTTGCATCCTGGCGAGGTCGGCAAACGCTTGACCGAAATCGCCGCCAGCATGCCGAGGCCGAAAGCCATCGTCATGGCCAGCGCACACTGGCTGGCTCGCCAGCCAAGCGTGGGCAGCGCTGCACAGCCCGAAACCATCCACGATTTCTACGGTTTTCCGCGCGAGCTGTTCGCTATCCGCTACCCCGCTCCCGGCGCGCCTGAGCTGGCCGCGCACATCGCGCATTTGCTCGACCAGGCCGGGCTGAACGCCACACTCGATCCCCGGCAAGGTCTGGATCACGGCGCCTGGGTGCCGCTGCGTCTGCTTTATCCGCACGCCGATATTCCGGTGGTACCGCTGTCGATCCAGCCGAACTTGGTGCCCGCGCACCAATACGCGGTGGGTCGTGCATTGGCGCCCCTGCGCGAACAAGGCGTGCTGGTGATCGGCTCCGGCAGCATCACGCACAACCTGCACGATTTCCGCGCAGGCTATAGCGATACGAATGAAGCCCCGTACGTGCGTCCGTTCATTGGCTGGGTCGAAGAGAAGATCAACACCGGCGATCTCGACGCGCTGCTCGACTACCGTCGCCAGGCGCCATTTGCCGAACGCGCGCATCCCACCGACGAACATCTGTTGCCGCTGTACGTGGCACTCGGCGCCGCCGGCGAGCACTTCGACGGACGGCGCATCGATGCGGGTATCGATATGGGCTTGTTTGCCATGGACATCTATCGCTTCGACAGCTTGCTAACCGCCGTCACTGCACAATGATCGTGCCGACCATCATCGGGTGGATCGAGCAGTAATAGGTGTACGTGCCGGGTTTGAGGAACGTCACCGAATACGTGTCGCCGGAATCCAACGCTTTCGACGACACGAATGCCGCGCCGGCACTGGTTACGACGTGCGGTTCCTCGTCGCGATTGGTCCAGACCACGCGCGTGCCGGCGGGTATGGTGAGCGTTTTCGGAGCGAACGCGAAATTCTGGATCGCCACCTCATGGGTTACGCCCTTCGCCGGCGAAGCATCCGCGGCGGCACAGGAAATCGCAACGCCATACAGTGCGATGGCTGCAGGCATGCGGATCACCCGCCACGATAGCGATCGCTTCACGACATCACCTCATCGGTCACGGCGAGCGCTCCGCTTGTCTGAACGTGCCGCACATCGCGAATACCCAGATAGCGATGCAGCGCTTCTGCCGTCACGCTTTGCAGCGGTCCCGGTCCAGGCCCCACGCCCGGCGCAGGCTGGGGATAGGCGGTGGAACGCGCGGTGTAGAACGTGATGCTGCCTTCCACTTTCTGTTGAATCTGGTGGATGTGGCCGTTGAGCACGGTGACCGAACCGAAACGGCGCAGATAGCTCAGCGCCTCGCCACTGTCGTCCGTACCCCAGCCCCACTGCGGATACAGCGGCCACAGCGGCATGTGCGCGAACACCACGACCGGCGTTTCCGCCGACCGGCCCGCCAGATCGTTCTTCAGCCAGGCCAGTTGATCCGCACCCAGCGAACCCAGTCCGCCGGCCTTGAGGTTGAGCACGTTGATCAAACCGACGAAATGCACGCCATCTTGATCGAAGCTGTACCAGCCGCCCGCATGCTGCTTCTCGCCGAAGCGGCGGAAGAATTCCGCGCCGTTGTCACCGATCACATCGTGTTCGCCGGGCACATAGAAGCGCTGGCTGACGCGGGCCTCCTGCATCAGTCCGTTCAAGGTGTCGAATTCCTCGGGCTTGGAAAGATGGGTCAGATCGCCCGTATGCAGCACAAATGCCGGCCGGGTTTGCTGCGCATTGATCATCGCCAGCGAACGGCGCAGCGTGCCGACCACGTCCGGATTGGGCGCCTTGTGAAAGCCGATGTGCGAATCGCTGATCTGCACGAAACTGAAAGTGCTGCCCTTCACGGCAGGCGCATCGCCGAGCGGGTGTGCGCGCAAGACGCCGCTTTTCATCATCCACAAGGTGCCGGCGCCGGCCCAGGCCATGCATTTGAGAAACTGCCGCCGGTCGCCGGCCGCCTCGTCGATCCTGTTGTCGTGGTCCTGCATCACCGTCACTCCGCTTGGGCCGCCCAGCGCCGCCCTCACCTGCCTTTACCGGCATGCAGGCCGGCCTATTCCGTGTTTTTCGGCGTGGGAATAAAGTCGCCGCCATACCGGTAGAAGGTTTTATGCCCTCCGACTTCCGCCCTTCCGCAGCCACGCCCCGCAGCGCCCATTTCGAGGCCTGCGTGCTGCCGCATCTGGATGCCGCCTACAACCTCGCACGCTGGCTTGCGCGCGACGAAGCGGACGCCCAGGACGTCGTGCAGGAAGCGATGCTGCGCGCATTCCGCTATTTCGAAAGCTTCCATGGCGGCGACGCGCGCGTGTGGCTGCTGGCGATCGTGCGCAATACGTTCTATTCGTTGCGCGCCAAGAGCGCCTCCAACGATGCGCATGAATCCTTCGATGACGATGCTCACGTCGTGATCGACGAACAGCCCTCGCCCGAAGCGCGCGCCCTGCTCGCCGTCGACGTCGATGCATTGCAGACCGCGTTGGCACACCTTCCGCATCCCCTGCGCGAAGCCATCGTGCTGCGCGAACTGGAGGAATGCTCCTACAAGGAAATCGCGTCGATCACCGGCCAGAAGATCGGCACGGTGATGTCGCGCCTCGCCCGCGCCCGCGAACGGTTGCGGGCCGAACTGTCCACCCCTTTCACGGAGGCACGCCGTCATGATGTGCGATGACGCCAGGCTGCTTCTGCACGCCTACCTGGATAACGAACTGGACGCCGCGCAAAGCGTGGCGATCGACCGGCATATGCAAGGCTGCGCCGCTTGCGCAGCCTTGCATGCGGACTACGCGCAGTTGCACGAGGGTTTTGCGCGCGCATCGCTGTATCGGCGCGCACCCGCTACGCTGCGCAAGGCATGGTCCGTCGAACCGGTCGCGCCGCGCGCCACGCAGGTACGCCGTCCGCCGGTCGCGCTGGCGATGGCGGCAGGATTCGCCGCCGCCCTGCTCATCGCCGCGCCGGCGTGGTGGTACACGCTGCATCGCGACACCAATCAAGTGGTCGATGAGGTGGTTTCCAGCCACATCCGCTCTATGCAGCCGCAACACCTGATGGACGTGGTTTCCACCGACCAGCACACGGTGAAGCCGTGGTTCGCCGGCAAGCTGGACTTCTCGCCGCACGTAAAGGATCTGGCGAGCCAAGGTTTTCCGCTGGCAGGGGGAAGGCTGGATGCGCTCGATGGACATACCGTCGCCGCCCTGGTTTACCGGCGTCGCCTGCACGTGATCAATCTCTATCAGTGGCCCTTGTCGGCACCCGCCGCCGCGCCGGACGTTGCGCAGTGGCGTGGCTATACGGTGATTCGATGGACCGACGGGCACATGCGTTTCGTGGCGGTATCCGACATCAGCGAGAGTGAATTGCGGCAATTCGTGCTGGCGTTTCAGGACGATGCCACCTCGCCGCTTATGCGCTAGCTGTTTCGATCCAATCTTCCGGCGTCAGCGGCGCCAGCCCGTGGGCGATGCGTGCCCGGTCACATTGAGGACTTGGTTCCCCGAACTCCCACGCGGGCAGCAGTTCACGACATACCGACGGACGCTGCGCATAAATGCTGCAACCGGTTGCCTCGCCGACAACGCCTTCCAGCGCCACGCAACGCGGCCGATAGGCCTGCGTGCCGCGCATCACCAGGCGATGGGGATCAAGCTGTTCGGTAAGCGCCAAAGGCACCGAGCCATCCGCGGATGGCTCGGCCTCCATCCAATGGAAGGCGACCCGGAAAGTGGCGCAGCAGGCGCCGCAGCGTTGACACGGATGGATCACGACGCTAGCCGGGCACTCACACCGGGCCGCTGAACGTATTGCACTGCCGGATATCCCCGCTCTCCAGCCCGGCCTTGAACCACTTCACGCGCTGCGCCGAGGTGCCGTGCGTGAACGAATCGGGCACCACGGTGCCACGCGCTTCGCGTTGCAGGGTGTCGTCGCCGATCTGGCTGGCGGCGTTGAGCGCCGATTCCACATCGCCCGGCTGCAGCCATTGCAGGCGTTGCTGCGTGCGATTGGCCCACACGCCGGCAAAGCAATCGGCCTGCAGTTCCTGCCGCACGGATAGCCCGCCGGCGCCTTCCATCGCCACGCCTTGCCGCTGCAGTTGTGCGCTCTTGGCGAAAATGCCGAGCTGGTTCTGCACGTGGTGGCCGACTTCATGCGCAATCACATAGGCGCGCGCGAAATCGCCGCTGGAATGGAAACGCGTTTCCAGTTCGCGGAAGAAATCCAGATCCAGGTACACCTTCTGATCGCCAGGGCAATAGAACGGCCCGACGGCCGTCGATGCCGCGCCACACGCGGTATTCACCCCGCCACTGAACAAGTCCAGCTTGGGATCGACATACGTGCGGCCCATGCCGGCGAAGATGTCGCCCCAGGTTTTTTCGGTGGAGCCAAGCACGCGGCGCACGAATTCCATCTGTTGCGGATCGACCTGCGCCGGCTGGCTGCGCGGCGCATAGCCGGACGGCTGGCCACCACCTTGCTGCAGCAACGCGAGCGGATTCTTGAAGAAGATCCAGCCCAGCAAGGCGAGAATCAGCAGGCCGCCGATACCCATCCGGCCGCCGCCGAAACCACGGCCACCACCGCCACCGCCGCCTTGATCGACTTCGACGTTCTGACTTTCTTCGCCCTTTTGCCAGTCCATAACGCCTCCCGCGCGCCATCGCATGCCATACCGGCCAACCCCCACAGCATGGCACCAAAACCGCTACAGTGGCAGCTCCTTTCCTGCGCATATGCACCATGATTCAGAACCTGCCCGCCCTGGTCACCTTGCTGACTGTTTTGCTGCAATTCGCCACCATGTGGGCGGTCGGCCATGCGCGCGGCAAGTATCAGATCAAGGCTCCGGCCATCAGCGGGCACCCCGCGTTCGAACGCGCTTACCGCGTGCAGATGAATACGCTGGAAAGCACGGTGATGTTCCTGCCTGCGTTGTGGCTGGCAGTGCACTACGGCTATGTGCTTTGGGGCGGCATCGCCGGACTGGTGTGGATCGTGGGACGCGCGTGGTACGCCTGGGCTTATCTGGGCGATGCCAGCAAGCGCGGGCCGGGCTACATGATCGGCATGCTGGGCTGGGCCGCGTTGGTGGTGATGGGCGCGCTCGGCCTGGTGCGCGCCATCCTCGCGGGCTGAGAAGGCAGCCGATGAGCGCGACGGACGCATCGACACGCCCGCCCTTGCCCAATGCACCGGGCGTGCTGCAGGCCTTTGGCCTGATCCTGCTCTATTTCCTGCTGCAAGTGGTAGCGGGCACGCTGATGGGCGTGGCGGCGGGCGCGCTCGAAAAGATCCGGCACCCGCAACTGCCGCTGGCCGACGTACGCAAGTACGCCATGGATGTGCTGCAGCAGCCGGACAGCAACGCGATGCTGGTGGTAGTCGCCGTACCGCTGATCGCGATGCTGCTGTTCTGGCTGGTCCATCGCACCTGGCCGCTGCTATGGGTTCGCGCCGCGCCACCGGGCTTCGGCGTGCACGGCCATGCCGCGCCTCGCTGGTATGTTGCTGCCCTGCTTGTCGGGCTGGTGATGCCGCCGCTCGGCGCGTTGATCACCCAGTGGCTGGCGCACGGTCACGAAGTGACGCAGAACGTGGAAGAACTCGGCCGGCACGCGTCGGCGCCTTTGCGGCTGCCGTTGGGCATCGTGGCGGTGACCGTCGGCCCGATGATCGAGGAACTGATGTTTCGCGGCGTGCTGCTGTCGGCGTTGCTGCGGCGCATGTCGACGGCGATGTCGATCGTGCTCAGTTCCCTGCTGTTCGGCGCGGTGCATCTGGCCGGGCTGGATTTCCAATGGTACGCGTTGCCGAACCTGATGTTGCTGGCGGCGGCGTTGTGCTGGCTGCGGTTGCAGTCCGCATCGCTGTGGCCGGCGATGCTGGCGCACGGGGTGTTCAATCTGTTTGCGCTGGTGGCGTTGTTTTCGGTGGGGAACACGTAGGCCCGGATGCCAGTCGCATCTCAACCAATTCCGAATTTCCGCAGCAATCGCGCCGTTTCGAACAACGGCAAGCCCATCACGCCGGAATAGCTGCCTTCCAGGTGTTCGATCAAGGTGGCGCCCAGGCCCTGGATGGCGTATGCACCCGCCTTGCCGAACGGCTCGCCGGTCGCCACGTACGCCGTAACATCCGCCTCGCTCAATTCGGCGAAACGCACGCGCGACACGCACACATCGCCATGTTCCTGCTCGGCGGACATCGTGCAGACTGCCGAGATCACTTCGTGCGTGCGCCCCGATAGCGCATGCAGCATTTCCACCGCGTCATCGGCGTCCTTCGGCTTGCCGAAGACGCGGTTCTCAAGCACCACTTCCGTATCGCACGCAATCACCAGCGCATCGCCTTGCGCCTCGCGCGTCAGCGCTTCCCAGCCGGCGTGCGCCTTGTCGCGCGCCACGCGCCGTACATAGTCCAGTGGCGTTTCTTCCGGATACGGCACTTCGGCCACGTCCACGTCGAGAATGGAAAACGTGACACCGAGTTGCCCGAGCAGTTCGCGCCTGCGCGGCGATTGGGAGGCGAGATAGAGCATGGATCACCTGTTCTTTGCCAAACATCCATCGCACAACTTACCGCAACCACGGCGCCGATGTACTCCAGAAGATGATGCGCGCACCGAGATAGTGGCGCCCGAAATCCTCGAACTCCGCCCTGGTGAAGGGTTTGCCCGTACGAGGGTTCGTGTACGTCAAGGTCGGCTCCTGCACTGCCATGGCGATCAGGCCGAGCCGATCCTTGTAGCGATGAAAGAACGGATAGGCATTATGCATGTGCGCTTTCCGATACGGCACGATATCCGGCCCACCCAGGCCGACGCCGTGCGCGGCGGCGGCTTCGAACAGGCGCTCCATATACCGGTGATCGTTGTCCCATTCGCATGGCCAGAAGTTCACGTACTGCACCACCGCCGAGCGCGTGAACGCCCGCCGCGCGAACAGCATGTTTTCCAGTTCGGCCTCGAAATACGCATCGCAGGAGAAACCCGTCCGATCGTCTTTCTGGTCGATGTCGATCGCCGTTTCCGGCAGATTGATGCCTTGCACGCGTCCGTCGAACGTTTTGGCGAGCGCCTGCAGCAGTTGCTGATAGCGCTCGCGCAACTGCCGATTCCATTGCTGCGCCGCCCAGCCCTGGGTTTGCGGCTTGCCTTCGCCGGGATTGTCCAGCTGCGCGACCAAGCCACCGCGGTAAACGGGATCGCTCAACAGGTAGCCGGGCAGATTGCGTGCATCCTTGCTGAAGAAGCGGTCTTGAAGCTGGATGAACAGCGCCTTGTGCAAAGCGGTGGCGCGGGCAAGATCGTGTTCGATGGCCGCGAAATCGTAGCGTCCCTTTTTCGGTTCCAGTTGCTTCCAGGTATAGACGATCTGCACGCCGTCGATATCGGGGCGGCGCAGCAGCGCGTCATATCGATCGATCTCGCCCTGGCCCAGGAACAGGAAGTTCTGAGCCTCGCCCCCCGTCGCCATGAAGGGCAGCAACAGCAAGATCATGACCAGCAAGGCACGTATCGATCTGTTCATCCTTGTCAGCTCTCCGCGCATTGCACCGCGCTGTTACAAATTCAGCGCATAGTCGCAAAAATCCGGGTCGCGTTGCCATCCCGCCGACGCGTACAGCGCCTGCGCGGGGACATTGCTCAGCTCCGTCTGCAGCCACAGCCTGGCCGCGCCCAGGGCGCGCGCCTGTTCGGCCGACGCCTCCAGCAAGGCCTTGCCGACGCCATGCTTGCGCGCATGAGGCGCCACGAACAGGTCGTTGAGCAGATAGATGCGCGCCGTGCGCACCGATGAAAACAAGGGAAACAGCTGCGTGAAACCCAGCCCTGCGCCATCTCCGTCGCAGGCGAGCAGGATCAGCGATTCGTGGTGCGCGAAGCGTTCGGCAAGAAAAGCGCGCGCACGCTCCGGATCGGACGGCTGCCGGTAGAACTGCCGGTAGCCGTCGAACAACGGCACCAGCGTATCCAGATCGAAAATGCTCGCCTGACGAACCTCGAAGCGCATGACAGCTCCCGTGACAAAGGGGTGACGCCGGCATGCGCCGGTCAGGCGCGATGGTAGGGATGGCCGGCCAACAAGGTGGTAGCGCGATAGAGCTGCTCCACCAGCACCAACCGCACCAGCATATGCGGGAGCGTCAAGGGACCCAATGACCACTTTTGATCGGCGCGCGCCACCACTTCCGGCGCGTGGCCGTCGGGGCCGCCAATAAGGAAGGCCAGGTCGCGCCCGGCCATGCGCCATTTGGCGAGCTGTTCGGCCAGCTCTTCGCTGGACCACGCCTTGCCGCGGCCATCGAGCGCAATCGCATGGGTATCGCGCGGCAACGCGGCGAGCATGGCGACGCCTTCGTCGTGCATCGCGCGCGCATCGTCGCGGCCCTTGCCGCGCGCGCCGGGCTTCAGTTCGATCAATTCGAGGGGCAAATCGTGGGAGAGCCGTTTGCGGTATTCGGCAAACCCTTCTGCAACCCATGCAGGCATGCGTTCGCCGATGGCGATCAGGCGCGCGCGCATGCTAGCGAGCCTGCCCCATGCCCTCGCGTGGCCCGCGCCGGAATCCGTTTGCGCGCAGGACAAGGAAGAACGAAGGCGTGTATATCGATACACAACTGAGTGATGACGTAGGCATGCTGGCAACCAGACCCGACCCGACGGGTTGCTTCTGAGAGGCCGTCATGCGGCAGCGCGCGGCTTGACCAGACGGCCAGTCTGGCGCTGCGCCACGCACTGCTACCTGACGGCCTCTCAGAAACAACGCGAGCTAGGCGAAGGCATGGGGCAGGCTCATTTTTCTTTTTAACCCGTGGCCAGGGCGGCCTCGCCCTCGGCGTCGCGGTCACCCACGGTCCACAGGCGCTCGAGGCCGTAGAACTCGCGGATACGCGGCAGCATGACGTGCACGATGACGTCGCCCAGGTCTACCAGTACCCACTCCGCTTCCTGTTCGCCTTCGACACCCAGCGGCATCACGCCCGCCTGCTTGGCGAACTTGACGACTTCATCGGCGATGGATTTCACGTGGCGGGCCGAGGTGCCGGAAGCAATCACGAGCAGGTCGGCGATGGAGGTTTTGCCGCGTACATCGATTTCCCGGATGTCCTTGGCCTTGAGATCCTCAAGGGCGGCGATAACGGTCTTGCGCAGGGCGGCCGTGTTGACGGCCTTGGTATGGCGGATGGTGGTCAAGAGTGAGGGCCTCGCGGCGTATCGGCTGCACGGGATCGCGCGAGTGCAGTATATCCGCCTTGGCGTAACGGCTCGTCAAGCCTGCTGTTGCGCTCAAGCCCTGGACAGCAGCCGCCCGCCCATCAACGCATTCAGCCCCACCACCAGCGCCACCGCCACCGCATGCATCACCAGGTCGGAGGCCGCGGCGTCGAAGTTGTGGCAGATCTCCAGCAGGCTGGCCGAGGCGGCGGCGCTGGCCAGCCCCACCAGCACGGCCGTCAGCACCGGGCGCAGGGGACAGGCGCGGCGCAGCAGCCAGATCATCACCCCGGACAACGGCAGCGAAAAACTGACGATGAAGATCAGGCAGTCGTTGGCGCCGTGCAGGTTCAGCACCGGCATGCCGGGGATGTGCGCCCGCAGGCAGCCCAGGCCGCTGGCGCCGATCCAGACCAGGGCGCTGGGCACCGGCAGCCATGCCCAGCGGATCGGACGCCCCGGCACCGCCAGCACGAACGAAGCCAGCGCGGCCGTGATCGCGGTGAGCACCGCGCCGCAGGCGGCCACTCCCAGGTCGGGCGCGGCGCTCCAGCGATGCAGCATGGTGCCGGCGCCGAAGCGCACGAACAGCGCCACGGCGAGCACCGCCACGATCGCCAGCCAAGCGAGCGCGCGCCGCCATGGCGGCAGCAGGCGCCGCACCGGCGTCAGCTCGGCGCCGAGCGCGTCGATCAGGGCTTGATGGCGTGCTGCGTCGGACATGAGTGGTCAGGATTCTCCATGCAGGCGATCGCGCAGCGTTTTCAATGCGCGATGCAGGTTTACTTTCAGCGCCCCGGTATTGCGGCCGGTGCGCTCGGCGGCCTCGGCCAGCGTGCGTTCCTTGAGGCCAAGTTGTTCCACTGCCTCGCGCTGCCCCGGCGGCAGGGTTTCGATCGCCTTGCGCAGGCGTTCGGCCTCCTGCTGGCGCAGGGTGCCGGTGCTGGCGTCCTCGCGGTCGGCGTGCGTATCCATCGCGAATTCGTCGTGCACTTCACGATGCTCGCGGCGGCCATGGCTGCGCAGCAGGTCGATGGCGCGGCGTGCGGCGATCGCCGACAGCCATGCATCGTAGGAGCGCGACGGATCGAACGTGTGGCGCACGCGATGCACGGTCAGCAGGGTTTCCTGCACGACGTCGTCCAGCGCATCCACCGCCACGCCCTGCCGCCGCGCCACCGCGCGGATCAGCGCCACCGAATCGTTCAGCACGCGCGTATAGGCGCGCTGGTCCCCCGCTTGCGCGGCGGCCATCCATGCTGCCCGCTGCCGGTCAGCCTGTTCGCTGGCACTTGGGATGTCGGTCGGCACGGCCTTGTCGCTATCGGGCCCCCTTGGCGGAGGCTGGCGTAGTAGGACCCACGGACCCTCAAACGTCAAGGCTTGCGCCATTTCAAACCCGCTCGCTCAAAGCTTCGTTGTGTATTTCGCCAATGACAGTGAAAAGGTTACGAAGCCACCCACACCGCAATGCACATGAGCACGAACCAGTATTCCCACACGCGATAGGTGACATAGTCGTAAACCGCTCCACCTTGCGGACGCAGCACTCGTACCGCCACGATCCAGGCCAGCAGCGCCGCCGCCCCCTCCGCGACCCAAGCCATCGTGTTGGCATCGGCCCGGATCCCCCACAGGTGCACCGGAATGGGGGCCATCAAAAACACCAGCGAAACCATTGCCCGCGCCCAACGTTGCCCAACCACCATTGGAAACGTGCGCCGACCAACCGCGGCATCACCTTTAACATCGCGAAAATCCTGAACTGCGATCATCGCTACGGTCAATCCACCAACTACCAGAGACCAGCGCCACACGAGCGGCGACAACTCCCCTGCGATCAACGCGGCCGGTGGAAGAATGATGCACACATGCACCCCTACCATCGCTGACTTGAACAACCAATGCCGATGCCAGTGCGTATGGCAATTGATGTAATGCACCGCCACCGAAAGCGCGGCCCATGCAAGCGTGCCCAGGAGCTGGGCCAACAGCAGAAACAGTGCGGTGACCAGCACCACGCGAATCTGCGCACCACGGATGGTGACGAGGCCACGAACCAATGGCCGGTCCGGTTTGTTGATCCTGTCTTCCGTTACGCCGGTCAACTGGTTGTGCAAGTCGAACGAATAGGCGTAAAGCCAGAAGTACGCCAATGCGGCAAATAAAGCGTGCAACATGACGAATACATCGCTGCTCCGTCGCAAGACCATCGCTACTGCAAAAGCCGTTCCCGCCATGACCGTGGCGCGTACGTTGCGACGGATAAACAACCAGCTCAGGCGCAGTTCGAATTCAACGATCGCGCCGAGTGATACTTGCCGACAAAGAAATCCGAAATCTCTGAAAAGACCTAGCATGGCATCATCCTCCCTTGCCAGAGCGGCCCCTCCGTAAACGGGTGGACGGAGCGCTCGAAGCCACCTTCTGTCCCATGCGTTCTCCCGTCACGACGGCAGAATGAAAGTGTTTCAGGATCCTGAGCCTGTCCCCACGCAATAGCGCCACAGACTCAGCGCCGATCGTGCACGAAGGCCATCGTTTTTTTTTTTGTGAATATCAATGCCGTGCCAACGTAGCCCAGGGGAGGTAACCGACCCTGCCGGCCCAGCGAATTACCTCACATCAACCAACCCATCGACCCTTATGCTCCTGCTCACCCTCGCCTTCCTCGGCGGCATCCTTACCATCCTCAGCCCGTGCATCCTGCCGGTGCTGCCGTTCGTGTTCGCACGCGCCGACCGGCCGTTCGCGCGCAACGGCTTGCCGATGCTGATCGCCATGGCCGTCACCTTCGCGCTGGTCGCCACCTTGGCGGCGGTAGGCGGCGGATGGGCGGTACACGCCAATCAGTACGGCCGCTATATCGCATTGGCGGTGCTGACGGTGCTCGGGCTGACCTTGCTGGTGCCGCACTTCGCCGAGTGGATCAGCCGGCCGTTCGTGAAGCTCGGCAATCGGCTGACCGAGAAAACCGAAGCGCAGCAGGATTCGCCATGGTCTGCGGCCGGACTCGGCATTGCCACCGGTTTGCTGTGGGCGCCGTGCGCGGGACCGATCCTGGGCCTGCTGCTCACCGGCGCGGCACTGCAGGGGGCCAGCGCCACGACCAGCTTGCTGCTGCTCACCTATGCCGCCGGTGCGGCGGTGTCGCTGGCGCTGGCCTTGCTGGTCGGCGGACGGGTCTTCGCCTTGATGAAGCGCTCGCTCGGCGCCGGCGAGTGGGTGCGCCGCGCGCTCGGCGCGCTGGTACTGGCCGGCGTGGCCGCGATCGCGCTCGGCGTGGATACCGGTCTGTTGACGCGCGTGTCGCTGGCCAGCACCGTCGGCTTCGAGCAGAAGCTGATCGACGCCGTGCGCCCTGCCCCGGTCAACGCCGCGCCCGCACCGGAGGCGGGCGCGCCGCTGCCGGTGGAAGGCGAACTGCCGTCGCTGGCCGGCGCAACGAAATGGTTCAACAGCGCGCCGCTGACGCCCGAAGCACTGCGCGGCAAGGTCGTGCTGGTCGACTTCTGGACCTATTCCTGCATCAACTGCATCCGCTCGCTGCCGTACGTGAATGCCTGGGCGCAGAAGTATCGCGATCATGGCCTGGTGGTGATCGGCGTGCATGCACCGGAATTCGCGTTCGAGAAAGATCCGGCCAACGTCGCCAAGGCGATCAAGGATTTCAATATCGGCTATCCGGTGGCTATGGATAACGACTACGCGATCTGGAAAGGCTTCAACAACGAATACTGGCCGGCGCATTACTTCATCGATGCGCATGGACAGATTCGCGCGCACCATTTCGGCGAAGGCGACTACGCCGGCAGCGAAGATGTGATCCGCCGCTTGCTGGGCGACGCCGGCTACAAGGATCTGCCCGGCGGCTACGTGCAGCCCGGCGCATCCGGTGCCGAAGCCGCCGGCTCCGGCGACATGCGCCGCTCGCCGGAAACCTATGTCGGTTATGCGCGCAGCGAAGGCTTCGCCGGCGGGCAGATCGCGCACGACGACAGCTGGAACTACCACGCACCCGATGCACTCGCCGCCAACCAATGGGCGTTCGACGGCACCTGGACGGTCAACGCGCAGCACGCCACGCTGGACAAATCCAACGGGCGCATCGTCTACCGTTTCCGCGGCCGTGACCTGCACCTGGTGCTCGGGCCCGGTGAAGACGGCAAGCCGGTGCGCTTCCGCGTCACGCTCGACGGTAAGGCGCCGGGTGACGATCACGGTACGGACATCGATGCCGACGGCAACGGCGTCGTCAACGGACAACGCCTGTACCAGCTGGTGCGCCAGGCGCACGGCACCGGCGAGCGCGTTTTCGAAATCACCTTTCTTGATCCGAACGTGCGCGCATACGCATTCACGTTCGGCTGAGCGAACCCGGAGCAAGGCGATGACTTCTGCTTACGACGATAGAAACCTGGAAAGGCGGCGATTTCTGCTCGCCCTGGTGGGCGGCGGCGCCGTGGCGGCCGTGGGTGGCTCGGCGATGCTGCGGCTGCTCGGCGGCAAGGCAAACAACGCGATGGCGGCCACGCCTGCCGCGGCCATCCGCGCCGACACCGTATTGCTTGAATGCTTCGCCGACGACGATGGCCATCATCTCGGACCTTGCGATGTGCGCAAGCTGGTGTTGACCGATGCGCAATGGCACGAACGGCTTTCCGGCGCCGCGTTCGACGTGATGCGTCGCGCGGGTACCGAGCGTGCGTTCAGCGGTCCACATGAAAAGCCGCGAAGCAAAGGCCTGTATCGCTGCGCGGGTTGCGATACCGCCTTGTTCGATGCGGCCACGCAGTTCGATTCGGGCACGGGCTGGCCGAGCTTCTGGCAGCCGATCGCCAAGCCGAACGTGATCGAGAGCCGCGATACTGCTTTCGGCATGGTTCGCACCGCAGTGAGCTGCGCCGGCTGCGATAGCCATCTGGGCCATGTATTCGACGATGGCCCGCCGCCGACCGGATTGCGTTATTGCATGAATTCGGTGGCGTTGCGGTTTGTGGCGTATCGGGTTTCGTGATCGCGTAGGTTGGGGTGCAAACCCCAACGTCGCCATGTTTGTGCATCACGATGTTGGGGTTTGCACCCCACCCTACGCGCGGTATGGCTCCAGCAACGCAGGGTCATCAAACAATCCTGCCGGCAGAAGATAACGCGGATCGCGGCCGGCCGCGAGCAATTCGCGGATGCGCGTCGCGGACACTTCCAGCGGCGTAACGGCCAGTTCGATCACCTTGCCCGCAGGCATCGAGCGAATCACGCCGGGATCATCCGTGCGCCGCGCGGCCACCGCGCGTTCCAGTTCCACCGGCACGCACGCCTCGATGCCGGGACGGTTGATCACGCCGAGATGCGTGACGGCGAACAGTTCGCGCCAGCGATGCCAGCTGCGCAGGCCGGCAAACGCATCCGCGCCGAGCAACAGCACCAGCGGCCGCTCGCCGTATTCGCGGCGCAGTTCTTCCAATGTGTCGATGGTGTAAGAAGGACCGCTGCGCTCGAGTTCGCGCGTATCCAGCGCCAGCCGCGATTGCCCGCGCAAGGCCGCGCGCAGCATGTCCACGCGCTGCGTGGCGCTGGCGGTCGGCGGCGGGCGATGCGGCGGCACGTTGGCAGGCATCAGGCGCACTTCGGCATCGAGCAGTTCGGAGGCTTCCCAGGCGACGCTGAGATGGCCGATATGGATCGGGTCGAAGGTGCCGCCGAAAAGCGCCAGCGGAGAGACGGAACTGCTCATGTCAGTGCCTGCGCCGCCCGCGGTTCGGCCATCGCCGCAATCAGGCGCTGCGCCTCCAGCCAGGCATCGCCGGACTCGCGACCTTTGGCGATGCGATCGATCTTCGCCGCGCGCGCCAGGCATTGCATCCAGTGCTCACGCGGCGCGCGGCGCAGCGCCTTGCGGAAAAGCTGTTCGCGCGCCGGCCACAGGCGTTCGGCGCGCGCCTGCGCAGCAAAGTCCTGCGCGTTGGCCAGGCGCAGCGCGAGCTGCAATTGATTGACCAGCCAGCCCATCAGCGCAATCAGCTCGTCGCCTTCCGCGCGCAGGCCGTCGAGAATGCGCAGCGCGCGTGCGCCATCGCCGCCCAGCGCGGCGTCGGTGAGCTTGAAAGCGTCGTAACGGGCGCTGTCGGCGACCAGGTTTTCCATTTCCGCCGCATCGATCCTGCCTTGTCCGTGCAGCACGGCGAGCTTGTCGATTTCCTGCGCGGCGGCAAGCAGGTTGCCTTCCACGCGTTCGGCGAGCAGTGCGGCCGCATCATGCGTGGCGGCCAACCCGCGCGAGGCGAGGCGTGCGCCGATCCAGGCTTCCCATTCGTTCGGACGCGGCGCATTGAACACCACCAGGCAACCGGCGGCGTCGACCTGCTTGGTCCACGCGCCTTCGTGCTTGCTGCTCCATTCCACCGCGGTGATCAGCAGCGTCACGTCCGGCGGCGGATTGGAACAGAATTCGACGATGGCTTTGGCGCCTTCGACACCGGGGCGCCCGGTAGGCAGGCGCAAGTCGAGCAGGCGGCGAGTGGCGAACAATGACATGCCGGCGGCGGAGCGGGCCAGTTCGTCCCAATCGAAATGCGCGCCGACGTCCAGCACCTGGCGTTCGCTGTAACCGAGCTTGCGCGCCTGCGCGCGCAGCGCGTCGGCCGCTTCCAGCACCAGCAATTCTTCGCCCGCCAACAGATAGACGGGCCGAAGACTATCCGCGGCCAGCGCCTTCTGCCACTGGGCGTGGTTGAGCGGCATAGGTCAGCGCCTGTCTCAGTTGCCGATCGGCGTGGGCGCGTATTGCGGCGGTTGTTGCGTGGTGCTCGCGGTCGCCGGCATCGGGCCGACCGCCTTGGCTGCCGCCGTGGTGCCGTGCTCGGCCACCGCCTGCAAGCGGAACAGCACCGCCTGGATGGCGTCGTCGATCAGGCTGCCCTGGATCTGCTCCATCTGCGATTGCGTGCCCACCGGCTGGCTGGCGTCGTAGCTGAATTCACGCTGCAGATCGATGGCCTGCTCGGGCACGATCACCTTGCCGTCCGAATCGGCAGCGGTGAACACCACATGGAAGCGCACGGCGAACTCGGTCACCTGCGCGGCGCCGTTGATAGTGAGCGACTGCACGGTGAAGTTCTGCGCGGGCACGTGCAGCTCGGCGATGCCGGGGCCGGCGGAATCTTCCAGCGTAACGTTGGACGCGAGCAGCGCGCGCGCCAGCTTGCGCTGGAAATCGCCGCCGCCGCCCACCGTGAGATGCACGCGCTGCATGCCCTGGGGCATGGCGGCGCTGCCGCGCAAATGGAAACCGCATGCGGCCAGGGCGAGCATGGGCAGCAGCGCGAACAGTTTCAGCATGCGATTCATGAACTCATCCTGCGACGATGTTGACGATCTTGCCGGGCACCACGATCACCTTGCGCACGGTCTGCCCTTCCAAGAAGGCTGCCACATTGGGTTGCGCGCGCGCCAGCGCCTCGGCCTCTTCTTTCGAGGCGTTGGCGGCAAGCTCAATGGTAGCGCGCAGCTTGCCGTTGACTTGAACCGCCAGGGTCAGCGTGTCGCGCACCAGTGCGGCGGAGTCCACCTGCGGCCAGGGCTGGTCGTCCAGGACCGTCTGCGGATGGCCCAGCGCCTGCCACAGCGCGTGGCTGACGTGCGGCACCACCGGATTGAGCAGCAGCACCATGGTTTCCAGCGCCTCGTGGCGCACGGCGCGGCCCTGTTCGCTCTGGTCGGTGAACTTGCCCAGCGCGTTGAGCAGTTCCATCAGCGCGGCGATGGCGGTGTTGAAGGCGTGGCGGCGGCCGAAGTCGTCGCTGACCTTCTGGATGGTCTCGTGCAGCTGGCGGCGCAGCGCCTTCTGGCCGGCGTCGAGCTTGGACGGATCGACGTGTGGATGATCCGGCTGGCCGACGTGCGTAAGTACTTCGCGCCAGAAGCGGCGCAGGAAGCGCGCCATGCCTTCCACGCCGGCCTCGTTCCATTCCAGCGACTGCTCCGGCGGCGCGGCGAACATGGAGAACAGGCGCACCGTGTCGGCGCCGAACTTGTCCACCATCGCCTGCGGATCGACGCCGTTGTTCTTGGACTTGGACATCTTCTCGATGCCGCCGATCTGCACCGGCTGGCTATCGGCCTTCAGCACCGCGCCGATCACGTGCGCCTTGGCGTCGCGCTGGATTTCCACCTCGGCGGGGTTGATCCAATCCTTCGAACCGTCGGCGTTGTCGCGATAGAACGTTTCGGCGATCACCATGCCCTGGCACAAGAGGTTGGTGGCCGGCTCGTCGGCATGCACCAGGCCCGCGTCGCGCATCAGCTTGTGATAGAAGCGGAAGTACAACAGATGCAGGATTGCGTGCTCGATGCCGCCGATGTATTGATCGACCGGCAGCCAGTAGTTGGCGCGCTCGTCGACCAGGCCGTTTGCACCAGGACTGGTGTAGCGCGCGTAGTACCAGCTCGATTCCATGAAGGTATCGAAGGTATCGGTTTCGCGCTCGGCCGCGCCGCCGCATTGCGGACAGGTGGTCTTGCGCCATGCCGGATCGGCCTTGATCGGCGATTGCACGCCGGAGAACGCGACGTCCTCGGGCAGCACCACCGGCAGTTGATCTTCCGGCACCGGCAACGCGCCGCAATGCGCGCAGTAGATCACCGGAATCGGGCAGCCCCAGTAGCGCTGGCGGCTCACGCCCCAGTCGCGCAGGCGCCAGTTGACGCGGCGTTGTCCCTTGCCGGCGGCTTCCAGCCTGGCGGCGATGTAGTCGAACGCTTCGCGGTAGTTCTTGCCGTCCATCTCGCCGGAGTTGATCACGAACATGTCGGCGCGCGACTTGTCCGAATACCACTCCTTCCAGCGCTGCGGGTCGTAGCCGGTTTCTTCGGCGCTGACCGCGATCACCTGCTTGATCGGCAAGTTGTATTTGTGCGCGAACTCGAAATCGCGCTCGTCATGGCCGGGCACCGCCATCACCGCGCCGGTCCCGTAGCCCATCAGCACGAAGTTGGCCACCCATACCGGCACCTTTTCGCCGCTGATCGGATGGATCGCGTTGAGGCCGGTGGCCATGCCACGCTTTTCCTGCGTCTCCAGCTCGGCTTCGGACACGCCACCGTGGCGCAGTTCTTCCAGGAACGCGGCCAGTTGCGGGTTGCTCGCGGCCGCCTTCTGCGCCAGCGGATGCTCGCCGGCAATCGACACGAAAGTGACGCCCATCAAGGTATCCGGCCGCGTGGTGAACACGGTCAGCGGTTCGGCCTCGCCTTCCACCGCGAAGTGGATATCCACGCCTTCACTACGGCCGATCCAGTTGCGCTGCATGGTCTTGACCGCATCCGGCCAGCCGGGCAGCGTGTCCAGGCCGTCGAGCAGTTCCTGCGCGTAGTCGGTGATCTTCAGGAACCACTGCGGAATCTCGCGCTTTTCCACCAGCGCGCCGGAGCGCCAGCCGCGGCCGTCGATCACCTGCTCGTTGGCCAGCACGGTCTGGTCGACCGGGTCCCAGTTCACCACCGCGTTCTTGCGGTAGGCCATGCCTTTCTGCATCAGCCGGGTGAACATCAGCTGTTCCCAGCGGTAATAGTCCGGCTTGCAGGTGGCGAACTCACGCGACCAGTCGATGCCGTAGCCCAGCGACTTGAGCTGCTCGCGCATGTGGTCGATGTTCTTGTACGTCCACGTGGCCGGCGCGGTGTTGTTCTTGATCGCCGCGTTTTCCGCCGGCAGGCCGAATGCATCCCAGCCCATCGGCTGCAGCACGTTCTTGCCGGTCATGCGCTGATAGCGGCTGATCACGTCGGCGATGGTGTAGTTGCGCACGTGGCCCATATGCAGCGCGCCGGACGGATACGGCAGCATCGCCAGGCAATAGAACTTCGGGCGCGAGGGATCCTCCTTCACCTCGTACGCGCGCTGCGCGTTCCAATACTGCTGCGCGGCGGATTCCACCGCCTGCGGGTTGTAGTCGTTGGAAGAACCTTGGGTCTGGTTGTCCTGCATGATCCGGCGCCGTGATGCGTTTTCGGTAGCGCGGGCGTCCGTCGCCGTGCGCTGCGTGGAACCCGGCAGACTAGCAGAAACGGGGGATTTCATCCCCTGCGAAAACCACAGTAGGCAGGGGTTACCCCGGACTTCAGGAAGCCGGGCAAGCCGGCACGCTGCCCGCCGCCATCGCCGGCGCCACGCTGGCGATCTGCCCGGCCAGGGTCGACAAGGCACGCTGGTGGCCGGCGACCAGGTCGCCATAGCCCTGCCCCACGCTTTCACTGATATGGCTGCTGCAGGTGAGCACGGCCTGGCTGCGCAGTTCGCGCACGGTCCAGGTGGCGTCGATCTGCGCATAGTTGCCGGGCGAGGAATCGAAGCGGCGCAGGTCGACCTTGATGCGCAGCACCGGCTTGCCGTTGGCCGCCACGCCGCCGCTGATGTCCTGCGCGTGGGTGCGTTGCGCGAGGTCGACCGACAGCGCGCCCCGCACCTCGTCGCCAAGCGGGGCGACCCAGCGTTCGCCATTGAGCAGGCTGACGGCCTGCCCGCCCTGGCGCACCACCAGTTGCGGCACGTCGTTCTGGGCGGGAATGCCGACCGGCAGCAATTCGAACTGGAACGGCGCGGGCGCCGCCGCACTTTCGGCCGGCGCGTTATCGGATGCCGGCACCAACGTGTAGTAGTGCACCGGCGCCGAGGCGCACGCTGCCAACATCGCCGCGCCGCAGGCCGCCAGCAGGTATCGCATACGAATCATGGCTTGCTCCCTTGCTGCGGCTGGGCGGTGGACGGCGTGGCGGTGCTCGCCGGCGGCGCATCCTTGGTGCGTCCGCGAATCAGCGAACTGGGCTGGGCATTCAAGTAATCGGTAAGCACGCGCAGCGAACGGGCCATGCGTTGCAGCTCCTGCATGGTGCTGTTGAGGTTCTGCTGCAGCGGCGAATCGGCCGACAGCGCATTGTTGGCCGTGCCCAGTGTCTGGTTGGCGCCCTTGAGCGTCTGCTTGAAGGCCGGCAGCAAGTCGCCGTTGAGCTGCTTGATGGTGCCGTCCAGATCGGCCAGCGTGTGGTTGAGGTTGTTGCCGATCGCGTCGAACGGAATCTTGTTCAACTTGTCGACGATCTCCGCCATCTGCTCCTGCAGCTTGTCGAAACTGCCGGGAATGGTGGGAATCTGCAGCGGACGCGCGTTCGGATCGTAGTCCTTGGCCTTTGTCGCCTTCGGCTCGATATCCAGCGAAATGAACAGCTGGCCGGTGAGCAGGTTGCCCACCTTGGCCTGCGCGCGCAGGCCTTGCGCCACCAGCGTGGTGACAATTTGCGACATGTCCTCGTCGCCCTTGGAGCGGGCGATGGCCGCCAGCTTGGTGTGCGCACGGCCGAGACGCTCGGGATAGATCAACGCGCCCACGTAGATCGGGAATTCGTTGGTCTTTTCGTCGTAATCCATGCGGATCGACACCACCCGGCCGAAGTTGATGCCGCGGAATTCCACCGGCGCATCCACCGCCAGGCCACGCAGCGGCTGGTTGAAGCGCATCACGATATAGCGCGGCTCGCCATCGGGCGGGGCCATCGCGTTGCTTTGGGTGTCGAACAAGGTAAAGGTGGTGTTCTCCGGCGCCGGCGTTTCGCCGGGGTGCGGGCCGGGGGCATCGTTGAACGCCACGCCGCCGGCCAACACGGTGGCCAGCGATTGCGTGTTGAGCTTCAGGCCATCGGCGCTTATCGATACGTCGACGCCGCTGGCGTTCCAGAAGCGCGACTCGGTGCTGACGAAACGGTCGTAAGGGCTGTCCACGAAAATCTGCATGGTGACGCCCTTGCCGTCTTCATCCAGCTTGTAGGACGCCACGCGGCCCACCTGGATGCGCCGGAAATAGATCGGCGAGCCGATATCCAGCGAGCCCAGGTCGCCGGCATGCAAGGTGTAGCTCCTGCCGCGCGAGTCGTGCAGCACGGACGGCGGATTCTCCAGCCCGACGAAATCGGTCTGCGGCTGCGAGGATTTGCCCACGTCCACGCCGATGAACGACCCCGACAACAGCGTATCGATGCCCGACACGCCACCCAGGCCGATGCGCGGACGCACCACCCAGAAGCGCGAATCGGACACGGCGATGCCGGCCGCGCTCTTGTCCAGGTCCACCTTCACGATCACCTTGGTGTGATCCTGGCTGAGGCGGATGTTGGTGACCTTGCCGATCACCACGTCCTTGTACTTCACCACCGTCTTGCCCGATTCCAGGCCCTGCGCGGTCTGGAAGCTGATGCTGATGGCCGGCCCCTGTTGCCGCCACGCGTTGATCACCAGCGACAGGCCGACCAGCGCCGCCACGGCCGGCACCAGCCAGATCCATGCGGCGTTCACGCGCTTGCGCCGCACGACCGGCTCGGGCAGGTCGCCGCCCACGCGGGGTGGTTGGTTGTGGTCAGTCATCGTCGTCCTTGCAGTCCCAGATCAGGCGGGGGTCGAAACTCTGCGAAGCCAGCATGGTAAGTATCACGGTGAGGCCGAAATACACCACCCCCGGCAGCGGCTCCACCTGGCTGAAGAAGCCGAACTGCACCAGGGCGGTAAGCAGCGCCACCACGAACACGTCCAGCATCGACCAGTAACCGATGAATTCCACCAGCCGGTACAGCAAGGCGCGCTGCCGGCGCGCCCAACTGGTACCGCGATGCGCGCTCAGCAGCAGCGTGCTCATCACCAGGAATTTCAGCATCGGCACCACGATGCTGGCGGTGAACACGATCACGGCCAGATCCGGCGAGCCTTTCACCCACAGCTCGATCACACCGCTCAGGATGGTGTTGTCGTCCACGTCGCCCAGGCTGACCGTGCGCATGATCGGCAGCACGTTGGCGGGAATGTAGAAAATGAAGGCGGCGATCAGCAGCGCCCAGGTACGCGCGGCGCTGTAGGGCTTGCGCCGATGCAGCGAACTGCCGCAACGCGGGCAGGCCGCGTGATCCACCTGCGTGTCGCGGCAGATCTGGCCGCAGACGTGGCAGCCGATCAGGCCCAGTTCGTGGGCGCGCGGCAAGGCGGCCATCAGGCTGGCTCCTCGGGAATTCGGTCCCAGAGCTGACGCAGGTCGATACCGGCAAACACCGTGATCAGCAGCGCCAGCGCGGCATACGCGAACACGCCCACATCCGGCGTCACGTCGAAATACATGTGCGCCTTGACGATCGACACCAGTACGCCGAGCACGAACACCTCGCTCATCGTCCACGGCGCGATGTAGTGCAGCACCACCATCAGCGGCACGAAGCCGGGCGCACGCCTGCCCTGCCGGCCAAACACCAAGAGCCAGCCCAGGATGCCCATCTTGCACAGCGGAAAGAAGAACAGCGTGGCCGCCGCCAGCACCGACACCACCTGCGAGTGCTCCTTCCACATCATGATGATGATGCCCCACAGCGTGGCGTGAATCTGCTCGCCGTTGAAGCCCAGCGTGATGATCGGCCACACGTTGGCCTGCACGAACACCACCATCACCGTCACCACCAGCGCCAGCATCGTATCCAGGCCGATGCGCTGATGGCGTTCCAGCACCGCGTTGCAGCGCATGCAGCGGGCCACCTCGCCGCGCGCGAGCGGCCGGCGGCGATGCACGGTGTCGCAGTGTTCGCAGATCAGCAATGTCGACGACATCGCCTTCTGCGCTTGCTCGACGCTGGCCGGGGGGATACTCATGTTCGGGATTCTCGCAAATCCTTAAAGCTCTTGCGCGCACTTGATATGCTGGGCGATGCCCCGATGTGCGTGGGGTTCATCCTTCTGGAGCCTACCGTGAACGCCGCAGCTTCCTTGCACACATTCGATGTCAACCAAGACAACTTCGAAACCGAGGTGCTGCAAGCGTCACTCACCATGCCGGTGCTGGTGGATTTCTGGGCCGAATGGTGCGGTCCGTGCAAGTCGCTCGGGCCGCTGCTGGAAAAGCTGGCCGCCGAATACAACGGCGCCTTCCGCCTGGGCAAGGTGGATGTGGACAAGAACCAGGAACTGGCCGGCATGTTCGGCATCCGCAGCATTCCCACCGTGATCATGGTGAAGGACGGCCAGATCCTGGACGGCTTCGCCGGCGCCCTGCCCGAAGGCCAGCTGCGTCAATTCCTCGCCCGCCACGTGCAGCCGCTGGAAGGGGAAATTGAAGCGGAGCCCGAGGAAGCGCCGCTCGAATCGCCCGAGCAGACGATCAATCGCCTGCAACAGGAGATCGCCGCCCATCCCGACCGCGCCGAGCTCAAGCTCGACCTGGCCGTCGCCCTGGCGCAAGCCGGCCACGCCGCCGCCGCGGAAACCGAACTCAACGCCCTGCCCGCCAACCTGGCCACCGATGCCCGCGCCGTCCGCCTGCGCAGCCAGCTCGACCTGGCCCGCTCGCTGGAAGGCACGCCGCCGCTGGACGTGCTGCAACGGCGCATCCACGCCAATCCGCAGGACTGGGAAGCCCACGATTTGCTGGGCGTGCGCCTGCTGCTCGGCGACGACCCCGCCGCCGGCCTGGAACACTGGCTGCTGATCCTCGAAAAAGCCCGCGACTGGAATGACGGCCAGGCAAAGAAGCGGCTGCTGGCTGCATTCAATACGTTGGACGATGCGGAGCTGGTGGGACGGTATCGTCGGCAGATGGCGTCACTGCTTTTCTAATCTTCCATACGCAAAAGTATGGCAAGCTGAAAGCTCCCGTACCCGGAGCTTTCCATGCGCGCATCCACCTTCCGCCGCCTGCTCAACCTGTGGCCGCCGTTCCTGTTCAACAGCATTCGCGTGTTGAGCCTGGATGACGACTACACCGAGGCGCGCGTGGTGTTGCGACTGCGGCCGTGGAACCGCAATTACGTGCGCACGCAATTCGGCGGCAACCTGTTTGCGATGGCCGATCCGTTCTGGATGTTGCTGATTCTGCACCACCTGGGCAAAGACCACTTCGTGTGGGACAAGGCGGGCACGATCGATTTCGTGGCGCCGGGGCGCGAGGATGTGTATGCGCATTTCAAGCTAGAGCGCCAGGTGCTGGACGAGCTGCGTGTTGCCGCAGCAGCGGGCGAGAAGGTGCTGCGCTGGTTCGATGTGCCGATCAAGACGGCAGCAGGCGACGTGGTGGCGGTGGTGCGCAAGCAATTGTATGTGCGGTTGAAGCCCCGGCATCGGTAGCCATGCCGGGAGCGGCTTGCGCACGCCTCATCATCAGCATCGTCGTCCCGGCGAAAGCCGGGACTCAGTGACTTGAAAATCGTCAAAGTCCTGCCCCCGGGTTTCGCCGGGGCGGCGAATCGGTAGCGCTTGAAGTTCCCGCAAAGCATCCACAGCCGAGCGAATCTTTGCCGGACAGCAATGGGCGTTCGCCAGGGCGACGACGCAAGCCCTCGCAGCATGCGCACAAGGCGCGAGTGCGTCAGTACCCATCGAATCGGATGCCAGCTTCGACGCATTGCAAAATTTCCATTCGCGTCGTAGCCACAGTGTGCATTCCCATTTTTTGCCATCGCCATTAGCGCAATGCAGCATGACATCGTGCGTCCACACATCCGCTCACCGCAGCAGTACCAACGACCTAGACGCTTACACCGCGCTTGCCAGCTGTATGCCTCTGCGTTAATGATAGCGCTAACATTTCGGGGTTGGGGTAAATTTCATGAGCACGCCTTTCATAGGAAAACGCGAATACTTTCCCGGCATCGGCCGCATTCCATTCGAAGGACGCGATTCGGACAACCCGCTTGCGTTCAAGCACTACGATGCCGGCAAGCGCATCGGCGACAAGACCATGGCCGAACATCTGCGCTTCGCCGTGTGCTACTGGCACAGCTTCTGCAACGCCGGCCACGATCCGTTCGGGCCGGGAACGCGCAACTATCCATGGGATGCGGGCCATTCACCGCTCGCTCGCGCCGAGGCCAAGCTCGATGCCGCATTCGAGTTCTTCACCAAGCTGAGCGTGCCCTACTACTGCTTCCACGATATCGATCTTGCACCGGATGCCGACGACATCGGCGAGTACGAGAACAACCTCAAGCACATGGTCGCGCTGGCCAAGCAATGCCAGCAGACGACGGGCGTCAAGCTGCTGTGGGGCACGGCGAACCTGTTCAGCCATCCGCGCTATATGAATGGTGCAGCGACCAATCCGGATTTCGCCGTAGTCGCGCGCGCAGCGGTGCAGATCAAGGCCGCGCTGGAAGCGACGATGGAGCTGGGCGGTGAAAACTACGTGTTCTGGGGCGGGCGCGAGGGCTATGCATCGCTGCACAACACGCAGATGAAGCGCGAGCTGGATCATTTCGCGCGCTTCCTTACGATGGCGCGCGATTACGGCCGCAGCATCGGCTTCAAGGGCAATTTCCTGATTGAACCCAAGCCGATGGAACCGATGAAGCACCAATACGATTTCGATTCCGCCACCGTCGCGGGTTTTCTCAAGCAGCATGGCCTGGAGCAGGATTTCAAGCTCAACATCGAGGCCAACCACGCCACGCTTTCCGGCCATACCTTCGAGCACGATCTGCAGGTGGCATCCGATCACGGCCTGCTCGGCAGCATCGACGCCAACCGCGGCAATGCGCAGAACGGCTGGGACACCGATCAGTTTCCGACCGATCTGTACGACACCGTCGGCGCGATGATGGTGGTGCTTCGCCAGGGCGGGCTCGCGCCCGGCGGGTTGAATTTCGATGCGAAGGTGCGCCGCGAATCCACCGATGCGGACGATTTGTTCCTGGCGCATATCGGCGGCATGGATGCGTTTGCACGCGGCCTGGAAGTGGCGCATGCGCTGCTGACGCGCTCGCCATGGGAAAGCTGGCGCGCCGAACGCTACGCCAGCTTCGACCGCGATGCCGGCAAGGATTTCGAACAAGGCAAGCTGAGCCTTGCCGACCTGCGCGAGCTGGCCGTCAGGCAAGGTGAACCGGCCAAGCGCAGCGGCAAGCAGGAGCGTTACGAGAACCTGCTCAACCAGTACCTGATGCGCTGATATGCGCCGTCGGCCGCTCGCCCTATCGCTAAGATTTCTTGCCGGCTGCGCGCGGCGGAGCGACCGAGTCGCGCAGCACCAGCTGATGCGCAACCACCTGGTGCACCACCACGCGCGGCTCGCTTTCCTTGCGCCGAATGGTACGCAGCAGGATGTCGATGGCTGCGTCCGCCATCGCCAGAATCGGCTGGCGGATAGTGGTGAGTTCTGGCCACACCGTGGTGGCGGCGGAGCTGTCGTCGAAACCGACGATGGACAGATCGCGCGGCACGTCGATGCCGCGCCGGTGCGCCACCGATACCGCCGCCGCGCCCATGTCATCGTTGCCGGCGAAGATGGCGGTGGGCGGCTTGCGCAAGGCGAGCAGCTCTTCCACCACCGGCAGCGCGGAACGGTAAGTGAAATAACCTTGCCGGACCAACGCCGTATCCGGCGCAATGCCCGCTTCCTTCAAGGCGGCCAGATAGCCTTCGAAACGGCGCGCGCTGGCGGTCTGGGTGGGGTTGCCCTTGATACAGGCGATGCGCGTGTGTCCCATCTTGATCAGGTACTCGGTGATTTCCTTGCCGGCCAGGAAATCGTCGATGCGCACACCGGAAATGTCGGGATTGAAGCGTCCGGAGGCGATCGCCACCACGTGCACGCCGGCCTTGACCAGTTCGTCGATCACCGTTTTGGATTCGCACAAGGGCGGCGGCAGGATCACGCCGGCCACCTTGCGCGCCAGCGCACGCGCCGCCTTGCGCTCGGCACCGGCGCCCAGTTCGTCCCAGTCGGCAATCACCAATTGCGCCGCCGAGCGCGCCGCGCCATGCAAGGTTCCCATCAACAGTTCGCGCAAGTAGGCGCCGCTGGGATCGGTGTAGATCAGCGCGATGCGCGCATCCTGCGCCGCCGCCAGCGAGCTGGCCGCCGCATTGGGCACGTAGCCGAGCTTGTTCACGGCTGCCATCACCCGCTCGCGGGTCGCGTCGCGCACCTTGCTGTGGCCGTTGACGACGCGCGATACCGTCATCGGCGACACCTTGGCGAGCGCGGCCACCTCGTCGATGGTGACGGCGCCACCCTTGCGGCGTACCGACCTCTTGCTGGTCCTGTTCAATGTCGTTTCCTTTCACGCGAATCGGCCATGATCACGCACGCAAACATGGCCCGAGCTGAAAAACGGATATGAGCGCATTTTTGCATATGTTAGCGTTACCAGTAGCATCGGGTGACGGATCGGCCAGGCGCAGGTTTTTCCGCGCCATCACCCTGGTGATGCTGCTGCTCGCCATGGTCCTGGGCATGGCGCAGGCCCGCGCCGAAGACGGCCATGAACTGTGGCTGCGCTATCACCCCCTTCCCGCCGAACAGATCAAGCTTTATCGAAGCCATGCGTCGCAACTGATCGCCGACGCCGCCACGCCCACGCGCACCGCGGCCCGGGAAGAACTGTTGCGCGGCCTGCATGGCCTGCTGGGTGCGGCGCCGCCGCTGTCGACGACGGTGACGAGCGACGGTGCGATCATCGTCGGCACCCCGGCATCGTCGCCACTGATCGCGCAACTGGGACTGGATACGTCCAGGCTGGGCAAGGAAGGCTACGAAATCCGTAGCGTGACGCTGCATGGACACGCCGCCATCGCCATCGTCGGCAACGACGACATCGGCGTACTGTATGGCAGCTTTCATTTCCTGCGGCTGTTGCAGACCGCGCAACCGATCGATCGCCTGGCCATCACCGAAGCGCCGCGCATCACACTGCGCGTGCTCGATCACTGGGACAATCTCAACGGCAGCGTCGAGCGCGGTTACGCCGGTGCGTCGATCTGGGACTGGTGGAAGCTGCCGGACTGGACATCGCCGCGCTACACCGACTACGCGCGCGCCAATGCCTCGATCGGTATCAACGGCGTGGTGCTCAACAACGTCAATGCCGACGCCTTGATCCTTACGCCTGCGTACCTGAAGAAAATGGCGGCGCTGGCCGACGTATTCCGCCCGTATGGCATTCGCATCTATCTCAGCGTGCGTTTCAGTGCTCCGATCGAAATAGGCAGCCTGAAGACCGCCGATCCGCTGGATCCGGGCGTGCAGCGCTGGTGGCGTGAAAAGGTCGACGAGATCTACACGCTCGTTCCCGATTTCGGCGGTTTCCTGGTCAAGGCCAATTCCGAAGGCCAGCCCGGGCCGCAGGATTACAAGCGCACACACGCGGACGGCGCCAATCTGTTCGCCGATGCGCTTGCGCCGCACGGCGGCGTGGTGATGTGGCGTGCGTTCGTCTATTCGCAGACCAGCGCGGATGATCGCGCCAAGCAGGCGTACAGTGAATTCAAACCGCTCGATGGCCGCTTTCGCGCCAACGTGCTGTTGCAAGTGAAGAACGGCCCCATCGACTTCCAGCCGCGCGAACCCTTCAGCCCGCTGTTCGGCGCAATGCCACGCACGCCGTTGATGATGGAATTGCAGATCACCAAGGAATACCTGGGCTTCGCCACCCATCTGGTCTACCTCGGCCCGCTGTATGAGGAAGTGTTGTCGGCCGACACCATGGCCAAGGGCAGCGGCTCCACCGTCGCGAAGGTGATCGACGGCACGCTGGATACGCATGCACTGAGCGGCATGGCCGGCGTGGCCAACATCGGCACCGATCGCGACTGGTGCGGCTCCGACTTCAACCAGGCCAACTGGTTTGTGTTCGGGCGCCTGGCCTGGAACCCGACGCTTTCCACGCACGCCATTGCCGAAACCTGGGTGAGGATGACCTTCACCAACGATGCCGCGTTCGTCAAACCTGTCGTCGACATGATGATGGGTTCGCGCGAAGCGGCCGTCGATTACATGACGCCGCTGGGCCTGGCCCATTTGATGGCGCCTGGCCACCACTACGGCCCGGCTCCCTGGGACACCAGCCTGGCGCGCGCCGATTGGCGTCCGCCCTATTACCACCGCGCGGATCGCCAGGGCATCGGTTTCGATCGCACGCGCACCGGCAGCGATGCGGCGGACCAATATGCGCCACCGATCGCAACGCAATTCAACGACGTCAAGCAAACTCCGGAAACTCTGCTGCTTTGGTTCCACCATTTGCCGTGGGATTACCGCATGCGCTCCGGCAACACGCTGTGGTACGAGCTGGTAGCGCATTACACGCAGGGCGTGGAAAACGTAAAGCGGATGCGCGAAACCTGGCGCCATTTGGACGGCCATATCGATGCGGATCGCTACCGCAAGGCAGCCGCCTTCCTCGCCATCCAGGAGCGCGAGGCGCAGTGGTGGCGCGATGCCTGCATCGCCTATTTCCAGCAGGTTTCCGGCCTGCCGTTGCCGGCGGGTTTTGCCGCGCCGCCGCATCCCTTGTCGTACTACCAATCGCTGTCATTTCCTTACGTTCCGGGACAATCGTCATGGTGAGCGCGTTCTCACGGGTGATGCGTCGCAGCGTGGCTGCCGCGCTGCTGCTTTTGGGTGTGTCGGTGGCGTGGGCCGCGGATGAGCATGCGCCGCTATTGAATCCGCTCTTCCAGGATCATGCCGTCTTGCAGCGTGATCAGGCCGATCCGGTATGGGGCCAGGCCAGGCCTGGCGAGGCGGTGCACATCGCCTTTGCCGGCCAGGATATCCACGCGCAAGCCGACGCCAACGGACTCTGGCAAGCGTCGCTGCCGGCGCGTCCCGCCGGCGGACCTTACACGCTCACCGTTTCCACGGCCGGTGGCGCAACGCAGACCGTCCACGACGTGCTGGTCGGCGACGTGTGGCTGTGTTCGGGCCAATCCAACATGGTGCTGCCGGTGAAGCGCGCCCTGGATGCGCGCGCGGAGATGCAGGATGCCTCCAACGACCGCATCCGCGTGCTGACGGTGGACAACGTCAGCAGCGTCAAGCCGCTGGAGAGCATTCCCGCTGCCGATCATTGGCTGAAGACGACGTCGGACACCGTGGCCGAGTTTTCCGCCACCTGCTATTTCTTCGCGCGCGAACTGCAGAAGGACGTACCGGTGCCGATGGGCTTGATCGTCGCCGCGTGGGGCGGTTCGCGCATCGAGCCGTGGATGAGCGAAGCCGCATTGCGCAAGGTTGGCGGCTACGACACATCACTAAATCTGCTGGCCCAGTACCGCAAGGATCCGGCGCATGCGGGCGAGCAATGGAGTCGCGTGTGGCAGGCATGGTGGCGTTCCCGCCCCGGCATCGCGAACAACGACGAGCCATGGAATCCCGCCGATACCAGCGAGACCGGCTGGCGCAATGCGCCGATCGACAAAGCTGCCTGGCAACACTGGGGCAAGGCGGAACTCGCCAACTTCACCGGCATGCTGTGGTATCGCACCACTGTTACCCTGACCAAGGCGCAGGCGGCGCAGCACGCCGTGCTCGACTTTACCGCCAACGAAATTGACCAGACCTGGGTGAACGGGCATTGGGTTGGTACCGGCTATGGCAGCGGCACGGTGCGCGGTTATGCGATACCGCCGGGCGTGCTGCACGAAGGCAAAAACCTGATCGCCGTGAATGTGCTCAACACCTATCGCGATGGCGGCATCTATGGTCCTGTGTCGCAGCGTGCATTGCGTCTGGCCGACGGTTCCCGCGTACCGCTGGATGCATGGCAATACAAAATGGTACCGCTGGCCTATGGCCCTCCGCCGAACGTACCGTGGCAGTCGACATCAGGTTTGACCACGCTCTATAACGGCATGATCGCGCCCTTGGGCCACTACGGTTTTCGCGGCGAACTTTGGTATCAGGGCGAATCGAATACCGGTGATGCGGGCAGCTACCGCAAACTGCTGGAAGCGTGGCGTGCGGACGAACGCGAACGTTTCGGCGCCAACCTGCCGGTGCTGATCGCGCAATTGTCGAGCTACGGTCAGTCGCCGACCCATCCCGGCGAAAGCGGCTGGGCCGATGTGCGTGAAGCGCAGCGATTGGCGGCGGCCGAAGATCCGCACTCCGGACTCGCCGTTTCCGTCGATATCGGCGAACGCTACGACATCCATCCAGCCAACAAGCAGGAACTGGGACGACGTCTTGCGCGTGTCGCGCGGCACGTCATCTATGGTACGACGTTGCCGCCTTCCGGTCCCACGCCTGTCTCCGCACAACAAAGCGGTGACACGGTGACGCTCGATTTCAACGACGTCACAGGCCATCTCATCGCCTATAGCGCCGATCACCCGATCGGCTTCGAACTGTGTGGCGACAAACCGGGTTCGTGCTACTACGCCATGGCCGACATCCACGACCACCAGGTCGTGCTGCATGCGCAGCCGGCTTCAGATGCTGTGACGCGTGTGCGCTACTGCTGGGCCGACAGTCCGATCTGCACGCTGTACGACCAGGCCGGACTGCCGGCCGGCCCGTTCCAGTTGACCATTTCCCCCTCGCATTCCCATCCGTGAACAACGCCATGAACGCCTCCCCTGCATCTGCAAGCCTGCACGGTTCCAACCGCGATCGCGAGATCGTCGACGCGCGCGTCATCGTCAGCTGCCCCGGCCGCAACTTCGTCACGCTGAAAATCGAAACACGTTCCGGCATCACCGGCCTGGGCGACGCCACGCTCAACGGGCGCGAACTGGCGGTCGCGTCGTATCTGCAGGATCACGTGGTACCGAACCTGATCGGCCGCGATGCAGGACGCATCGAAGATATCTGGCAGTTCCTTTATCGCGGCGCGTATTGGCGACGCGGTCCGGTCACCATGACCGCCATCGCCGCGGTGGACGTGGCGCTATGGGACATCCTGGGCAAGCTCGCCGGCCTGCCGCTCTACCAGTTGCTCGGCGGCCGTTCGCGCGAAGGCGCCTTGGTGTACGGCCACGCCAACGGACGCGACATCGCCGAGGCGAGCGATGCGGTGGGCCGCTTTATCGAACAGGGCTTTCTCGCGGTACGCGCGCAGTGCGGTGTGCCGGGCGTAAAGAAGGCCTACGGCATTTCCAGCGGCAAGGCGTACGAGCCGGCGGAAAGCGAACTGCCGCTCGAAACCGTGTGGTCGACGCCAAAATATCTTCACACCGTGCCGCAATTGTTCGAACGCCTGCGCGCCGAGCACGGCGACGACGTCCATCTGCTGCACGACGTGCATCATCGCCTCACGCCGATCGAAGCGGCACGGCTGGCCCGCGACCTGGAACCCTACCGCCTGTTCTGGCTGGAAGACGCCACGCCGGCGGAAAACCAGAAGTCGTTCGAGCTGATCCGCCAGCACTCCACCACGCCGCTGGCGGTGGGCGAAGTGTTCAACTCGATCTGGGATTGCAAGCATCTGATCGAGAACCAGCTGATCGATTACATCCGCACCACTCTCGTGCATGGCGGTGGCATTACGCACCTGCGCCGCCTGGCCGATTTCGCAGCGCTGCACCAGGTGCGCACCGGCTTCCATGGCGCCACGGACCTGTCGCCGGTGTGCATGGGCGCCGCACTGCATTTCGATACCTGGGTGCCGAACTTCGGCATCCAGGAATACATGTTCCATACCGATGAAACCAACGACGTGTTCCCGCACGATTACGTGTTCCGCGACGGCCGCCTGCATTGCGGCGAGGCGCCAGGGCATGGCGTGGACATCGATGAAAAGCTGGCGGCGAAGTTTCCGTATGCGCCGAAGCAGTTGCCGGTGGCGAGGCTGGAAGACGGGACGATGTGGGACTGGTGAGCGTCCAGCTCCCTCCCCCGCTTGCAGGGGAGGGAGCTAATCGGGCAAGACCACGCTTTTTCGATGTCATCAAGGTTTCCCCTATGCCTATGAGCAAACTGCACAGCCAAGTTCTGTTCGCCGCCATCACATTGACGATGAGCGCGCTTGCCTGGTCCCAGACAGCCATCTACAAAGACCCCGGCCACAGCTTCGCGGACCGTGCCGCCGACCTCGTCTCGCGCATGACCCTCGAAGAAAAAGTCTCCCAGATGCAAAACGTCGCGCCTGCGATCCCGCGCCTGGGCATTCCCGCCTACGACTGGTGGAACGAAGGCCTGCATGGCGTGGCGCGCGCCGACCAGGCTACCGTCTTTCCGCAAGCCATCGGCTTGGCAGCAACGTTCGATACGCCACTGATGCATCAGATCGCCACCGCCATCAGCGACGAAGCGCGCGCCAAGTACAACGATTTCCAGCGGAGGGGCATGCATGAGCGCTATGAAGGCCTTACCTTCTGGTCGCCCAATATCAATATCTTTCGCGACCCGCGCTGGGGGCGTGGACAGGAAACCTATGGCGAAGATCCGTTCCTGACCTCGCGCATGGGCGTGGCGTTCGTGCAAGGCATGCAAGGCGACGATCCGACCTATCGCAAGCTGGACGCCACCGCCAAGCACTATGCCGTGCACAGCGGCCCGGAATCGGAGCGCCATCGCTTCGATGTGCACCCCAGCGAACGCGACCTCTACGAAACCTATCTGCCAGCCTTTCGCGCCTTGGTGCAGGAAGCCAAGGTGGACGCGGTGATGGGCGCCTACAACCGCGTGGATGGCGAATCGGCCTCGGCCAGTCCGCGCCTGCTGCAGGACATATTGCGCAAGCAGTGGGGTTTCGATGGCTACACCGTGTCCGATTGCGATGCGGTGGAAGACATCTATCAACATCACAAGATCGTGCAGAGCGCCGAACAGGCCGCTGCCTTGGCGGTGAAGAACGGCATGGAGCTCAACTGCGGCACGACCTTCGCCGCGCTTACGCAAGCCGTGCACGATGGACTGATTGCACAAAGCGATATCGACCACGCGCTGAAGCAACTGATGCTGGCGCGCTTCCGTCTCGGCATGTTCGACCCGCCCGACCGCGTGCCCTGGTCGCACCTGCCTTATTCGGTCAATCAGTCCCCGCAGCATGATGCACTGGCGCGCCGCGCGGCCGACGAATCGATCGTGCTTCTGAAGAATGAGGGCGTGCTGCCGCTATCGGCGGACGTGCACCGCATCGCTGTGATCGGCCCGACCGCCGACGATATCGCGCCATTGCTTGGTAACTATCACGGCACGCCAAAGTCACCGGTGACGATCCTGCAAGGCATTCGCCAGGCCGCACCGCACGCCGAAGTGAACTATGTGCGTGGTGCAGAGCTGGTCGAAGGCTTGCATGATTCCCATCCGGCAAATCGCGAAAAGGCGTTGGAAGCAGCGCGCGACGCGGACGTCGTCATCTTCGTCGGCGGCCTCACCGCCGATCTGGAAGGCGAGGAAATGAAGGTCAGCTATCCCGGTTTCGCCGGTGGCGACCGTACCGACCTGCGCTTGCCGGCCACGCAGGAAAGCTTGCTGGAAGCCTTGCAAGCCACCGGCAAGCCGGTCGTGCTGGTGCTTACCACCGGCTCGGCGCTCGCCATCGACTGGGCCAAGCAGCACGTGCCGGCCATCCTCGTCGCCTGGTATCCCGGTCAGGACGGCGGCACGGCGGTGGCCGATGCCTTGTTCGGCCATACCAATCCCGCCGGCCGCCTGCCGATCACTTTCTACAAGGTGGACGAAAAGCTGCCGGCGTTCGACGACTACCGCATGGAAGGGCGCACCTATCGCTACTTCAAAGGTGAGCCGCTTTATCCGTTCGGCTATGGCCTGTCGTATACGCACTTCGCCTATTCCGATCTTCGGCTCGATCGCAGCAACGTGCGCTCCGGCGATCACATCAAGATCGCGCTGAAAGTGAAGAACACCGGCGAACGCGTCGGCGACGAAGTGGTGCAGCTCTATCTGCAACCGCTGCATACGCCGCATGCGCGCGTGAACAAGGAATTGCGCGGCTTCCGGCGACTGCACCTGCAGGCAGGCGAAGAACAAGCCGTTACCTTCGACATATCACCGGCGACCGACCTGGCGTATTACGACGATGTGCATCACGCCTATGCCGTCGATGCGGGCAGCTATCGCGTGCAAATTGGGGCTTCCAGCGCGGATATTCGGCTGGCGAAAGACTTTATGGTTGGACAGTGATGAGAACGGGCGTGAATAGCGTGTATCTCGATGCTAGCCACGATGCGCTCCCTCCCCTGCGTGCAGGGGAGGGTTGGGGTGGGGTTGTTCGGGGCTTGCCGCAGCGGTTTGAACTCATCGCAAGGTTGCTTCACCCCACCCCAACCCTCCCCTACTACACGTAGGGGAGGGGGCCGATCATGGCAGGCATCAAACTTCCTGGCTTAAGTGAGCGCCATCCGGAACAAGCATGCATCACACACCACAGGCAGGTATCCCCATCGTCTTCTTCGGCGAACTGCTGATACGGCTATCGCCGCCGGCAAGCGAACTGCCGCTGCAATCGCCACGCTTCAACGTGCACTTCGGCGGCGCAGAGGCGAACGTGGCCGCCTCGCTGGCCATTCTCGGCCATCGCAGCGTGATGGTCAGCGCGCTGCCGGACAATATGCTGGGCCGCGCCTGCGTAGGCGAGCTGCGCAAGCATGGCGTGGATACCGGCAGCATCCGTTATGCGGAAGGACGCATGGGTGTGTATTACCTCGCGCCCGGCGCCATGCATCGCCCATCGGAAGTGCTGTACGACCGCGCCGATTCCGTATTCGCCCGCACGCCCGCGGATGCCTACGACTGGCCGTGCCTGCTGGCCGGCGCGCAGTGGCTGCATCTGTCGGGCATCAATCTCGCATTGGGTGAAACCACCGCGAATGCTGCAGCGGACGCCGTGCGTGCGGCGCGCGATGCGGGCATGTCGATCTCTTTCGATTGCAACTACCGCAGCAAGCTATGGGGCGCGCGTGCGCCGCAAGCCCCTGCCCTGCTGCGCGAGATCGTCGGCGAAGCCGATCTGCTTTTTGGCAATGACCGCGACATCGCATTGATGCTCGGCACGGCATATACGCACGGCGACGCCGGTGACCGCTTTCGCGCCGCAGCCGATGACGCCTTTGCGGCATGGCCGCGTTTGCGCCGCATTGCAGCCACCGAACGCCTGCATCGGAACGTGGATGACCAGGACCTGTTCGGCCTGATGGCCACGCGCGAGCACGTGCTGATCACGACCACGCATCGGCTCGATCATGTGGTCGATCGCATCGGCGGCGGCGATGCCTTCGCGGCCGGCCTGCTGCATGGCCTGTTCCGCGGCATGCCGGACCAGGCCATGCTCGATTTCGCGATCACGGCGGCGTGCCTGAAACACTCGATTCCGGGTGATGTGAATCTGCTGCGCGAGGCCGACATGCTCGCGTTTCTGGCGCAAGGCAGCTTCGAGGTGAAGCGCTGATGGCCGAGTTTCACGATTTGCCGCGATTGTGCGAACAGACGCTGGCGGACTTGCGGGACACCGTGGCCAAGCCGGATTATCGGTTGGAAGACGTGCGCATCGGCATCGTGCATATCGGCGCCGGGGCCTTTCATCGTGCGCATCAGGCCGTCTATATCGACGATCTGCTCGCAAAACACCCGGAGTGGGCGATCTGCGGCGTGTCCCTGCACAGCGCCGACGTGCGCGATGCGTTGCGCCCGCAGCAAGGCCTGTACACACTGCAGTTGCTGGGAGAGCAAACCGGTTTGCGCGTGATCGGTGCGATCCGTGAACTGCTCTGCGCGCGCGATCAATCCGCTGCCGTGCTCGCGCGCCTGGCCGATCCCGCCGTGCGACTGGTGACCCTCACCATCACCGAGAAAGGCTATTGCCTGGCCGGCCAGGGTCTCGACACCGCGCATCCGGACATCGTGCACGACCTCGCGCATCCCGAATCACCGCGCAGCGCCATCGGCTACGTCACCCATGGATTGCGCCGGCGCCAGCAGCTTGGGCTGGCTCCCTACACCGTGCTCAGTTGCGACAATCTCGCCGACAACGGCGGCCGCCTGCGCCGCGCCGTGTTGCAATATGCGCAACGGATCGATCCTGCGCTGGCGGAATGGATCGAAACGCACGTGAGCTTTCCCTGCTCCATGGTCGATAGCATCACGCCGGCCACGGACGACGCCCTGCGCGAGCGTGTCGCCCACGAACTGCACTGCCGAGATGCGTGGCCGATCCAACGCGAAACCTACGCGCAATGGGTGATCGAGAATCGCTTCTGCAACCTGCGACCTCCCTTCGAACTGACCGGCGTCACCATGAGCGACGACATCGCCGGCCATGATCGCGCCAAGCTGCGCCTGCTCAATGGCGCGCATTCCACCCTGGCCTACCTCGGTTCGCTGCTGAACCTGGAAACGGTTGCCGATGCGATGCAGGAGCCGTTGCTTGCCGGCTTCGTGGAGCGCTTGATGCGCGTAGCTATCGCGCCGGTGATCGCCCTGCCTGATCATCTGGATGCAGCGAGCTATATCGATGCGATCCTTGCGCGCTTCCGCAATAGCGCCATCCGCCATCGCCTGGCGCAGATAGCCTGGGACGGCTCGCAGAAATTGCCGGTGCGCCTGCTCAGCACGATTGCCGATGCGCTGGCGGCAGACAAACCGATCGACGATCTATGTCTTGCCGTGGCGGCCTGGATGCAATTCGTGCGCAGGCAGGCCCGCAACGGCGTCGCACTGGTCGATCCGCTCGCCGACGTACTCGCCACCGTCGGCCGGACGTGCACCGGCGATGCCGTCGGCGACGTGGATGCGTTTCTGCAACTCGACACCGTCTTCGCTGCGCCGCTGTTGCGAGACGCGCGCTTTACCCGTGCCTTGCAAGCCGCCTATGCCGCCCTTGCAGACGGCACGCCGGCATCGGTTTCACAGACATTGATCGCAGCGATGAAGCGAGGAACATGATGAAGCGCTTTCTGCTCGCCCTAAGCCTGTTCGCATGGCTCCCTATCGCCGCTTCGGCAGCGAATTTGCCAAGGGTCGTGCTGGAAAACGGCGCCAGCAAACTGCTCGTGCACGGCAAGCCTTATCTGATGCTTGGCGGGGAACTGGGCAATTCGTCCGCCGGCACCGCAGAGCAAGCCGACACGATCCTGCCGCGCCTGGCCAGCTTGCACGTGAACACGGTGCTGATGCCGGTGGCCTGGGAGCAGATCGAGCCGGTGGAGGGTCGCTTTGATTTTCATGTGCTCGACCACTGGATCGCGGTAGCGCGGCGGCAGCAGATGCATCTGGTGCTGCTGTGGTTCGGCAGCTGGAAGAACGGGTTCTCCGAATATGCGCCGGCCTGGGTTAAAGCCGACACGCAGCGCTTTCCCCGTGCACGCGCTATCGATGGCGCACCACTGGAAATTCTCTCGACCTTCGGCGAAGAAACGCTGCGCCAGGACAGCCGCGCCTTCGCGGCGCTGATGGCGCACCTGCGGACGGAAGACGCGCAGCAGACCGTATTGATGGTGCAGGTCGAAAACGAAGCAGGCCTGGTCGGTGACGGCAGGGATCGCTCCCTACCCGCCAATCGTGCCTTCGATGGCGAGGTACCGCCATCCCTCGTGCAAGCCTTGTTGGCGAAGCGCGCGGCGTTGACGCCCGAACTGTCTGCTCACTTCAACCCACAAGGACACAGTTGGAAAGAAGTATTCGGCGACGCCGCGGACGAAGCATTCATGGCCTGGCGTTACGCCAGCTATGCCGATGCGGTGGCCAGCGCAGGCAAGCAGCAGTACGCGCTGCCGATGTACATGAACGCCCAGCTTCCGGCGCCGCTCGAACGCGCGGGCGAGTATCCCAGCGGCGGCCCTCATCCCTATTACCAACAGATCTACCAGGCCGTCGCGACGCATATCGACTTTTACGCACCAGACATTTACTGGCCCGACTTCGCCCACTGGATGCAACGCTACCGGTCGCTGGGCAACCCGGCATTCGTTCCGGAGGCGAAAGTCGAGAGCGCTCCGTACAACGCGCTGTACGCCTATGGCGAAGCCGGGGCCTTCGGCTTCTGCCCGTTCGGCATCGATAGCCTGGCGCATGACAAGGACGCACCGCCACCGTTGCTGATACAGGTGTACGGCGCGCTCGACGAACTCGGCAACCAACTCACGCAAGCACAGGCGGAACATCGCACACGCGGTCTGGTGCTTCATGCAACCAGCCCTCGTCCCACGCAGACCGTGGCGCTGGGTGGTTATCTGTTCACTGCGACGCTTGCGCGCTCATGGCCGGACAAGCGCCTGCTCAGCGACGACGGCGCCATGCTGCTGCTCGAATCGGGGGCTCATGAGTTCTATATCGTTGGTAGCGGACTTACCGTCAGCATGATGCGCGATCCGGATACGGATGCGCGTATGGCGGGTATCGCCAGCATTGAAGAAGTGTCGCGCTCAGGCGGGAATTGGAAGGTCGAGCGGCGCTTGAATGGTGATCAGAGCAATCAGGGGAGACAACTCAGCATGGATGCGCGGGAGGTGCGGGTTTATCGTGTGCGATTGTATGCGGCAACGCGATAGCTTTGCCGGATCTGCTCCCTCCCCTGCACGCACCCCTACTACACGTAGGGGAGGGGACACATCGCGGCAAATAGAGGCGCGACGCCGATCACAACCTATACGCCTGCTTCGGCAACCGATACGCAAGATCAAACGCAAGCTCCGCCGCCTCGTCCTCATCCAGCCGATGCTCGGCCACCAGCCTGGCAAGAAACGCGCAATCCACCCGCCGCGCAACATCATGCCGCGCCGGAATCGACAGGAATGCGCGCGTGTCGTCGTTGAAGCCGACGGTGTTGTAGAACCCGGCGCTGCTCAAGCTCCATTCGCGAAAACGCCACATGCCTTCCGGCGCATCGTGGAACCACCACGCCGGGCCCAGGTAGAGCGCCGGATAATGGCCGGCCATCGGCGCCAGCTCACGGCTATACGTGCTTTCGTCCAGTGTAAAAAGAATCATCCTGAACTTCGGCTCATTGCCGAAACGGTCGAGCAAAGGCTTCAGCGCATGCACGTAGTCGGTGCGCAACGGCAGATCCGCACCTTTGTCGCGTCCATAACGCTCGAACAGTTCGCGATTGTGATTGCGGAAGCAGCCGGGATGGAGCTGCATGACCAGGCCGTCATCCAGGCTCATGGCGGCCATCTCGGTCAGCATCTGTGCGCGGAACAGCTCGGCATCCTGCGTGCTGGCCTTGCCGCGCGCGATCCGGTCGAACAACTTGCCGGCTTCGGCGGTGGAAAGGTTTGCGGTGGCAGCGGTGGGATGGCCGTGATCGGTTGACGTTGCACCGGCTTCGGCAAAGAACGCGCGCCGCTGGCGATGCGCGCGCAGATAGCCCGCCCAGGTGTGCACGTCCTCGCCGGTGATTGCGCCGAAGATTTCCAGCGCAGCAGAAAACTGTTCGTGCTCGGGATCCACGACGACATCGGGCCGATATGCCGTGATGACCCGCCCACCCCATCCACTGCTGCGAATGACCGCATGATGTGGTAGCGAATCGAGGGGTGATTCGGTGGTCGCCAGCACCTCGATGCGAAAGCGCTCGAACAAGGCCCGCGGCCGGAATTCCGCCCGCGCCAGCGCAGTGGTGATGTGGTCGTAATACAGATCCGCCGTGCGCGCTTCCAGGCGCACGCGCAGGCCGAACACATCGTGGAAGACATGATTCAACCACAATGACGATGGCGTGCCTCGAAACAGGTGGATGTTTTGCGCGAACAGCCGCCACGCCTCGCGCGGATCAACGGCGGCGCGCGAACCGTCGCGACGTGGAATGCCCAGAGCATCAAGTGGAATGCCCTGGCTGTAGAGCATGCGGAATACGTAGTGATCCGGCACTAGCAACAGCTCGGTGGCGTTGGCGAACGGCATGTTGTCCGCGAACCAGGCCGCATCAGTGTGGCCGTGCGGACTGATGATCGGCAGGTTGGCGATCAGTTCGTAGAGGCGGCGGGCGATCGCCCGCTGGGTGGGATCGGAGGGGAAAAGACGATCCTGGTGCAGCTTCATCGGAAGCATGGCAAGTTTCATGGCGTGTGACATTCCGGAAATTGAAACGCGAATCTTGCTCACAGCGGCTTATCGGCACCGCCGATGGAAACGGAAGCGTTTGGCAGCCACACCGGTTGCAGGCGTGGCGCGAGCGCGTGCACCACGGCGAGCGCGATCAGATACGCCGATCCAGCCAGCATGAATACGGGCACGTAGCTGCCGGTAGCCTGCAGCAGCAACCCGATCACCGTGGATATCAGCATGCCGCCCACGGCGCCGGCGAATCCGCCCATGCCGACCACCGACGCGACCGCATCGCGCGGAAACAAATCGGAAGCCAGCGTATAGACATTGGCCGACCAGCCCTGATGCCCCGCCGTCGCCATGCCAATCAGCGCCACCGCCAGCCACAGATGATTGGCCTTTGCCGCAAAAACCACCGGCACGATCAGCAACGCGCAGCCGAGCATGGCGCCCTTGCGCGCACGGTTCACGCTCCAGCCAAGCCTGATCAACCTGCCCGCCAGCCAACCGCCCGCAATGCTGCCCAGGTCGGCCAGCACGAACACGACGACCAGCGGCAAGCCCAGTTCCAGCAGACTCAGGCCGTATTGCGCGTGCAGGAATTTCGGCAGCCAAAACAGGAAGAACCACCAGATCGGATCGGTGATGAACTTGGCGGCGATCAGCGTCCAGGCTTGCGGATGCCGCAGCAGCGTCGACCATGGCACGCGTTGCGCCGTTCGCGGATCGTGTCCGATGTAGGCGCGTTCGGCGGCGGACAGCTTGGGTTGCGCATCGGGCGTTCGATAGGTGCGCAGCCACATCACCAGCCACATGGCGCTGAGCATGCCCGTGCACAGAAACGCTGTCTGCCAGCCCCAGCGCACGGCCACCACCGGCACCAGCATTGGCGCGATGAGCGCGCCGATATTCGAACCGGCGTTGAAGATACCCGCGGCCATCGCCCGCTCGCGCTGCGGAAACCATTCGGCCACCGCCTTGATCGCCGCCGGAAAATTGCCGGACTCGCCCAGCCCCAGCGCAAAACGCGCCACCGCGAAACTGACCACGCCGGTGGCCAGCGCATGGCTGGCCGCGGCCAAACTCCACACGCCGATCGCCAGCGCATAGCCGATACGCGTGCCGAACTTGTCGATGATCGCGCCGGCGCCGAGCAGGCCGATGGCATACGCCGCCTGGAACGCGGTGACGATATAGCTGTATTCAAGCTCGCTCCAGCCGATTTTTTCCTGCAGAAACGGCGCGAGCACGCCCAGCACCTGGCGATCGATGTAGTTGATGGTGGTTGCCAGCAACAGCATCGCGCACACGCGCCAGCGGTAGCTGCCCGCCTTCGCGACCGGCGCCGCGCCCGCTTCGCCCGGTTGGTCCATGTCGCGCGCAGCCTCCACTCGCATCCCTCCCGTCATCGTCGGCACGCTCCGGCCCTTTTGCGAACGGGCGGCCGACTTGTTAGCGCTATCATTAACACAGGCCTTTGCAAAAACCACCTTGCATAGCCGCAATACGCAAGAGCCAGGCCTAGCAGGCGGCTTCACCCCTTTTTCAACAGAGTTTTCCCCGCCTCGACTATGAACCACCTTCATGCTGCCCTGCAGCGTGCCAGTCAAAAATGTTAGCGCTACCTTTTCACCGGGGACGACCGGCTACGCCATAGACACTTCCGCCGGACGTTCGACGGCTCGATCAAAAAGCCTAAAAAAATCTGGAGGGAGGGGAGTACGGTGCAAAAGCTATTTGCAAGAACCCTGTTGTCACGCGCCTTGACGCTGGCCCTGTTCGGCGCAGCAAGCGCAACCCATGCGCAGGACACATCGTCACCGCCCGCGCCAAGCCCGGCGCCGGCCGATACGCAGAATCCGGCGCAGCCGTCTTCGTCGAAGCCGGTCAAGCAGCTCGCCACCGTCAACGTAAACGGCGGCTATCGCAACAGTATCGAGTTCTCCACCAACGCCAAGCGCGACGCGACCAATGTGGTGGATACCGTATATGCCGAAGACATCGGCAAATTCCCTGACTTGAATATCGCCGAGTCGCTCAATCGCGTACCGGGCGTGCAGTTGACGCGCGACGTCACCGGCGAAGGCAAGAACATCCAGATCCGCGGCCTGGGCACCGACTTCACCAAGATCCTGTTCAACGGCAACCAGATCGCGGTGGCGTCGGCCGGCACGCTCGGCGCGCAGAACCAGAACCGCGAGGTGGACCTGGATCTGCTGCCGACCGAATTCTTCACGCAGCTGACGGTGAACAAGACCCCGCAGGCCGACATGACCGAAGGCGGCGTCGCCGGCGTGGTCGACATGCGCACCACGCGCCCGTTCGACAACCCGGGCATGCATCTGACGTACTCGGCGCAGGGCAGCTACAGCTCCGTCGGCAAGAACGTGCGCCCGCGCGGCGCCCTGATCGGCAGCTGGACCAGCGCCGACAACACGTTCGGCGTGCTGGTGGGATTGCAGGCGTCCAAGAACGATTACGACGTGCGCGGTTACGAAACGATCGGCTGGACCACGCCACATCTGAGCGCGGGCCAATGCGGCATCGCCTCGGGCTCCTGCAGTCCCGCGGGCGGCAGCTGGTTTATTCCGGGCACCGTACCGGCAGGCGCCGGCGCCGGACTGACGACCGGACAAACCATCGACAACGCCTGGCTGCTGGCGCACAACCCCGGCCTGAATACGGAGCAGATCGCCAACGCGCTGATTCCCCGCCTCGGCCGTCCTGCCTACGTGCACGGCATCAACGATCGCCAGTCCGGCTTGCTGTCGCTGGAATTCCGTCCGGACGAGCGCGCGCATTTCTATCTGGACACGCTGTTTTCCAAGAAGGAAAACGACTTCAACCGCATCGACGTGGACCTGATCGGGCGCAACGGCGCGATGATTCCGGTCAACATGAAGGTGGACCAGAACAACGTGGTGACCAGCGCCACGTTTGCGAATGCGCAGTATTTCATGGAAGCGCGTCCATACACGGAGCATTTGAAGTTCTACAACATCAATCCCGGCGGCGAGCTGCTGTTCGGCAGCGATGAGAACATCAAGCTCGACTTCCAGGGCTACGTGCAGCGCAGCTGGTATCTCAACCAGGCGCCGTCGTTCCTGGTGCAGACGCCGCTCGGGCAAGGCACCACCATCAACTACAGCAACAACGGCGGCAATTTCCCGATCGCCACGCCCAACGTCGATTTGAACAATCCCAACCTGGGCTGGCAGTACTACCGCGTCAACATCCAGAACGAAGCGCGCGTCACGACCAACAAGGGCACGCACGAAGACCTGCAGATCGGTGATGACAGCAACAACGTCAGGGTCGGCATCGCCTATGACGACATCGCCCGCAACATCTCGGCGTTCGACAACAGCGCGGCCTATGGCACCGCGGTGAAGGCCGCCATTCCCAATGGCGCATGGGGGCAATACTTGATGCCCGGCCCTGCCGGCTTCGTGCAAGCCAACTACGCCGCACTGATGGCGGCCACGAACTTTGGCTACTACAACGCCACCGCGCCGTTATCCACCGCTGCTTCCACCGGCGCCAACACCTCCTTCCTGGAGGAGAGCACCTGGGCCTGGTATCTGGAAGGCAATCGCAAGTTCAACCTGTGGGGGCACGATTTGCGCGCCAACGTAGGCGTGCGCCATGCGTATACCGACCAGACCATTGCCGGCCCTTCGTCGATCGGCGGCCAGCTGCAGTACATGAACCTGAAGCAGGCCTACGGCGTTTACCTGCCGTCGTTCAACCTGGCCTTTAACGCGACCGACAACGTGGTGCTGCGCCTGGCCGCTTCGCGTTCGATGACGCGGCCTGATCCCAGCGCGATGGTGCCGAACACCAACTTCAGCGACCCATCCGCGGAAACCGCCACACAAGGCAATCCGAAGCTGCGGCCGTACCTCTCCACCAACCTGGATTTCGGCGGCGAATGGTACACGGGCAACGAAGGTTATGTGGCGCTGGATCTGTTCGGCAAGCGCATCACCGGCTTCACCGTCAACGGCGTCAACCTGATTCCCTTCACCCAGCTGGGCGTACCGTATGCCAGCCTGACGCCGCAACAGCAGGTGGCGATCGACCAGCGCGGCGGCCCCAATGCGGCCATGGTGCAGGTGCAACAGCAGGTCAACGCCAACGGCACCCTGTTCCTGCGCGGTGCGGAAGCCACCTGGGTGCAGCCGCTGGATTTCATCTACAAGGGCTTAGGGATACAGACCAACTACACGGTGGTGTCGCAGCGAAGCATCGGCAGCGGTGTGCCGGCGCAGGCGATCGGCATTTCGCCGCACACGTATAACCTCACCGGTTACTGGGAAGGCTACGGCGCCACGGTACGCGTGTCGTATACCTGGAATTCGGCCGCCATCGATTCAACGCCGAACCAGAACGGCCTGCCGTTCGCGCAGATCAAGTCCGATGCGCGCGGCCAGCTGGACATGTCGGCCAGCTACCAGTTCGCCAGCCTGCCATCGAAACCGATGGTGACCTTGAACTTCATCAACATGACCAAGGCATCGCTGCGGCAAACGTTGACCTACAACAATGCCGCGTATACCTATTACGACCCGGGTTATACGATTCTGCTTGGCGTGCGCGGAAGTTTCTAAAAAAAAGGGGCGTCATTCCGATGAAGGCCGGAATGACGCCACCGCGAACGGTGGCTTGCCTGACAACCCGCGGCCCCACACAGATGCACTATTCATCGGGAAACATCATCCGGCGCGTATGAACAACTCCAGCCCATCGCTTTCAGTGCTCGAAAAAATCGGCTACAGCCTGGGCGATCTTGCCGCCAACTTGATTTTCCAGACGCTGGTGACCTTTCTCGCCTTCTTCTATACCGATGTATTTCGCATTCCCGCAGGCACGGCAGCCAGCATCATTTTCGCGGTCGGCCTGCTCGGCGCCTTCGTGTTCACGCCGGCGATGGGCTTGATCGCCGATCGCACGCATACGCGCTGGGGCAAGTTCCGGCCGTGGGTGTTGTGGACCGCGGTGCCGTTCGGCGCGCTGTCGCTGCTGGCGTTCAGCACGCCAGCCCTTGGCGAGCAAGGCAAGGTGACGTACGCGCTGGCGACATATTCGCTATTGGTCGCCGTGTACGTCGCCAACAACCTGCCCTATTCCGCGCTGAGCGGCGTACTCACCGGCAACATGGCCGAGCGCAACAGCCTGTCGTCCTACCGCTTCGTGGCCGTGATGATCGCGCAGTTCATCATCCAGGTACTGCTGCTGCCGCTGGTGCTGATCCTTGGCGACGGCGACAAGGCGCGCGGCTTCCACAATACGATGACCGTGTTCGCCATTGTCGGCACGGTGTTTTTTCTCATCACCTTCTTCACCACCCGCGAGCGCGTGGTTCCCAGCCAGCAACGGGCGTCGAGCATTCGCGAGGACCTGGCCGACCTGGCCAGGAACCGGCCGTGGCAGATCATGCTGGCGGTGACGGTACTGGTGTTCGTCAATCTCGCCTTGAAGGGCGGGATGTATATCTACTACTTCAAGTACTACCTCAGCGATACGCAGCTTTCCGCGTTTCTCGATCATCTCGGTTTCAACGGATTCATTGCGGGATTGAACCGGTTGCTTGGCAGCTTGGGCCTCACCAGCTTTCGCTGGCCGAAAGATGCACCGACGTCGGCATTCAGCCTGTTCAATGCGCTGGGCATACTCTGCATGATCCTCGGCATCGGTTTTTCCAAGCCGCTGGCCGATCGATTCGGCAAGCGCAACGTATTCAGCGGCGCGCTGCTGGCCTCGACCCTTTTCCTGCTGGCCTTCTACTTCTACCCACCCGACGGCGTATCGCTGGTAATGGTCTCGTACATCTTTCACGGTTTCTTCTACGGCGTCACCATCCCGCTGCTGTGGGCGATGATCGCGGACGTGGCCGACTACTCCGAATGGAAAAATCGGCGACGCGCCACCGCCATGATCTTCTCCGCCATGTTGTGCGGCTTGAAGGTGGGGCTCAGCGTCGGCGGCGCGCTGGTGGCCGGCATCCTGGCCATGCATGGCTATCGCGCCGATGCACCAGTGCAGTCCGCCGACGCCATCGACGGCATCCGCCTGGCCGTAAGCGTGCTGTGCGCCATCCCGTTCCTGGCCGCCGTGGCGCTGATGTTCCTGTACGAGATCGACAAGCCGCTGGAGCGGCGGATCGAGCAGGAATTGGATTCACGCCGGCTCGAGGCCGCGCTGCCTCGTTGATTTTCCCAAAGCACCTTCTTGATGGATTCGTTCGATGTCCGATGAAACGGAAAAGCGCGACCTGCAGTCGTTGTCCGCTGGCGCCATCTCGCCGCCGCTGGTGACGCACCTGTATACCGCCGACCCTTCCGCGCATGTGTTCAATGGAGCGCTGTATATCTACCCCTCGCACGATATCGATGGCGGCGCACCGTTCAACGATAACGGCGATCATTTCTGCATGGAGGACTACCACGTCTTCCGCATGGATTCGCCCGACAGCGAGCCGATCGACTGCGGGGTCGCGCTGCATGTGAAGGATGTGCCCTGGGCGGCACGGCAGATGTGGGCGCCGGACGCCGCCTGCAAGAACGGTCGCTACTACCTTTATTTTCCGGCCAAGCGCGCGAATGGCCTGTTCCAGATCGGCGTGGCCGTGGGCGACCGCCCAGAAGGTCCGTTCGTGGCGGAACCCGAGGCCATGGCTGGCAGTTACTCGATCGATCCGGCGGTTTACGAAGACGACGACGGCGCCCACTACATGTATTTCGGCGGCATCTGGGGCGGCCAGCTGCAGAAATATCGCGACAACCGTTATGCCGATCAGCATGACGAACCCGCCGCCGACCAGCCTGCCCTGGGCGCACGCGTGGCGCGCCTCGGTGGCGACATGCGGCAGTTCGCCGAAGCACCGCGTGAAGTGGTCATCCTCGACGAACACGGAGCGCCGCTACGCGCCGGCGACCATGCGCGGCGTTATTTCGAAGCGCCATGGGTGCACAAGCATCAAGGCAAGTACTATTTCTCGTACTCCACCGGCGACACTCATTTCATCTGCTATGCCACGGGCGACAACCCGTACGGGCCGTTTACCTACCAGGGGCAGATCCTGAGCGAAGTCGTCGGCTGGACCACGCATCATTCCATCTGCCCATTCGGCGGCAAGTGGTACCTGTTCTATCACGACTCCATGCTGTCCGGCGGCGTTACCCATCTGCGCTCCATGAAGATGACGGAGCTGCAGCACGACGCGGAAGGGAAAATCGTGCGCATCGATCCGTATGGGCGTTGAGCGTGCTGTGGCGTAGGTTCGGCCAATTTGCAGCCGCGGCGGCTCGTCATGCGCGCTGTGCCACGTGAAACCACCACCTGAATATGACGATGCCGGGGTTCAACATCGCCAACTCCACGGCGCGCGATGCTCGGCGTCACTCCTGGCCAAAGCGTGCAACGTCTTCCAGGATGGATTCGGCGCGTTGCACGCTACCGCCGGCGAAGTTGTCCTCCACCCAGCGACGCTGACCCATGTATCGGATCAGCCCGTATCCCATTACGACCAAACCAAGTGACATCGCGCCAACAAGCATTAGATGACTCACCAGCGCGGGCATGGCTACCTGCGGGTCGATGCCGCTGCGCGCCAGCTGGATCAGCAGCAGCGGCACCCATACGAATGCGCCGATAACGGCAAAGACCGGCCCTTCCACGCGCACGCGCCAGGTGCGCAATGCCGCCAGGCGGCGCTGGATCTCCAGCACCGGCGCGGAATAATCGATGCACCGGATCAGGTAAATATTGCGTACGCCGGAAACGATCATCGCGATGCCCAGCACGTGCACCATCAGGCCCCACACCAGAAAGTGCGTGACGCCCACACGCGGAAACCAGAACGTGGCCGCCAGCCAGCTCGCCCATACGCCGATCGCGATCTGCGCTACCTGCCCCCACAGCAGCGGCCGCAAGCCGTGCCGCAGTTTGTCCAGGCGATTTTCCACATACAGCCGAGCGCCCAATGCCTGTTGACGCTCCAGCTGCCGGTTCATTGCTTGCCATGCCAGCTTCATGTCATCGAGTTCCACGGTCACGCTCCCGCGGGCGCGACGCCCGTCATCTGATTGCGAAGTTTCTGTTTGATGCGACTGATCTTGGTGGCGACGTTGGTTACGCTGATACCGAGGATTTCTGCGATCTCCTCATAGCTGCGGTCTTCCAGATACAGCAGGATAAGTGCGCGGTTTAACCGATCGAGCTGGTTGATGAACGTATACAAGGCTTCCATTCGCTCATCCTGCTCCACGATCCCTTCCGCTCCCGAAAGCGTTTCAAGTTGTTGCCGGTCCAGCGCGTCTTCCTGCCGTGAGGATCGGCGCATCTGCGAAATCGCCACGTTGAGGGCAACCCGATACATCCAGGTGGAAAACCGCGCACGCTTTTCGTCAAAGGTAGGAAACGAGCGCCACAGCTGCACGCAGATCTCCTGCGTCAGATCGCGGCGATCTTCCGGATCGCGGGCATACACGGATACCACCTTGAACACGATCCGCTGGTGCTCCTGTAGCAATGTCTCGAATGCTCGCTGTTGTTCCCGTCCGCGCATGCTCGGCCCCTGTAGTTACTTCCGTTATTCGCAGTGCACGAAAAAAAATCACAACTTCGGCTCTGTTTCGGCCAGGCACATGTTTGCTGCTTGCCGGGGTCCCTTCCGGCGGAGCAGGGAAGGATCGGCAGGGGATGAATCCCCCCGCCGATAAATTTGGGCTTTGCGGCAAGCTCGGACAACCCCAGCCCAGCGCCCTTCCCTGCGTGAAGGGGTAGGGCACCCATCAGGGCACGAAACCATAAGTCGCTTGCGTAAGTACCGTTTAGCTTTGGCCCTACAATAAGGCGCCTTCCCCGCCCCCGAGTCGCCCATGCCGCCACTGCGCCTGAAACGCTACCTGATCACCGGCCTGCTTACCTTCCTGCCGCTGTGGGTGACCTGGCTGGTGTTCAAGTTCATTGTCGGGTTTCTGGCCGATCTTGGCGCGCCGCTGGTGGCCGCCTTCGTGGGTGCGCTGGGTTGGGTGTCGCCGCAGGCGGCCGATCAGCTCAGCCATGGCTGGGTGACCTATGTGCTGGCGCTGGTGCTGACCTTGGTCACGTTGTATCTGCTTGGCTTTCTCGCCAATCGCATGATCGGCCAGCGGCTGTTGAACGCGTTCGACAATCTGTTGCAGCGCATTCCGCTGGTGCAGACCATCTATGGCGGCACCAAGAAACTGATGACGGTGCTGCAGAACAAGCCCAGCGGCGCGCAGCGCGTGGTGCTGGTGGATTTTCCGCGCAAGGGCATGAAGGTGGTCGGTTTCGTCACGCGCGTGATGACCGAAGAGGGCACCGGACGCGAGATGGCTGCGGTGTACATTCCCACCACACCCAACCCCACCGGCGGTTACCTGGAAGTGGTGCCGCTGGACGAATTGACGCCCACCGACTGGACCATGGACCAGGCGATGGCGTTCATCATTTCCGGTGGCGCGGTGGCGCCCGATACTTTGCCCGCCGCGCCGGCCGCATTGCCGGAGCAGAGCATCGGTTGAACGTCAGGCGGGCAGCACTTCGAACGGCCGCATCATCTCGTTCGCTTCGTGCTCCAGCAGATGGCAATGCCAGGCATAACGGCCTGGATAACCATCGAAGCGGACGATGATGCGCGTGATCATGCCCGGCCATGCCTGCACCACGTCTTTCCATCCTGCCTCGCCGGCTGAAGGCGCCTGCGCGGGGCCGGTGTAGCGCACGGTCTGCGAATCCATCCATTCGCCTGCATCGAACGGGCGGCGATCCAGAATCTGGAAGCGCACCAGATGCAGATGGATAGGGTGCGAATCGTCGGTGAGGTTGATCAGGTTCCAGATTTCGGTGCTGCCAAGCACCGGCTTTTCCGTCACCGGCTCGTGCCAGCGCTTGCCGGCGAGCAGCATCAGCATCGGCTCGGCCACGCAATCCTGGTAGGAATCCAGCGTCAGCATGCGCTGCTGCGTGGCGGTTGATTCGAGCATGCGCGGGATATCGCGCAACACGGCCGGTACCACGCTGGTGTCGCGCACGCGTCCGCTGGCTACGCGAAACTGCATGATCGGCAGCGCATCGTTGATCAGCTCGATCTGCTGTCCGGCCATCGGCGCGAAGTCGATGACGATATCCGCGCGCTCGCCCGGTGCGATAAACACACTGCGTTGCGTGACCGGCGCTGCCAGCAAGCCCTGGTCGCTGCCGATCTGCAGGAACGGACGGCCATCGCGCAGCTTCAGATTGAAGAAGCGCGCATTGGATGCATTGAGCACGCGGAACCGGTAGCGGCGCGGCTGCACGTTGAGATATGGCAGCAGTGCGCCATTGACCAGCATGGCATTGCCGAATACCTCCGATACCCACGGCGCCTCGCTGTTGCCCGATACCGGGTAATAAAGCTGCGCCTCGGTGGTGAGCAGGCGGTCGCTCAGCGTCAGCGGAATTTCCTGCTCGCCTTGCGGCAGGTCGAGCGAATGCTCGTGCGCATCGCGCAGGATGAAGTTGCCGAACATGCCCGCGTAGATGTTCAGCCGATTGATGCCCATGGCGTGGTCGTGATACCAGAGCGTCGCCGCATCCTGCCGGTTGGGGTAGGTATGCAGGCGCGATTGGCCGGGTACGTACCAGTCATCCGGATAGCCGTCGCTCGCAGTCGGTACGCAGGCACCATGCACGTGCACGATGGCGCGCACTTCGGGCTTGTCCTTTTCGGCGCCGTGGATGCGGTGGTCGATCGGCAGGAAATGCCTGGAAGGCAACGCGTTGCGCCAGTCGATGCGCAACTCCTTGCCGCTTTGCGCTTCGATGGTGGGGCCAGGCATGCAACCGCCGTAGGTCCACACGCGCGTGGGCGGCAGGTCGCGATGCAGGCGTTGCTCGGTTTCGCGCATGTCCACGCGCAACGGCTTGCCGTCGCTGCGCAGAACAGGCGGCAGGGGTAGTGCATTGACGAACGGTTTGAGCTGGGTTGGATCGAGCAGGCGCGGTACGTTCGGCTGGTCCGCCACCAGGTGCTTGCACAAGGCGCTGCCGCCACCCATCGTCGGCATGGCGTGCATGTCGTGGGCGCGCAGGCGCAGCGATGCCGCGCCCGCGCCAAGCATGGACCATCTGAGAAAATCACGGCGGGAAGGCAAGACGAAGCACTCTCCGTAGGTTGGGGTGAGCGTACGCGAACCCCAACGTCGCCATCTATACGGGTATCACGATGTTGGGGTTCGCACCCCAACCTGCGTGCGCTTGCTTACCACTTCTTGCCGACCGGCTCGCCGGTGCTTTCATCCAGGAACAGGCGACGGTTTTCCGGGAACGGATCATCGAAGTCAAACATGTGGTTCAAGGTACCGGCGATGGCGTCGAAGGAACCGCCGCCGATGCGCTGCCCGTTGAGCCAGTTGTCTTCGATAAAGCGCGTGACCGAGCTTTGATCGGTCAGCGTGTGATCGACGTGATTGCGGCGCGCCCACGGCGACACCACCAGCAGCGGCAGGCGCGGGCCATAACCGCAGCGACCCTGCACCGGCTTGCTGGTGTTCACGCCCGCCAATGTGCCGCGGCCGTTGCACATGCCCGGCGCGTTCAATGCATCCTGGCTGCTTCGCGAGGCATTCAATTGCGGCGCGGGCTGATGGTCGTACCAGCCGTCGGAGTCGTCATAGGCGATCACCACCGCGGTATCGCGCCATTCCGGACGCGTCTGCAGGTAGTTGACCACGTGCACGATGAACTGCTGTTCGTCCAGCGGATCGGAATAGCCGGCGTGCCCATCCTGGTAGCCCGGCGCCTTCAGGAAACTCACCGCCGGCATGTTGCCCGCGTCCACCGCGGCGTAGAAATCGCTGAGGTCGTACTGGTGATTGGCCGCGTCGCCGTTGTGGCCGATCATCGCCACCGAGGTGGGACGCGCGTGCGTGGGGTTGGCGGTGCTGGCGTAGTACTGGAACGGTTGGTGATGCGGAATGTAGTCAGCCTTCTTCACCTGCGTGATGGCGGAGGTGGTGCTGCGCTTGCAGCCGGTGGTGCCGTTGGCATTGACCGCGGTGAGATCGAAGCCGCCCTCGAAGAAACCCCAAGTGATGCCCTTGGCGTTGAGCAGGTCGCCTACGTTCTTGCCGGCCATGCGCACGCGCGCACCGCTGGAGGTGGAGCACACGTCGTCGAGCGGATCGGCGTCGCTGATCAGCGTGTAGCCGCCCTGGCCGTCGGCCACGATGTCGCCGGCGGCGGCGAGCTGGTCGCTGATGCCGTTGGTCTGGCCGGAAACCAGGTTCAGCGCGCCCGGCGTGGAAGGGCCGAAGGTGGTGTTGTAGCTGTTGTCGCTCATCGCGAAGTGCTGCGCGTAATGCCACAGCGCGGTGACGGTGTTGCCATCGTAGTAGCCCATCACCTGGCCGGTGCCGTTTTCAGCGGTGGTGCCGCCCGGCAGCGTCTCGCCCGAGCCGGTGTACTTGGGGAACAGGTCCATGGCGCCGTTGTTGAACGCCTGCTGTTCAGGCATGTAGTCGTGATCCTGGTCGGCCGTGGCGGCCTGCGCGCGCGACAGGCGGAACGGATTGATCGCACCCGTGCCGTTGGCGGTGTTGCTGGCGTTGGGGTTGCTGGTCAGCAATGCCTTGGTGAGGCCGTTGACCTTGGGCGTATCTTCCTTCGGATAGAACGCCGGCTCGCCCGGCGCATTCGCCGCATACGGATAGGTGCCGAAATAGTGATCGAACGACACGTTTTCCTGGAAGATCACCACCAGGTGCTTGATCGGCGTGGCGGTATGCACGTGGTGATGCCCATGCTGGGCGTTTTCGGTGACGGGGTCCGGTGCGCAGATCGCAACGGCGGACAAGGTAAGCAGGCTTGCGGCAAGACAGACGGCAAGACGTGAGCGCATTGGCAGTCTCCGGTGACGGTCGATGGGCACGCTCCCCTCAGCGCGATAGGCCGGACCATACGGACTAGCCATGACAGCCTCATAACAGCCACGCGACGAGATGCGCCCGGAGTGCGAATTCAGTCTTCGCGCACAAACGGCCAACCCCAAGCCCTACCCCACCCCTGACCTTTGACACTGTGTCCACCATGACCTATGACCTAGCGTGGAAAGTCATGGCCGCGTGCAGGCAGCACGCCGGGCGGCCAGCATCACACGGGAGCGCCTGCGGGCGATTCACTGACACCTTCCAGAGGGATATCCATGACCTACAAGCATTTGAAACCGCTGCTGCTCGCCGCGAGCGTCACCTTCGCCCTGGCCGCGTGCGGCAAGCAGGAACAGGCCGCGGCGCCCGCACCGGCCCCCGCTTCCACCGCGCCGGCCGCGGCCTCCACCACGGCCAGCGCCGCCAAGCCTGTAAATGTGTTCGACGTGGCCGAGCTGGACAGCAACATCAATGCTTGTCAGGACTTCAACGGCTTCGTCAACTCAAAATGGGTGGGCGCCAACCCGATTCCGCAGGACCGCACCCGCTGGGGCGCGTTCGACGCGCTGGCCGAGCAGAGCCTGAAAACCCAGCACGACATCGTGGAGGCGGCCGCCAAGAACGCCGCACAGGCCAAGCCGGGGTCGATCGAGCAGAAGATCGGTTACCTGTACCAGGCCGGCATGGACCAGGACGCCATCAACAAGCTCGGCTACCAGCCGATCAAGCCGCTGCTTGACCAGATCGACGCGCTGAAGAAGCCCGCCGACGTCGCCAAGTACATCACCGACCGTTTCGCCGAAGGCGACCAGCAGGTGTTCGGCTTCGGCTCCGGCGCCGACTTCAAGGACGCCAAGATCCAGATCGGCTTCGCGCAGCAATCGGGCCTGGGCCTGCCCACACGCGACTACTACACCGACAAGAAGTACGCCGACATCCGCGAGGCGTACAAGGGCTATATCGCCAAATCGCTGGAACTGACCGGCGTGGCCGAAGCCGACGCCAAGAAGCAGGCCGACGACGTGCTGGCGTTCGAAACCAAGCTGGCCGAAGCCTCGCTCTCGCCCACGCAGATGCGCGACCTGGACAACCAGTACCACTTCGTGAGCGTGGCCGAGGCGGACAAGATCACCCCGCACTTCAAGTGGGAGGATTTCTTCAAGGCGCAGGGCGTGACCATCGACAAGGGCTTCTCGCTGTCGCAGCCGAAGTTCTTCGCCCAGTTCGACAAGCTCTTGGCCAGCGCGCCGATCTCGCAATGGCAGGCTTACTTGCGTTTCCACACCATCAGCGACGCGTCGCCGGCGCTGAGCACGGCCTTCCAGGACAACCGTTTCGACTTCTACGGCAAGACGCTTTCCGGCCAGCCGGAGCAGAAGCCGCTGTGGAAGCGCGTGCTGGGCGCCGTCAATGGCTCGATGGGCGAAGCGCTGGGCCAGCTGTACGTCGGCAAGGAGTTCACGCCGGAAGCCAAGCAACGTGCGCAGGAACTGGTCACCAACGTGCGCGACGCGCTGAAGGACCGCATCACGCATCTGGACTGGATGAGCGACGCCACCAAACAGAAGGCGCTGGAGAAGTGGGAAAAATTCCTGCCCAAGATCGGCTACCCGGACCACTGGCGTAGCTGGGATGGCCTGGACATCAAGCAGGGCGACTATTTCGGCGATCTGCAGGCCGCCGCCAAGTTCAACTACCAGTGGGACATCGGCCATATCGGCAAGCCCACCGATCGCACCGAATGGGGCATGACGCCGCAAACGGTCAACGCGTACTACGACCCCAGCACCAACACCATCAACTTCCCGGCCGCGATCCTGCAGCCGCCGTTCTTCTACGCCAACGGCGACGACGCGATCAACTACGGCGGCATTGGCGCGGTGATCGGCCACGAGGCCAGCCACGGCTTCGACGACCAGGGCGCGCAGTTCGACGGCGACGGCAACAAGTCCGACTGGTGGACCGCGCAGGACAAGTCGCAGTTCAAGGCGCGCAGCGGCAAGCTGGTGGACCAGTTCAATGGCTATGCGCCGCTGAAGGACAAGCCGGACCTGCACGTGAACGGCCAGCTGACCCTGGGCGAAAACATCGCCGACCTCGGCGGCCTCAACGTGGCCTACGACGCGCTGCAGGATGCGCTGAAGAAGAACCCGGCCGAAGCGCAGCAGAAGATCGACGGCTACACGCAGGACCAGCGCTACTTCCTGAGCTGGGCACGCGTATGGCGCAACAACACGCGCGAGAAGCAGGCTGAGCTGTACCTCAACATCGATCCGCACGCACCCGCTTCGCTGCGCGCGATCGGCGCACCGTCGAACATGACGGCGTTCGCCGAAGCGTTCCAGTGCAAGCCCGGCGATGCGATGGTTCGCGATGGCGAGAAGCAGGTGAAGATCTGGTAAGCCACGCGGCTTTTTGGATCGCAAACGAAAGCCCCGCACACGAGTGCGGGGCTTTTTTTAAGCTCGTCATTCCGGCTTTCGCCCACTGCTGTCCAGGGAAAATCTCCCATACTTGCCGCAGCACTTGATACCTCGTCGTCCCGGCGAAAGCCGGGACCCAGTGACTTGAAAATTGTCAAAGTCACTGGACCCCGGCTTTCGCAGGGGCGACGAATCGGTAGCGCTGCAATTTGATGGCAAACATATTGGTGTTCGATGTGCTTCTACAGCAGAGCGAATTTTCCCCGGACAGCAGTGGGCTTTCGCCGGAATGACGGTGCGGGCCGGACGGGGCACCAGATATGGATATTTCACACTTCCCACCGCCATTCCTTTCATGCAAGAATAAGAACCGTTCTCATCTACAGAGAACCCAATCACCGGGCAGCAAGCCAGCTCGAGGCGATCGCGAATTCCGCGCAGCGCACTCGAGCAGCCAGCCATCCACCGTTCTGGCCCCCACTTGCTCACGTCGCTGCCCATGCCCACACATTTCCGTACGTCATCCCTGCAAACCGCCCTGCTGCTTGCCCTGACCGTGCCCGCCGCCGCGCAAGGCGTCGCGCCTTCCAGTGAAGACACCTCGTCGCAAAGCAAACCCAAAACCCTCACCTCCGTGCACGTCACTGGCAGCGTGGTCGGCAACGATTACACCGCCGACAGTTCCACCGTAGGCGCCAAGGTGCCGACCTCGCTGCGCGACATTCCGCAAACGGTGGTGGTGGTCAACCGTGACTTGCTCGACGCGCAAGGCGCCACCTCGCTGCAGGATGCGCTGCGCAACGTACCCGGCATCACCCTCGGCGCGGCGGAAGGCGGGCAGATCGGCAACAACATCAACCTGCGCGGCTTCACCGCGCGCACGGATATCTACCTGGACGGTTTTCGCGATCCCGGCCAGTACTACCGCGACGTGTTCGACCTGGACGCGGTCGAAGTGCTCAAAGGCCCCTCCTCCATGCTGTTCGGCCGCGGCTCCACCGGCGGCGTGATCAACCAGGTGACCAAGGAGCCGGAACTGAAACCGTTCGGCAACGTCAGCGCCACCGCTGGCACCAGCGACCGCTATCGCCTGACCGGCGACATCAACCAGCCGCTGTCGGATACCTCGGCCGCGCGCTTGAACATCTACGGCCAGAACATGCATTCCACCCGCGACGTGTTGAACAACCGCGATGGTGGCCTCGCGCCATCATTGCGCTTCGGCATCGGCACACCCACTGAGATCACGCTGTCGGCCTTGCTTCAGCGCAACCACGACATGCCCGATTACGGCTTGCCGCCGATCAACGGACGCCCCGCGCAGGTGAACCGCAAAAACTGGTACGGCCTTACCGACGACCGCACCATCCAGAGCGTCGACGCCTTCAATGCACGCCTGAAGCATACGTTTTCCGACAACGTAAACCTGCGCACGCAACTGCAATACAGCCAATACAAGACCGACGCGCGCGAAACCGCCGCCAACACCGTGGTGACCGCCGGTGGCGTCACGCTCAATCGCACGCTGGGCAATCCCACCAACCTGCCGCTGCAGGATCTTTATGTGCAGCTGGCCAGTCACGATCGCGTGATCCACGACAAACTGCTGGACAGCCAAACCGATCTCACCACCACGTTCAATACGGGAAGCTGGCAGCATACGCTGGTTACCGGCCTGGAACTGGCGCGCGAAACCTACAACAACCAGACCTATACGCGCGCCGGCTTGCCGCTGATCTCGCTGCTCGATCCCGTGTACGAAGCTACGCCTTCCAACGTCAAGACCACCGCCGGCAATTACGCGCAGTCGACAGGCAAGACCGCAGCGCTCTACGTCAACGACACCATCAGGCTCAACGATCAGTGGATGGTGGTCGCCGGCGTGCGCCGTGATCGTTTCGACGCGCATATCAGCAACACGATTTCCGCACCGGCCTATGCGCAGCAGACCGTATCGTTCACCAGCGTGCGCGGCGGCGTGATCTACCAGCCCAGCGAAAAGCAGTCCTATTACGTGTCATACGGCACCTCGTTCAATCCGGTGCTGGAACAGCTCACGCTCACCAACGGCACGCAGAACCTCGCGCCATCGAAAAACCGCTCCTACGAAATCGGCGGCAAATGGAACCTGCTGGACGACATGCTGGCCATCAACGCAGCGGTCTATCGTCTGGAACAAACCAACGCACGCACGCAAACCTCATCCGGCGAATACACCCTGGACGGCAACATCCGCGTGCGCGGCGCCGAACTCGGCGTAGTGGGACACCTCACCAAACGCTGGCAGATCTTCTCCGGCTACAACTACATGGACGGCGAGATCGTGAAGGCACGCGACGGCACACAAGGCAACGTTCCCGCCAACACGCCACGCCACACTTTCACCACGTGGAGCACCTACACCTTCGCCGAACATTGGGAAGCCGGCGGCGGCCCCACCTACATGTCGCAACGCTACGCCGCCAATACCAACAGGACGAGCGTTGGCGGCTATACACGCTGGGACGCCACCGTCGCCTATCACCAACCGAGCTACGACATCCGGCTCAACGTGCTCAACCTCACCAACAAGCACTATTTCGACGCAGTGATCCCATCGGATGGCGGACGTGCCGTGCCCGGTATCGGTCGCACTGCATTGGCGACGTTCACGTACAAATTCTGACCGCCGCCATCTCAACTCCCTCTCCCCTGCGGGGAGAGGGCTGGGGTGAGGGGCCACACTAGCCATAGACCACAACCAAGCAAGCAAAAGCCACCGCCATGCTCGTCCACATCCCCGCCCTGCTCAACGCCAGCCAACTCGCCCACTTCCGCCAACAACTCAACGCCGACACCGCGCCCTGGATAGACGGCCGCGTCACCGCAGGCCATCAAGGCATCCACGTCAAACAAAACCAGCAACTCGCCGAAGGCTCGCCACTAGCCATCGAGCTCGGCAACATCGTGCTCGCCGCGCTGGAACGCAACCCACTCTTCATCAGCGCCGCCCTACCCAACCGCATTTACCCACCCATGTTCAACCGCTATCAGGAGGGCATGCACTTCGGCAGCCACGTCGACGGCTCCATCCGCCTGTTACCCGGCACCGGCGAGAAGATTCGAACCGATCTTTCCGCGACGCTGTTTCTTGCGTCGCCTGAAAGCTATGACGGCGGGGAGTTGTTGATCGAGGATACTTACGGCACTCAGACCGTGAAGTTGGCCGCTGGGGACATGATTCTTTACCCAGCAAGCAGCTTACATCGCGTGAATCCGGTTACACGCGGCGCACGGATAGCGTGTTTCTTCTGGATTCAAAGCATGGTGCGCGACGATGGTCAGCGCACCATGTTGTTTGATTTGGATGGTGCCATTCAGCAGCTTGCCGCAAAGAATGCAGATGACGCTTCGCAAGTAAAACTTACGGGTGTCTACCACAACCTTTTGCGGATGTGGTCGGAGGTCTGATGCTGGTAACTACCAGCATTGCGCCAAGGTACCAGTGCCTGAGACGCTGCGAGTTCCTGCTTGATCGACTTTGAGCGTGCCACACGTGGTGTCCTTTTGCTGCAAGGGCGATAAGGGGGCCGCTGTAATCGTGTATGTCGTTGAACTCGATGAAGCCGGGAAGGCATACGTGTAATTCTTTCCAGTCTGATTGGTAGAAGCGCAATCAAGAGTTGGAAACGTCGTACCCGTTCCGGGTGCGTACGTAAGATTGGTCGTGTAATACCGCTCCATATAGTTCGCCTGCTCCGCCAAGCATGATTCCGCTGCCTTGCGATTTGTCTTGATGACGTACTGCTGATAAGCGGGGTACGCAATCGCGGCCAGCACAGCGATGATCGCCACCACGATCATCAGCTCGATCAAGCTGAAGCCGGAAGCCCTGCCGCCAGGCATTCCCTTATTCAGAGGCCATGGACAGACGGCAAGCTCGCAGACTTCTCCATGGTCGTTGCGTGGATTCATGATGATGCGCCTCATTGATTCACAATTTCCTGCCAAGACACACGCGTTGTACCAGCGGTCGAGCCCGAAGTCTTGATATTGGAAGTGGTGCCATTATCGAAGCTCATCAACATATCGCTGCCTACAAAAATCGGGTTATTGGGCAACGAGCTAAAACCAACGCCAGCGACCGGTACGGTCTTGTTGCCTATGGTGACGGTCCCTCCTGTTCCGTTGCCCGTGAAAAAGGCTCCGGTCGGATTGTCGCCGGTGAACGGATTGACTGCCATTACCCAACCGCTACCGGATGGATTACAGATATCGGTCACTACCGGAATGCGTGTTGTCCCCAACAGCAAGTTGCCCTGGAATTGGTTGGGCGTCACCATGCGTTCGCCCTGCGAGTTATAGCTGGTGACATTGCCGTTGCTATCGACAACGGGCTGCTTCAGGTTCATGTACCAGCCGCGCTTGCCTGCCATGTCACCGGCCGAGGCAGTCGACACCACTCGGGCACCCAGTGTCGGCGGCGTAGCAGAGGCGTTGCCGGCCTGCTCATAGATGATCGACCGCTGCACCAGCTGACTGACCTTACCAGGCAGCGCCGGGATGGAGTTGTCGCTGGTCTGCGCGATTACGCCATACCAGCTTTCCACTTGTTTGTTCCCAAGATCACCGGCGCCGAGATACTGCCCGGTACCGAAGAACAGCCATACGTTACCCGAAGAGGGGTCCCTACCCGCCAGCATGCCTGCAGTAATCGGCTGCGGATTACTGCTCGCGTCCAAGGGCGTAGAAAATATCAGGGAGCCCGCCGAACTTAGATCGGCCGCGTAACTGCTCGTCGCATTGCTGCCGTGACCCGTGGTCGTGAGGTTATCCAACGGGAACGACCATACGTTGCCTAGCAGATCGCCCGCATAAGCTTCCATGCTGATGCCGTTGGCGGGGTTGTCCATCCATGCCACAGGCGCTGCAAGGCCATTGCCTGAGGTCGAAGTATTTCCGCCAGTGCCTGCACTGTGCACGCTGAGCGTACCGTTGTCGAGCTCGAACTCCAGCAACGCCGCCGTACCTTGGGCGCTGTTATAGCCATTGCCAATCAGCACCTGCCAATCCGTGCCATTATTCGCATCCTGCACTTTCGCGATGACTGGCTTGCCAATCATCTGTCCGATATAGCCGCTATTGGCCTGACCATCGCCGGCCGAACGCTCCCAGAGTGGCTTGATGTTGGCAGGATCAGTGATGTCCAAAGCGTATACGGCCTTGGCCAAACCGCGCCCCGTCGTTCCGACCAAAATGGTATGCCAGGAGGAACCGTTGATCTGCGTGAGGCTGGGCAGATAAGCGTCGGCGATAGTCAGCTCGCCATCGTTGTAATACTGGTGGGGTACCGCGGTGCTCGATCCGTAATTAGGATCGCTCAGATTCGCGAGATTTGAGGTGATCACGGCGCCAGGCAAATACGCATATACTTCCGCACCGGTATTGGCATTGAATGCATGCAGCATTCCATCATTGGCTGCCACGAATACCAAAGGCGTGCGCGTCGATGCTGCGCTGGGCGCCGGACTGCCATCGGTATTGGTGGTGCCCACGGCCCAGGATATGAAGGAGTCCGTGCCGGTAAACGTTTGATTCTCAAATTCGTTGGCGTTGGGTGAACCGGAGAATACAGGTTGCGAATCCACGATATCGCCCAGTGGCGTATCACGGTTGCGGAAATTGCCACTGTTCTTCTGCTCCAGCGTGTTATCGCCACGCAGATAGCTGACCATATTCATTTGCGCGGTTGCATTGCTCCCTAGCGCATTCAGTTCTGCGGTGGACAATGCCGGCGGTGCAGCAGCAGTACTGCCACTCGCTGGGACATCCGCGAACGACACGAACTGTGAGCCCGAAGCAGCGCTGGGATTGTATGTGACGATCTTGCGGCTGCCATACGTACTGATGGAGCCCGTGGATGTCGTGGTCACCGTCGCGCTCGAATTCAGTATCTTCGCAGCTGTCCAGTTAGGCGTGGTGCTGATGGCGCCGGACGTGGTATCAATCGACAGTGATTTCAGATCGCCCTTCCATTTGGCCGTGTAGTAGTTCGCCTGATACGCCACGGTGCCGTTGTTGAGCTGAGTGGAGTTGGCCGCCAGGCTTGCGCCAGTACCTACTCGCGACGATGCACGCCTTAATGCATCGGAAAGCCCGCTTGAGAACGTTTGCGGACTGGTGGCGGAATAAAAACCGCCGTGACCGTTAAGGGCGGCGTGCGCCAGGTCGGCAATGTTGTAGATCGAATTGGCTGAAGGTGTCGGCCAGCCGAAATTGCTGATTGATGATCCGGATCCATTGGCCCAGCTGAATATTTGCGAGACCGTCGTGCCCGTTGGACTGATGCCCGTCGGTGTAAATCCCAACCCCATGGTAAACGTGGTCATATGCTGCCAGAACGCGGGATCAGCCGTGTTCGTGGGCACTTCATAGATATCGGTCGAGCCCCGCAAAGGGGTGATCCAGTAATGCATCGCCACGTCCGCCAGCGTATTGCTATTGCTATCCTGATAGGGGGCAGCTGGCGTGTAGGTGTAACTCAGGCCATTCGGTCCGTTTATCGTGGCAGCAGTGTTGTCAGCATTGCCCACACTGGTGAAACTGTTGTCGTCCTCGTTCCAGAAACCGTCAGTGGTAAGGATGGTATAAGACTGGCGGCACGCAATTTCTGTATTTGAAGATACTGATGACGGATCCGACGACATCGTCGACCATGGCTGAGCCGTTGTATAGTAAGTGCCCACAGCGCTCAGCGCCTCACGCAGCGGCGTACCGCCGCTTGGCGACAACGCTGACACCCACTTCCAGAAAGCGGCTTTTTGGGTACTACCAAAAGGTTGCACGCTGGCTATGGTATTGGTCGTAGAACCGCCTTGGCCGCAATTGTATTTATCGGTGTACGTGTAAGTCGACGAGGAGGATGCAGGCAGATTGCTGGCGTCGTTGTTGCAACCGCCGTCAATTGATCCAAACCCGATGCGGAACGTCGAACTGACATTCGAAAATGCAGTCATCAGACCGCTTTTAGCCATCTGAATACGCGTGTGATAGTACTGAAACCAATTCGCGATATTTTGCCCAGCTGGGACGCCAGCCGGCGCCACCGCACCACTCGTATCCGTGTCCAGGTAGCAATTGGCCTGTGACCCGCACCCCGCACTTCCCGCGGCGGATGAAGCCACATAGTAATCGGTATAGGGACCAGCAGCTGGCCCCGTCGAGAATTGGAAATAGCTGTATGTCGTGGTTGTGGTATACGTGAACGTACAGGTCTTTTTGCTACTGGAATAATAACTGTTCTGCCAGTTGTTATTACTGCCCGTCACGCTGGCATATTGCGACTTACAGTCGCTTTGCGAAGTAGCCGAATTGCTGTAATTGTTGGTGTTCTGGACACTATTCGATGTCGAATAGTACAGAGGCACACTTTGACCGTAAGACTCCCCTCTGATGTCGTAACTCGTGTACTGAGTCAGGTCTACGGTGCTACTTGATGAATTGAATCCGTCAATCAACGCGGAGGTCAAACCCGTAGCATTCGGATAAGAAGTGCCATCGGCCTTGACCGGCGGCTTATAAGTCACTGCAGGGTTGTAATAAACGCCATTGTTGCTGGCGTTGATCATCGCGTCATTGTTGGTGGACTGCACATAGGCCACGCCTGGACCGCTATTGGATCCCCAGCTGGCGGTACAGTTTACGCCATTCAGATAACACGCATCCGGCATATAGTCCCATGCCATCGAACCTGAGTCATCGATCATCACCATGATGTTCGGTGGAATCGGCTGCTGCAGAGTCAATGGCTGCTGGTCTACCGCAGGGCCTGATGCCGCCATCGCCGGCGTATTGATGACACCGACCGTCAAAACGATCAGCACCGTGCTTAGCAACCTGGTCAGCGCATGTCCAAATGGGCGGCGCGATCGCGATGTCATATTCATGTCAGTTCCACTTTGAGATGGATCGGCAACATTGATCGTCAAATGCTTTTGCGTGTGGTTCATGCGCATATGCCATCAACCCTGTTTGACAACGGCCTGGATCGTCACCACTGCGCGATCCTTCACAACGGCCGGATCGCCACTACGTGCCGTAATGCGGTAATACACCGAGGTCGCCGAGCCGCCTTGCACGCCATAGTTGCGCGAGTTGGCGGTGTTGCCGAAACCTGTATTGGCGTTCTGATTGACCCAGTTACCCATGTTCTCCACGACATATTGCGGCTGATAGCCTGCCGTGACGCCCGCGGTATAAGCACCCGCTGAGGTTCCTGCGGACACCGGGTGAATGGCGGCGCTCGGCAACGTTGAATCGTTGAAGGGATTGGGCAAGCAGGTCACCGCGCTGTTCTGGCAGTTATGCCAGACCAACGTCGGCGTGGTTGGCACCAGGGCGGTCGCTGCGCGAAGTGCCGCTTCAGCATTCTGCAACGCTACCTGACGGTCATACAAATTGCTGGCCATTCTCTGCTGCATCAAGGTGCCACGCATTGCGGCCAGCCCCACCAAGGTGATCAGGAGCAGAAGAATCAGTGCCACCACCAGTGCGATGCCCCGCTGCGAGCGAACACCAGAGATGCCGGGACGGACTGTTGACGAGCCGAAGACGATTGGCGCTTTCATGTTATTGCACCCGATTGCGCACTGTGGTGGTGGAAGTGAAAAGACGGTTCAGCGGCGCACTATTGTTGACGCTTGCTCGCTGACTTGCGCTTTGCACGGAGAGCGCGATTTGCGCGGAACTCACCACGGCCCAGTTCGTTACACTGGCAGCTTTTATGAATGACGTGCCAGAGGGCTGCAGATACTTGATCTGCATACTGGTAACGTTGCGTACCATTTCCTGCGGCGTCACCGCACCGACAGTGCCGCTGCTATTGACTGCAGGCAACCGATACAAGGATGTGCCGCCTGCCAGATTTTTGCCGATATACCAGTCAACCGCAGTGAGCTTGGCTATGCGCGAGTTACCGGGAAAGGCGTACGCATTGCCGTTTGCGGAACTGCAGTCAGTAGGATAACCCAGCCCCTTCGAGCAGTTGCCGGGGGAAACAGCATTGCCGGAATTATGCTCTACCGTCACATTGGAACTGCTGTAGCCAGTAACTTGCATGATGGTTGCATGATCGAAATCGCAGACCATGATGAGGTCACCCTTATTTAGCTGGGTGGTCGTGGCATTGATTTTGAAGTTGGCAGCATCAGGGGCAGGCGTCCATGAGACAGTAATGTCCGTATTACCCGTACTGATAATCTGCACCGAACTCTGGCCCGCCACAGGTACACCATTACCGCTAGTGATAACCGTCAACGCCGGGTCGGTAGTGGCATCGTCGTAACCATGCACCGCATTGTTCCAATTTGCGAACCACGAACCGCTGTTGACGACATTGGCCAAACGCCCGTTGGTGTTGTCACAGCCGGTGAGCCCAGCGTTGCGAAGATCGCGGGCGAGCAATTCGAAGGCGGTGCGCGAACCGTTCTCCACATCACCTAACGCTTCATTGGTGCGATAAGTCTGCTGGCCAGCTAGGAACACGCTGATGACACCGCCGACCACGATCAAGCCGAGCAGCATCGCCACCATCAGCTCAATCAACGTGAAGCCCCTCGCTGGTCGTACCCAGCGCGCCGGCGGCATTGAAAAATACCTGCTCATAGCATGGCCTTGGTAATGAATTGCAGCTTATTCGCGCCACTGCTGGCGTCACCGGCGCGACTGTCGTCGAACTGGATGGTGATGGTGCAAGTTGCCGTATTGGTTCCTGCAGCAGCCGAGCAGTTCACATTGCCGGTGGTGTTGGCGGAAACACCCAGCGTTTTCAACTGCCCACACCATTGTGCGAGCTGCGATTGAGCCAGAGTGGATGTCGACGTCGGACAAGACGTGCTTTGGACCGTTCCGTTGTAGGAGCCACTTACTGCATTGGTCAAGTCCGCACGCATCGCATCCATGATCGAATAACTAGCAATGGTGGCCACGCTGCGCGCCATCGCGCTATTGTTGGTAGATAACGAGCGCGCTTGTAGGGCAGCAACTCCAAGAAATCCAATCGAGAGGACCAACACTGCGACCAATACCTCGATCAGGCCTACGCCGGCCTGATACCGGCCGCCGTTTGGCGCGAATCGACCTTGTGCAGTACAGCGTTTCATGGGCATGTCCCGGTGGTTGTAGTGCTGGTGATGATCGAACCCGTCACCATTTGGATCATTACTGTGTTGTTGGTTTTGAGCGACGCGGTGCAGATAAACGCGACCGCGGTTTGGCTGCTACCACTGGTGGTATCGCTGTAAGGAGTTGTCTGGCCGGGCGCATAACCCAATCCATCACCATGGAACCGGATCGCATTGATATGGCCATGCAATTGAATCGGCATCTGCAGATCCGGCGGCGCATCGAACACTGTTGACGTAGACGCGGGCGCCAGTTGCACAAACACTGCGCCGCTTTGCGTGCCGCAGCGAGTACCAAGCGTATCGGTCGTATTGTTGCTGCTGCTATCGCTACAGAATTGGGTATATGCGTTTCGCTTGATCGCTTCCATCCGCGCCGTATTCAGCGCAGCCACGATTTCGTTGCTAGCCGTAGTAAGCCGATTGGAATTGATCATGCTGTTGAAGCTGGGTATAGCCACCACCGTAAGGATGGCAATTACGCCCAGCGTGACCATCAATTCGACGACAGTGAAACCCTTGGCACACCTTCCCAGCGTGCGTCGCAGCAAGACGTGCATGAGATTCCCCCTGGTACCTGGTTTTTAGTCTACGCGCCTGTTTTGTCCCGACTAGTCATGAGCGACACCGGAATAAGCCCTTTCCGACAAGTGGCAAGGTTTTTCCGACAAGCGGATTAAAGGGGAGCGAAGGACGTGAGGGCGGTCACGATTGAAATGTGTGGCATGCACGTGGGTTCTCAGCCGTCTCTCCCGATCCTCGTAGGTTGGGGTGCGAAACCCCAACATGTGACGTGTGCGCATAGGAATGTTGGGGTTTGCACCCCAACCTACGCACTGTTCCCGAGCAGGTCCTGCCCCTCAGCCCAATCCGCTCTCAAGCAGGGAGCGCGGCCATGGTTCCCTCAGCACGATCACGGGCGGATAATCGTTGCCCTTTCTGGTCAGGCACTTCATTTAATGATGTTCACACCCGGTCAACGCTGGATCTCCACCGCCGAACCCGAACTCGGCCTTGGCACCGTGCTGCGCGTCGAGGGGCGCGGGGTGCAGGTGTTGTTTGCCAAGTCGGGGGTATTGCGGCCTTATGCGGCCGATTCGGCGCCGTTGGTGCGGGCGGAGTTCCGGGCTGGGCAGCGGGTGGCGGGCAAGGGTATTGCGTTTCTGGTGGAGCGGGTGGAGGAGCGCGAGGGGCTGCTGGTCTACCGTGGCGAAGGGCGCGAGCTGCACGAAGGGCAGCTGGATGACGAGCAGAGCGTCAGCCAGGCAGACGACCGGCTGATCGGCGGGCGTACCGACCCGGTCCAGCATTTTGACTTGCGCCTGGAAAGCCTTCAGCGCCGGGCCGCGGCGCGGCGTTCGCCGAGCTGGGGCCTGAGCTCCGCGCGCATCGGCCTGGTGCCGCATCAGTTGCGCGTGGCGGGCATTGCCGCGTCGCGCCATCCGCCGCGCGTGCTGCTGGCCGATGAGGTGGGCCTGGGCAAGACGATCGAGGCGGGCATGATCATTGCGCGCCAGATCGCGGCCGGCCGGGCCACGCGCGTGCTGGTGCTGCTGCCGGACACGCTGGTCTATCAGTGGTTCGTGGAGCTGCTGCGCCGCTTCAACCTCAGCTTTGCCATCTACGATGAAGAGCGCTGCGAGGCGCTGGAGCAATCGGGCAGCGACGCCAATCCGTTCGAGGATGAGCAACTGGTGATCGCCGATTTCGGCTTCCTCGAGCAGAACCCCAAACGCGCCACCCAGTTGCTGAAGGCGGACTGGGATCTGCTGGTGGTGGACGAAGCCCATCACCTGGCCTGGACGCCGGAAAGCGCCAGCCCGCGCTACACCTTGGTGGAGCAGCTCGCCGCGGCCACGCCAGGCGTGATCCTGCTGACCGCCACGCCGGAACAGCTGGGACGCAGCGGCCACTTCGCCCGCCTGCGCCTGCTCGATCCGCAGCGCTACCACAGCCTGGAGGCCTATCTCGCAGAAGCGGAGCATTTCCAGTCGCTCTCACGCATCGCCGACAAGCTGCTGGAATGCGCGCCGCTTGAACCCGCCGACCTGGAACAATTGCAGAACGCCTTCAACGGCGACGCGGCGCTGCAGGCCTGCCTGGCCGACCCCACCAAACCCGAGTACAGCCGCGAACTGCTGGCGGCGCTGATCGATCGCCACGGCACGGGCCGCTCGATGTTCCGCAATCGCCGCGCCAACATCGGCGGCTTTCCCAAGCGCGTGCCGGCGTGGGAATTGATCGATGCGGACCGCGTGGACGAACGCACGCGCCAGGCGCTGCTGGCGGAGTTCCACGCGGACATCCAGCAGCCTGTGCCGGTGCTGGAACTGGATTACGCCAGCGATCCGCGCATCGATGCACTGGTCGCGCTGCTCGATCGCCATCCGCAGGACAAGTTCCTGCTGATCTGCCGCAGCCAGGCCAAGGTGCTGGCGCTGGAAGAAGCGCTGCGCACGCGCACCGGCGCCGGTATCGCGCGCTTCCACGAAGGGCTGGGCATCGTGCAACGCGATCGTAATGCGGCGTATTTTGCGCAAGCCGATGGCGCGCGCCTGTTGATCTGTTCGGAGATCGGTTCGGAAGGCCGCAACTTCCAGTTTGCGCATCGCCTGGTGCTGTGGGACCTGCCGCTCGATCCGGACCTGCTCGAACAGCGCATCGGCCGCCTGGATCGCATCGGCCAGAAACACGACATCAGCATTCACATCATCGCTGTCGCCGACAGCGCGCAGCATGTCCTGGCGCGCTGGTACGACGAAGGCATCGACGCGTTCCGTACCAGCCCGGCGGATGGTCGCGAATTGCTGCGCCGTTTCGGCGATACCCTGGCGCGCCTGGCCGAAGAACACGCACGCGGCGACGACCAGCGCGACCAGGAGCTGGACGTGCTGCTGGCCGAAACGCGCGCCGCGCACGAGCAGATGGCCGAGCTGATCCGCGCCGGCCGCGATCATCTGCTCGAGCTTGCCGCCAGCCGCGATCTGCATGCCGATGAGCTGGCGCAGGCGTTTCGTCGCGAAGACAACGATCCGTCACGCGATGCCTTCCAGCAACGTTTGCTGGAATCCTTCGGCGTGCACGTGGAAGAGCTTGGCGGCAACGTGCTGCTGCTCGATCCGCAATACCTTTCCACCGATGCCCTGCCCGGCTTTGCCGAAGGCCCGGTGTCGATCACCTTCTCGCGCGAGGTGGCGCTCGCACGCGAGGAACTCCCGCTGCTGCGCCTGGATCACCCGATGATCGCCAGCGCCGTCGACCTGGTGCTGTCGCACGAACGCGGCAACGCGGCCTTTATGGTGGACGACGCACTGCCGCCGCGCAGCGCGCTGCTGCAGGCCGTGTACGTACTGGAATGCGTGGCCGAGCGCAGCCTGGATGCCGAGCGCTTCCTGCCCACGCAACCGATCGTGGCGACGATCGACACCAAGCTCACCGAGCGCGCGAATTTCCAGCCCAGCGACATCGCCGTGCGCCGGGCCGGCGAACGCACCATCGAAGTGCCGCGTTACCGCAAGTTCCTCGCCAAGCTGGTGCCGCCGATGCTGGAAAAGGCCGAGGCGGCGGCCAGCCTGCGCGCGCAAGGCGGCATCGCCGACGCGGTGAACGAAGCCCGCGACATGCTGGATGCGGAGCTGGCGCGCCTCAACGCGTTGCGGGCGGTGAATCCGTCGATCAGCGAGACGGAGATTGCCGGCGTGGAAGCAGAACGTGCGGCGTTGCTCGAAGCATTGCCGCAGGCGCGTTTGCGGCTGGATGCGGTGCGGTTCGTGGTAAGTCCGGATTTTCTGGCGTTGCGCTAAGCCTCCAGCTCCCTCTCCCCTCCGGGGAGAGGGTTGGGGTGAGGGGCCAACCTCGCCAGATATTCGCTATCTGCGTAGGTTGGGGTGCAAACCCCAACATCGCCATCCATGATTGACATGGCAACGTTGGGGTTTGCACCCCAACCCACGTATCCCACAGGTCTCAAACCGCGTTCGCATCCGCCGCGGCAAGGCTCATCCGGCGCCCGATGCCGAACGCGAAATACGCCACCGTCAACAAGGCCACCCATGCCGCGCCCACGTACAAGGCCACGCGCGTATCCGGGTGATAGCCCAGCATGAATACCACGAACAACAGGAACGCCAGGCACACCGCACTGGTCACCGGCCAGCCGCGCAGCGGAAACTTGGTCTTGCCGAAGCGGCGGCGGAAGCTGAAGTGCGCGATCAGCACCATCGACCACGTCCACACGGTGTTGAACGAAAGAATCGACATCATCATTTCGAAGATGTTCTTCGGCAGCAGGTAGTTGAGCAGCACGCCGATCATCAGGCAGGCCAGCGACACAAGTACGCCGCGAATCGGCACGCCGTGCGCGCTTACCTTGGCCAGCGCCGCAGGGGCCTGCCCCTTGTTGGCAAGGCTGTAAAGCATGCGGCTGCCGCTGAAGGTGGTGCTGTTGAAGCCCGATAGCGCCGCGGTGATCAGCACGAAGTTGATCAACCCTGCGGCCTGCGCAATACCGAGCTTGTCGAAGGTGGTCACGAACGGGCTGCCCTGCGTGCCGATCTGGTTCCACGGATAGATCGCCATGATCACGAACAACGCGCCGACGTAGAAAATCAGGATGCGCCACAGCACCGAATTGACGGCGCGCGGAATGGTTTTATCTGGCTGCGAGGCCTCGCCCGCGGCCATGCCCACCGTTTCGATACCGCCAAAAGCGAACACCACCACCGGCAGCGCCAACACCATGCCGGTGAATCCGTTCGGGAACCAGCCGCCATGGCTCCATAAATTGGAAAGGCCCACCGGATGCCCGCCGTTGCCCCAGCCCAGCCAGATCATGCCGGCGCCGCCCAAAATCATCAGCACCACGGTCACCACCTTGATCATGGTGAACCAGAATTCCATTTCGCCGTAGACCTTCACCGCCATCAGGTTGAGCGTGCCGATCATCACCACGCTGCCGAACACCCAGATCCATTGCGGCAGGTCGGGAAACCACTGCTTCATGTAGATGCCCACGCCGGTGCTCTCGGCCATGCCGACGCCCACCATCAGCAGCCAGTAGTTCCAGCCGGTGACGTAACCCGCGAACGGGCCGAGATAGCGATGCGCGTAGCTGCTGAAGGAGCCGGCCACCGGATCGTGCACGGCCATTTCGCCCAGCGCGCGCATGATGATGAAAATCATCAGCCCGCCGAACATATAGGCGAACAACACCGACGGGCCGGCCAGGTTGATGGTGCTGGCCGATCCCAGGAACAGGCCGGTGCCGATGGCCATGCCCAGCGCCATGAAGGTGATGTGGCGCGGCATCAGCCGGCGCTGCAGATGTTGCGTCATGGTTTTGTCCTTGGAGCCGGAAATCGGGAATCGTAAATCGGGAATAGTAAGAGCGGTAACCCACGTGCTCGCCGCATGTCGCTCTTACGATTCCCGATTCCCGATTTACGATTCCCGCTCTTGAATGTTCAGCGCATCAAGCGGCGCTTTGGTTTTATTGGAAGCTTGCCGCGCCAGTACTCGATCATCAAAAAGCCGCCCAGCATACCCCCAAGGTGCGCGAAATGCGCAACGTCCGGCTGCCATCCGGACACGCCAAGGGTGAGTTCCACCGCGCCATAGCCGATCACGAACAACCAGGCCGGAATGGGGATAGGAATGAACATCAACATCAGTTTCTCGTGCGGGTAAAGCATGCCGAACGCCAGCAACAGCCCGAAGATGGCGCCGGAGGCGCCCAGCGTCGGCTCGAAACCATGCGTGAAGTACTTCACCACCAGCAATTGCGTCAGCGCGGCGGTCAGCAGGCATACGAAGTAATAGAGCGTGAAATGACGCGGGCCGAAGGTCTGCTCGATGGCGCCGCCGAACATGTACAGCGCAAACATGTTGAAGAAGATGTGCGCGTAGCCGCCATGCATGAAGCCGTAGGTGATCAGCTGCCACGGCCGAAAGCCGATCGCCAGGATGCTGCCGTCCCGCATTTGCGCCGATTGATCCGGCCCCCACGGCCACAACGCGAAATGCGCGCGCAGCGTTTCACCCATGACCCGCTGCAACAGGAACACCACGACGTTGGCGATCAACAGATAACGCGTAACGGGAGTGAGGCGGGTGGGCATGAAATTCCGAGTGCCTTGCGAGCGGCTGCGCTCTACGGGGAGAACTTGGGGCGGAGCTTGCCACGATGGTTGCGGTGGCGGTAAGTCCCAACCTACCCAAAAGCCCAGAAAAAAGGCCACCCATCAAGGTGGCCTTTCACAATCGTCACCGCAAAGCGATCAACCGTTGTGCGTGCCTGCATCGATCTGCGCCATTGCCTCCGGACGGCGGGCGCCGGCAAAGCGCTTGGCCCAGTAGCTGTCGCTGAGGTTGTCCACACGCACGGATTCGCCGCGGCGCGGCGAGTGGATGAAGCGGCCATCGCTCACGTAGATGCCCACGTGCGAGATGCGGCCCTTGCCGCGGCGATCGGCGGTGCGGAAGAACACCAGGTCGCCCGGCTGCATGTCGTTGCGATGCACGATATGGCCGATCAGGTACTGCGAGGCGGAGTTGTTCGGCAGTTCCAGCCCCAGCGCGCGCTCGAACACGTAGCGCACGAAGCCGCTGCAGTCGAAGCCGGTGGAAGGATCGCGGCCGCCGCGCACGTAGCGCACGTGGCGCAGCTGCATGGCCATGCCGATCAGCATGTCACGCAGGTCCTGGCTGGTCTTGGCGTCGCTGAACTGGGCGGCGTCATCGGCATTGCCGGCGCTGTCGTCGGCGACGTCGCTCTTGGCCGAGGCCAGGGCGGCGATGGGAAGCTGGGTGGGAAGCGTGGATTGAGCCAGGGAGGGGGCGGCGCTGAAAGCGGCCAGGGGACTCAACAACGCGGAGGAAATTTTGCCGGAAACCTGGGCCTGGAGACTGCTGGCGGTATCGGTAGCGAAGGTGGTGCCTGAAAAGCACAAGGCCGTGGCAAGCGCGGCGAGTACAAGTCGCGTGTTTGGCATTCGGTGATTCTCTGGGCGGTTGCTTTTGTCCGGCCGTCGCCCCCTGCGGCGGCCGTGACGAAGTAGTGAAAGTAACAAAGCAACACCGGCGACTTGTTCGGATGGGGTTAACTGAACCCTATCGTTCGGAAAGTCCGAAACGCGACTGAAATCTTGGCAACTACTTGAAAATACAAATTTTTCTTCAAAAACGACGGTTCGCCGGTAAGCAGGCGGTCAAAAATTTTTCGCCTGCTTTACACCTGCGACGGACAAAACCTCACGTCGGCGCGTACGAACGGTTACCAAAAATGGCGGTTCCAATGCGTACCTCGGTGGCGCCTTCGGCGATAGCCAACGGGAAATCGCCGCTCATGCCCATCGAAAGCCGCGGAAGGGCATGCCCTTCCGCAGCACACTGATCGCGCAATTCGCGCAATCGCCGGAAACAGGCACGCACCTCGCCCGGATCGTCCGACAGCGTCGCCAGCGTCATCAGCCCTTTTACACGCAAGGTCGGATAGGCCCGCAGGCGCGCCAGGAACGCCGGCAGCGCTTCGGCAGGCAGACCACGCTTGCTCTCCTCGCGCGCGGTCTTGACCTGCACCAGCACCTCCAGGCTGCGGTTTTCGAGCTGCAGGCGATGGTGCAGCGCTTCGGCCAGTTCCAGCCGATCCAGCGATTGCACCTCGCTGGCCAGCCGCGCCACCTCCTTGGCCTTGTTGGTCTGCAGGTGGCCGATCACCACCCAATCGATCGCCTCGCCGGCCAGCGCCGCGGCTTTTTCCTTGATTTCCTGCACCTTGTTTTCGCCGAAGCGATGCAGCCCCAGCGCCAATGCCGCGCGCATCACTTCCGCGCCGAAGGTCTTGCTGACCGGCAGGATGCTCACCTCGCCAGGATCGCGGCCCGCCGCGCGGCAGGCCTCGTCCACCCGCGCGCGTACCGCCGCCCAGTTGGCCGCCAGTTGCGTGGGGTCACTCACCGCGCGCCCTGCTGGAAATGGCGCGCCACCACGTCGGCCACCACCATCGAGACCTTCTTGCCGGTGGGAATGTGCAGGAATTCGTTCGGACCATGCGCATTGGAATGCGGCCCCAGCACGCCGGTGATCAGGAACTGCGCCTGCGGGAACTTGGCGCCCAGCATGCCCATGAAGGGAATCGAGCCGCCCTCGCCCATGTAGGCGGCTGGCGCGCCGAAGTAGTGCTGCGAGGCCTCGGCCACCGCTTGCTCCAGCCACGGCGAAAGCTGCGGCGCGTTCCAGCCGCTGCCGTCCTTTTCCAGCTTGAAGCTGACCTTGGCGCCGTACGGCGGATCCTTCTCCAGCAACTGCTTCACGAACTCGCCGGCCTTGGCGCCGTCCAGCGTCGGCGGCACGCGCAGGCTGAGTTTTACCGAGGTTTTCGGGCGCAGCACGTTGCCCGCGCTCTCCAGCGGCGGCAGGCCTTCCGCGCCGGTCACCGCCAATTGCGGCCGCCAGGTGCGGTTGAGCACCAGTTCGGTGAGGTCTTCGGTCACCGGCTGCATGCCCTCCACGAACGGGAATTTCTGATAGATCGCCTTGCCGAGCACGCCTGCCGCAGCCTTGGCTTGCTCGACGCGCTGCGGCGGAATCTCCGCATACAGTTCCTTCGGCTTGATGCGGCCGGTTTCCGGATCCTCCAGGCGCGACAGCAGCTCGCGCAAGATGCGGAAACTGGACGGCACCACGCCGGAGGCATCGCCCGAATGCACGCCTTCTTCCAGCACCTGCACGGTGAGCTCGCCACCGGTCATGCCGCGCAGCGAGGTGGTCAGCCACAGCTGGTCGTAATTGCCGCAGCCCGAATCCAGGCATACCACCAGCGACGGATTGCCGATGCGTGGCGCGAGATGATCCACGTAATGCGGCAGGTCGTAGCTGCCCGATTCTTCGCAGGCTTCGATCAGGATCACACAGCGCGCATGCGGTATGTTCTGCTCCTGCAGCGCCAGCAAGGCGGCGAGCGAGCCGAAGATCGCGTAGCCATCGTCCGCGCCCCCACGGCCGTAGAGCTTGTCGCCCTTCAGCACCGGCGTCCACGGGCCCAGTCCTTCCGACCAGCCGGTCATCTCCGGCTGTTTGTCCAGATGGCCGTACAGCACCACGGTGTCATCGCCCTGGCCCGGCACTTCGATATAAATCAATGGCGTACGGCCTTGCAGCCGCACCACCTCCAGCGTGGCGCCAGGCAGCTGCGGCAATTTGCTGCGCGCCCAGGTTTCCATCAGCTTCACGGCCGCGTCCATATGGCCGTGCGCTGCCCAATCCTTGTCGAACATCGGCGATTTGTTGGGAATGCGGATGTATTCCACCAATTGCGGAACGATCTCGGCATCCCACAGATCGCTGATGTAACGGGTGACGCGCGCGGTATCCATACGGACTCCATCGGGGAAGTGAAAGCGGGATTTTAACAGCGTGGGCTATCCCACTCTTGCTGCAGGGAACCATGGCAGCCGTTGCGATGGAAAACCGAGGCTCACAACCTGCGCGGCGTCGCGCTGACACTCACGTTGGCGCAACTCAGCCATAGCTGCACGTACTGCACCGACTGGGCCACCGCGCGGGCGGCGGCGCAAAGTGATCGTGCAGCGCGGATAGGCCGCGTATATCCCAAGGAGCACACTTTTCATGCTGAAAAAAATCATCGCCATTGCCGGCCTGGCGCTCGCGCTCGCCCTGCCTGCCTTTGCCGCCACGCCGGTCAACATCAACACCGCCGACGCCGAAACCATCGCCAAATCGCTCGACGGCATCGGCCTGGCCAAGGCGAAAGCCATCGTCGCCTTCCGTGACGAACACGGCCCGTTCAAGAGCGTGGCCGACCTGGAGCAAGTCAAAGGCATCGGCGCGGCCACGCTTGAGCGCAATCACGATGCGATCCTGCTGAGCGGCGAAGGCGCCAAGGCGGACGCGGCGCCAGCCAAGCCCAAGCACGCCAGGAAGTCCAAAGAGGCCAAGGAGGAAGCCACTCAAGACTGATTCGCATTGGCAGATACGGTCCACATGGACCGTATCGCCGGTCACCGCTTGCGCTACACTCCGCGGCGCTGAAAACAGAACCCGTCCATCACAGCCAGCCGACATGATCCTTCCGCGCTACCGTATCGACGCCTCCACGATCCGTGGTGCGGGCAAGGGATTGTTCCTGGAAGAAGCCATCGACGCGGGCCGCATCATCACCGCGCCCGACGCCATCGAACGCACGTATCGGCCGGAAGACCTGCAACCGGAGCAGATGTACGCCAGCGCGCGCTGGTTCGAAAACCGCTACACGCTGTCTCCGGACTGGCCGGACGAGTGCTACATCAACCACAGCTTCGAGCCGACCGGCCTGTGGCACCTGGGTTTCGTGTTCGCCTTGCACAACTTGCCGGCCGGCACCGAAATCACGGTGGATTATCGTCACCTGCTGCCGCCGGGCCAGGAAGAGGACTTTATCGACACCGCTACCGGTGAGAAAATCGTGGGCCTGCCATGGGACGAAAGCTTGATGGCCACCACCCGCGCCCTGGCCAGAGTGTTGGATAACGCATGCTTGGCAACTCGGCAATGATCGATATTCCCACCATCGAAACCGAGCGCCTTCGCCTGACGGCGCTGGCCGAACGCCACTTCAATGATTACGCAGCCATGCTCGCCGATGCGGAGAGCACGCGCTGGATCGGCGACGGCCTGCCACTCGATCGCACCAACGCCTGGCGTTCGCTGGCCATGCTGATCGGCCACTGGCAATTGCGCGGCTACGGCATGTGGGCGCTGGAACTGAAAACCACCGGCGAATTCGTCGGCCGCGCCGGCTTGCTGCATCCGGAAGGCTGGCCGGACGTGGAAATGGGCTGGATGCTAAAGCCCGATCACCGCCATCACGGCTACGCCACCGAAGCCGGCGCCGCGATTCTCGACTACGCCTGGAATCAACTGCATCTGCAGCGCGTGATCAGCCTGGTGCGCGTCGGCAACGATGCCTCCGACCGCGTCGCCGAACGCCTCGGCGGCGAACACATCGAAGACATCGATTTCTTCGGCAGCGACAACCACGTTTTTGCGTATTACCCGCCGCATCGCAGCTTTCGGCGTCACGCGTTTGCCTGAGCCTGCCGAGGACTGACGTAGGTTGGGTTAGCGCAGCGTAACCCAACAAAAATCTGCGAAATTCGTTGGGTTACGCTGCGCTAACTCAACCTACGCGGCCGCGCGTGTCAACGAGGCATCACCTCACGCGCCACATCCGCCAGCGCAAACAACCGCGCCGCGCGCATCCAGCCGAACGCCAGCACGATCAGCTGGCCCAACAGCAGCGCCAGCAGCATGCCCATCACGCCCACTGCGGTGACGTGGATGCGCAGCAAGCCGAATATCAATGCCAGCACCAGGCCGACCAGCGTCACCACCAGATAGAACGACAAGGTCTTCACCGGCCGACGGAACAACTGCTTGATGCCACGCCACAGCGCACGCGTGGCCGAACGCAACGACGTATCGGCAATAAATGCCGCACGCGCCGATTCCACGATCGATTGCATCAGCACGAACACGATGATCAACGCCCAGTGCGCGATGTTGGCATAGCGATCCGCTTGCGATTCCAGCACTGCCCGTTCCGAGTGCTTGTCGACCAGATGGAAACCCATCATGTGCACGCCAATCACCAAACCGTAGGGAATCAGCGACCACAGCAGCACGCGGAACATGCGGCCGTATTCCACCAGGCCGCTCTGCAGCAGCGCGCCGAAACCCAACGCGTGCCCGGCCCTGCCGCTACCGACCACCATCCCCGCCAGGAACGGCGACAGCAGCAAGGTGACGACTTGCGCGAGCATCAGATCCGTCACCAGCCATTGCGGATGATCGGAAAAGCTGGCGATCACGTCGCCGAACATGATGTCGTTGAAGCCGCTCGCCCACTGCGCCGAATGCACCGACGCATCGAGCAGGCCGCTCAGCATGCGCCATAGCGGCAACGCCACCAGCGCCACCGGAATCAGCATGATCAGCAACCACAGCAACAGCAAACGCCATTGCACCGCCGTGCGCATGCCGGAAAACACTGCTGCAAAACCATTGGAACGAGACATGTCGGTGGTCCTCACATGGTTGACAGCATGGAAGAGAGCGTCTGCAGCAGCGCGGAGACGTCGGCCGTCCAGCGCCGCGAGGCCGCGCCATTGGGTTCGGTGGTCAGGCTGTTGTTGAGGCGATCGCGATCCAGCAGGTTGTGCTGGTTCGGATCGAGCTCGGCCGACACCGCCTTGCTTGGCTTGATGAAATCGAAGCGCGCCCAGCGGCGATCGTCGTTCCAGCTGACGTCTTCGTGGGTGCCGTCTTCGAACGTCACGCGCAGCAGTTCCGGCGCCGCCACGCCATCGCGGCGCACGGTGATGGTGCTGTGCCAGGGATAAGGCCCGGGCGCGCCAGGTTTTGCATCGGGATGCGCCTTGTCCCATTCGCTGCGCTTCTTGTCGATCTCCTTATCCAGGTCCGAGCCGAGCACTTCGGTCTGCTTGCCGTCCTTCCAGGTGACGCCGGCCTGCGGCAGTTCCTCGTAGCTGTCGATGTCGGCCACCTTGTCGTCGATAAAGGCCGTGCCGTAGACGTACTGGTTGAAGATGGCGTCCACATCCTTGGCGTCGCCGGAGCTGTCGATCAACGCCGCGCGAAAATCGGCCACGGACGGATGCCGGAAATGCCAGCGCTGGTAGTAGAGGCGGAACGCCTTCTCCAACGCCGGCCGGCCCAATCGCTCTTCCAGATCGTGCATGGCCGTGGCCGTGCGCGAATACACGGTGCCGTAGCTGGTGGCGGAAAGACGGTCCCAACTGTTCTGCGCCAGCGGATCGGCCGGGTGATACAGCGTTGCGCTGATGCGTTCGAAGGCGAAGCCGCTGACGTGCGGCGTGATGCCCAGGCGCTTGGTGAATGGCGAGGCGACGATCAGATCCTGCTTGCGCTCGCGCAGCATGCGGTTATCCCAGTATTCGTTGAGCCCTTCATCCAGCACCGGCTCTTCGAATTCGTTGGACGCGAGCAGGCCGTAGAAATAGCCGTGGCCGAATTCGTGGATGTTCACGAAATCGCTCAACATCTGGTTCATCGTACCCGGCTCGACCTCTTTGTAGCCTTCGGAGGTGAAGAAGGTCGGATATTCCATGCCGCCAGCTTCGTCAGCGTTGTACGGCGGAACCACCGCGGTAAGCGTTTCATACGGATACGGCCCGAGCGTGCGCGAGAAATAGCCGATCGCATCGATGCTCGATTTCAAGGTCGGCGCGGCGCTGGCTTCGTATTCCGGCGGATAGATCACGCGCACCGCCACTTTCGGGCTGCCCGGTCCTTCGTAGCTGCCATCCAGCGTCTTGTAACCCTTGGCGGCCACCCATGCAAAGTCGTGCACGTCGCCCTGCACGAAGTGATAGGTGGTCTTGCCGTTCTTCTGCTCCGGCGCACCCTGCAATTTGCCGACCGCACCGACGGTGTAGTCGCTGGGCACGGTCAGGCGCACGTCGTACAGGCCGAAATCGGCATAGAACTCGCTGAAGAAATGAAACTCGTGCACGTTCCAGCGCACCTGCGTGGCGCCGCGTTCGCCCGGCAGTTCCAGCACACCGATCTTGGGGAACCATTGGCCCACCAGGTTGAAATCGCCCCACCATCCGGTGCGTTCCACCACGCGCGGAAGCTGGCTGAGAAAATCGATATCCAGCGCCAGCGTGCCGCCGGCCGGCACCGGTTGCGCCAGGTCGATGCGTACCACCGTGTCATCCGTGGCCGGACCGCCGTCGGGATGCACGAAACTCCATTTCAGCGGCGCACCGTTCTGCTGCACGTTCTGCAGCCGAATCCAGCCCCACTGACCTTTCTCCAGTTCCGCGTTGCCGCGCGCCTTGCCGTGCGCGGTGAGCACCTTGCGCTCGGTGAAGAACGTGCTGCCTTCGTTCTGGAATGCATTGAGATAGAGATGGAAGTACACGCTGTGCACGTCGCGATCGCTGCGGTTGCGCCAGGTCATGTGTTCCTTGCCGGTCACCGCGTGCCTGGCGGCATCCAGGTCCGCATCGATGCTGTAGCTCACCACGCGATCGGAAAGCGTCGCCTCACTGCCGGTGCGCTCGCCGCCCCAGGCGTTCGGTGCGCTCTGCGTGGTGATGATGGTGGCGTGCGCGGGCGCAAAAGGAATATCTTGCGACACCGCCACCGGCACCACTTCGGTTCGCTGCACTTCGCCTGCCGGCGTGACGGCCTGCGCGATCGCCTGGCACGACCACAACACCATGCACGCGGCGATCCATGCCCCGCTTCTGTTCGTTGCAAAGCTCATCTTGCTCTCCCCTTTCGGTGATTCGCCGAGCGTGCGGCATGCGCCCGGACCACAGCATCGGCCAAACGTCATGCAGAACCGGCGCAGGTTGGGGTGCGAATCCCAACGAGGTCATGGATGGGAGTGTTGGGGTTTGCTCCCCAACCTACGGCGCATCTGTGCGAATACCACCGCACGCGCTAAGCTGCCCGCTGTTCAGCCATGCCATACGGAACCCGCCGAAAATCATGGACATACCGCGACGTTCCGAGGGAGCCTATCGACCATGCGTATCCTGATTGCCGAAGACGACCCCTCCATTGCCGCCGGCGTCAGCGCGGCGCTGCGCCAGGGGGGACACGCCGTCGATCACGTCGCCGATGGCGTGCGCGCCGACGCCGCGCTGAAGGACACGCCGTACGACCTACTGGTGCTCGATCTGGGCTTGCCCAGCCTGGATGGCAGCGAAGTGCTGCAGCGCGTGCGCAAGCGCGGCAGCGGGTTGCCGGTGCTGGTGATCACGGCGCGCGAAGGCTTGCGCGAACGCGTGCGCGTGCTGGATCTGGGCGCCGACGATTACCTGGTGAAGCCGTTCGCGCTGGCCGAATTCGAAGCGCGCGTGCGCGCCCTGCTGCGCCGCTACACCACGCAGGGTGCGCCGGAGATCAGCCTGGGCCGCCTGCGCCTGGATCTGCCCGGCCACCGCGCCTGGGTGGACGACAAACCGCTGGAGCTCACCGCGCGCGAATTCGGCCTGCTGGAAGCGCTGGCCGCGCGCCCCGATCGCGTCACCAGCCGGGCGCAGTTGATCGAAGCATTGTGCAGTTGGGACCAGGAACTCACCGACAACGGCCTGGACATCGCCATCTACCGTCTGCGTCGCAAGCTGGTCGATTCCGGCACCCAGGTACGCACCATCCGCGGCCTGGGTTATCTGCTGGAAGAGGTCAAAGAGGCATGAGCCAGCGCCTGCGTTGGCGCAACAGCCGGCAGAGCCTGCGCGCACGGCTGCTGACCACGCTGCTGGTGCCGCTGACAGCGTTGTTGCTGCTCAACAGCCTGATCACCTACATCGGCGCGCTGATCTATGCCAATCACGTGCACGACGTGAACCTGGTCGACGACACGCTGACGCTGGTGCAGATGATGGCCAGCAAAAGTCCGGACGGACGCGTCTCGCCGCAGGCGGAATTCCTGCTCGAATACGAACCCGAAGGGCGCAATTACTTCAGCGTCTTCAGCGCCAGCCATGGCCTGATAGCCGGCAATCCCAACCTGAAACCGCCCGGCGGCCTGTTTATCGACGGCAAGGCGCCACAGCTCTACAACGTGCAGATCGAACGGCACGCGTTGCGCGCGGCGAGCATCCAGATGGCCAACCCGCGCGAACCCAGCGACCAGCTTGAAGTGACGGTGGCCGAGACCTTGCGCGACCGGCGACTGGAAGCGCGGCAGATCCTGTTGCTGAGCATTCCCGCGCAGGCCTTGCTGATCATCGCGGCGTTTCTGCTGGTATGGCTGGGCGTGAGCACCGGCTTGCGGCAGCTCGAGCCGCTCACCAACCAGCTGGCCAACCGCGAGCATGATCTGGCACCCATTGGCGATGCCGAAGTGCCGGTGGAAATCCTGCCGCTCACGCGCACCATCGACGGCCTGTTCGCACGCCTGCGCGGCATGCTTGCTCTGCACGAGCGCTTCATCGCCGACGCCGCGCATCAACTGCGTACCCCGCTGGCCGGCTTGAGCGTGCATGCGGAACGCGCGCAAGCCAGCAACGATCCGGCCACGATCAAGGATGCGCTGGACCATATCCAGCGCCTGATCCGACGCGCCAATCGCACCTCCAGCCAGTTGCTGGCGCTGACCCGCGCGCAGACCGCCGAGCACGAAGCCGGCGATACCGAGCGGCTCGATCTCGCCCTGGTGATTCCCGAACTGGCCGGCCAGCGCGTGCATGAAGCGCTCGCCGCGGATATCGACCTTGGCTACGACGGCCCGGCCGGTCCGCTATGCATCGAAGGCGATCGCCACCGCCTGCAGGAAATGCTCGACAACCTGATTGACAACGGCCTGCGCTACGCCGGCCGCGGCAGCCTGATGACGGTGTCGCTGGAACGCGAGAGCAACGCGATCTGCCTTGCGGTGGAAGACAACGGCCCTGGCGTGCCGCATGCGTGGATCGAACGTTTGGGTGAACGCTTCTTCCGCGTGCCCGGCAGCGAAGAGCAAGGCAGCGGTTTGGGATTGGCGATCGTGCAGCGCATCGCGGAGTGGCACAACGCGCGCGTGCGTTACCGCAGCGGCAGCAGCGGACGAGGATTGCGGGTGGAAATCGTGTTTCCGGAAGCGCGCGACACGTAGGCTGGAGTGCAAACCCCACCATCGCGATTTCGGGAGATATGGCAACGTTGGGATTTGCACCCTAACCTACAAAAAAGGCGGCGCCGAAGCGCCGCCGTGTTTGTCAGCTTCCCCTGCATGGGAACATCGACAAAAAGCGGTTCGTTTGAGAGCAAAAAATCCTGCAAGGATGGCCCCTCACCCCAACCCTCTCCCCGGAGGGGAGAGGGAGTAAAAGGTGCGTTACATCGCCTTCTTCGCCTTGGTCAGCAACTGATCCAGCAACACCATCGCCAGATCGATTTCCTCGTAGCTGATGTCCAGCGACGGCGCGAAGGTGATCACGTTCTTGTACCAGCCGCCCACGTCCAGCACGAGGCCGATCTTCTTGCCGTTGTGTTCCAGGTCGCCGGCGAGGCCGATGTCGACCATCTTGTCCAGCAGCGCCTTGTTCGGCGTAAAGCCGTCATCGGTGCAGATCTCCGCGCGCAGCGCCAGGCCCAGGCCATCGACGTCGCCGATTTCCTTGTGGCGCTTCTGCAGATCCTTCAGGCCGTCGAGGAAGTACGCGCCCTTCTCCGGCACGGTCTTCTCGTAATCGAGCTCGTAACCCATCTTGATCACTTCCAGGCCGAGCGAGGTACCAAGCGGATTGGAATTGAAGGTCGAATGCGTGGAGCCCGGCGGGAAGATGGTCGGGTTGATCATCTCTTCGCGCGCCCACAGGCCCGAGAGCGGATTCAAGCCGTTGGTGAGCGCCTTGCCGAACACGATGATGTCGGGCGTGACGCCGAAATGCTCGATCGACCACAGCTTGCCGGTGCGCCAGAAACCCATCTGGATTTCATCGACCACCATCAGGATGCCGTACTTGTCGAGCACCTTCTTCAGGTCTTTGAAGAAATTGCGCGGCGGCACCACGTAGCCGCCGGTGCCCTGGATCGGCTCAACGTAGAAAGCGGCGTATTCGGCCTGGTTGACCTTGGGATCCCACACGCCGTTGTATTCGGTTTCGAACAGGCGCTCGAACTGGCGCACGCAATGATCGGAATATTCTTCCGGCGTCATGCCCTTCGGGCGACGGAACGGGTACGGGAACGGAATGAACATCGCGCGCTCGCCGAAGTGGCCGAAGCGGCGACGATAGCGATAGCTCGAAGTGATCGACGACGCACCCAGCGTGCGGCCGTGATAACCGCCCTCGAAGGCGAACATCAGGCTCTTGCCGTTCTTGTAGTTGCGCACCAGCTTGAGCGAATCCTCCACCGCCTGCGCACCGCCGACATTGAAGTGCACGCGGCCCTTCAGGCCAAACTTTTTCTGCGCGTCCACAGCGATGGTCTTGGCCAGCTCGATGCGCGTCTGGTGCAGATACTGGCTGGCCACCTGCGGCAGCACGTCGATCTGGCGCTTCAGCGTGTCGTTGAGGCGCTTGTTGCCGTAACCGAAGTTGACGGCGGAATACCACATCTGCAGATCGAGGAACGGCACGCCGGCCGTGTCGTACATGTAGCTGCCCTGGCCGTGGCGGAAGATCTTCGGCGGATCGACGTAGTGCACGGTGTCGCCGAAGGAGCTGTACTGGGCTTCGTCGGCAAGCAGTTCGTCGTCGGGAATGACGTAGGAGGCGGCGTTGGGATCGTAGGTATTCATGCGGAAAGACCGGGAATGTAAAAAATGGAGCGCGACGCTTGCACTTACCTTGTCGTCATTCCCGCGAACGCGGGAATCCATGGTTGCTCTTGCGCAAGAGGCGAGAATGGATTCCCGCCTTCGCGGGAATGACGACGCGAGGGATGCACGTCACGAAGAAGAATGTGCAGCTACCGGATCAGAAATTCGAAACCGCCGGCAACACCCGCGGCTCGTGCTCGGCCAGCAGGCTGCCATCGAGCAAGCGCGGCAGCAGCTCCAGCGCATCCTCGAAACCGGTGATCGGCACGTAGGCAATGCCGGCGGCGCGGCAGTGTTCGATCAGGCGGTGCTTGGCGAACACGAAATCCACCTGGTCGGCGGCGCAGAAATCCGAAGCGCCATCGCCGATCAACAAGGTCTTGGCGCCGCCTTCGCGCGCCTGCGCCACGCATGCGCACTTGCAGGTGCCGCTGCGGCAGCCGGCGTTCTGGAACGGCGAGGTGAGCTGCCACTGGCGCGGCGGCGTGCCGGGCGCCAGGTGATTGGCGGCCAGCGGAAGATGATTCAGGCCATAGCGGCCAAGGATGCGATCGATGGCGTAATCCAGGCCATCACTGACGATGCGGATCGGTGCACCCAGTTCCGTCGCGCGGGTGACGAAGTGCGGGAAGGCATGATCGATCCACAAGCCATCGAGGTGCTCGTCGAGTTCTTCGCCGCTCACGTCGAGCAAGGCGACCTGTCCGCTCATGCATTCGCGCGAGCCGATGCGGCCAGCACGCCAGTCCTGCTCCAACGCTTCCCAGCCGGGACGGCCGAAACGATCCAGCAGCGAGTCGATCACGTCCTCGACGGAGATCGTTCCGTCGAAGTCGCAGAGGATGTTCCAACCGGTCACGCGCGCCACCCCAAACCCACATCTATGGAGTAGCCATCTTGGCAAGCATCCCCTTTCGGGTCCCTTTCCGGCGGAATGGCCAGGTGTCAGCCAAACGAGGGGTCGACCGGCTATGCTTAGCGTTTGCACGCCTCCATTGACGGTTTTCATCCGTGCACGATTCTGCACCACGCCTTGCATCCTCCGTGTCCCACCGGCCGAACCCCGGGTTGAACCTGCTTTGCGCGCTGGTGCTGACCGTGCTGGCCGGTTGCACTGCAGCACCGTTGCCGGCCTTGAAACCGCCGGTGCCGCAAACCTGGCGCAATGCGCCCGCAGCCGCCCCGAATGCTGCGCAGCCGGATCTGCACCACTGGTGGCAGGCGTTCAACGATCCGCAACTGAACTCGCTAGTACAGCAAGCGCTGACGCATAACCTGGACGTCAAAGCAGCCGCCGAGCGCGTACTTGCTGCGCGTGCGCTGTACCGGCACACCGACGACAAGTTCCTGCCGAACCTGCGCTTCGACACCAACCAGGTGATCCAGCCGGACGCCAGCGCGTCGTATTTCATCGTCGGCTTCGATGCGCTGTGGGAAATGCCGCTGTTCGGCGCGCTCAAGAGCAGCCATCGTCTGGCCACCGGCAACATGGACCTGGCGCGCGCGCAGTTGCAGGGCGCCTATGTCACCCTGGTGGCCGAAGTGGCGCGCTGCTGGATTGCACTGCGCAGCGCACAGGAACAGGCCAGGCTGTTGAACGCCGTGCACGACGCCAACCAGGAAAAACTGCGCCTGCTGCAGGTGCGCGAAAACCTGAAGCTGGCCTCGCCCACCGACGTGGCCACTGCGCAGGCCGAGCTGGCGCGCTCGGAAATGGCGCTGGTCGATCCGCAGCGCGCGATCGACGCCAATGCGCAACAGCTTGCCTTGCTGCTCGGGCAGGACGAACCCGATCCGGCGTGGCTGCAGGAAAGCGGCGCCCAACCGCAACTGGGCGACTGGCAGATGACCAGCGCGCCGGCCGACCTGCTGCGCACGCGCCCGGAAATCGCTGCGGCCGAAGCGGAAGTGCTGCGCGCCGCCGGCGCCGCCGGCATCAGCCGCGCGGCGATCTATCCGCACATCGGGCTGGGGGCCTCGCTGGACTGGTCGGTGAACCTGCTGAGCCACCACACCTTCATCCGTTCCGGCGACGGCATTTTCTCGGCCGGTCCGGTGATCGACATGCCGCTGTTCGATTGGGGCACGCGCATCGCGCAGGCACGTTCGCATCAGCATGAGCTGCGCGCCGCGGTGTATGCCTATCGGCAGGCGGTGCTGCAAGGCGTGGCCGAAGCCGAAGTCGCGATGGGCGACCTGCAGCAGGCGCGCCTGCGCGAAACCGCCGCTGGCAAGGCCGCGCAAGCGCTCGGCAGCAACGCCGCCGCGCTGGACAGGCGCCACAGCCTGGGCCTGGCCAGCACGCTGGACCTGCAGGACGCCGCCATCGCCGAGCAGAACGCGCAACTGGCGCTAGTCGCCGCGCGCGCCGAGCGCGACCTGGCCTACGTATCGCTCTACAAGGCATTGGGCGGCGCACCGCAGCCGACGGTGAACGTGGCGGCCGACTACAAGGCGCTCGGCAACCAGAAAGAGGCGCAATGATGGTCGCCCTTGCGCGCAAGACCCTCATCTACGAATGGCGCCGCTTCCTCCCCGCGATTCTCGCGGTGGGCTTCGCCAGCCTGCTTCAGTTGCTGCAGGCAGCCCTGGTGCTGGGCATCTTCGGCAGCGCCAGCGTGTACATCACCGGCTCGTCCGGCGACCTGTGGGCCGGTTATCCGGGCACGCAAAGCGTCAACCTCGGCCGTCCGATCAGCGAAGACGTGGCGATGCGACTGCGCATGGATCCCGATGTGACCAAGGTGGAACCGTTCCGCTGGGTGGATGCGGACTGGCGCGGTCCGCGCGACACCGGCGGCGTGTCGGTGTTCGTGTCCGGCATCGATCCGCGCGCCGACGGCATGATGTTCTCGCGCGCCCTGCCCCTGGCCCTGCGCGCACGCTTGAACGAACCGGGCGCGGTGATCGTGGACAAGGCCGACCTGGACAGCCTTGGCGTCAACATCGGCGACACCGCAGCCATCAACGGCCAGCGCGTGCGCGTGGTGGGCGTGAGCAGCGGCTTGCGCGCGCTGGGCGGCGTGAACATCGTCGCCTCGCTGGAAACCGCGCGCGTGCTCGACCTCTCGCCCGAAAACACCGGCAAGATGACCTACTTCGTGGCCAAGCTGCGTCCCGGCGTAAAGCCGAAAAAAGTGGCCAACCGCTTGAACGGTTCCAATGCGTTCGGGCCGTATACCGTTTGGACGGCCAAAGCCTTCGCGCGCGAATCGCAGTTGTACTGGATGTTCGACACCGGCGCGGGTGCGGGCGTACTGTTCCTGGCCGGCATCGTGTTCCTGGTCGGCGCGGTGATCACCAGCCAGACCTTGATCGCCGCGGTGATCGGCTCGATCCGCGAGTACGCCACCTTGAACGCGCTCGGCGTCGGCCGCGGCTCGCTGCGCAAGGTGGTGATGGAGCAGGCGTTCTGGGTGGGCGCCCTGGGTCTGCTGTGCAGCGTGGTGATCGGTGCGATCCTGCTGGTGATCGCGCGCAGCCGCAGCGTGCCGATGGAAATGCGCCCGCTCACCGCCGCGGCGTGCCTGGCGCTGAGCATGGCGCTGGCGATCGTCTCGGGCCTGGCGTCCGTGCGCAGCCTGCGCCGCGCCGATCCGGCGAGCCTCTTGCGATGAACGCGCCCATGAATGCTTCCAACAACGCGGTCACGCTGCAGGCGCGCAGCGTGCGCAAGTCGTTCGTTTCCGGGCGTGTCGAAAGCACGGTGCTGCACGATCTCACGCTGGACGTGCGCGCCGGCGAACTCACGCTAATTTCCGGCCCTTCCGGCTGCGGCAAGAGCACGTTGCTGGCGATTCTCAGCGGCCTGCAACCGGCCGATGCGGGCGAGGTCCGTGCGCTGGGCCACGAGCTCAATGGCTTGAGCATGCGTGCGCTGGAAGCGTTCCGCCTGCAGCACACCGGCTTCGTGTTCCAGGGCTTCAACCTGTTTCCCGCCTTGACCGCGCTGGAACAAGTGGAGCTGCCGTTGAGCTACATGGGCTTGCCGCGCGACGTGGTGCGCAAGCGCGCGGTGGAGTCGCTGGAGGAAGTCGGCCTGGGTCCGCGCATGCGCATGTTGCCGATCGAATTGTCCGGTGGCGAAAAGCAACGCGTGGCGATCGCCCGCGCGTTGGCCAAGCAGCCGGAGCTTTTGTTCGCCGACGAACCCACCAGCGCGCTGGACGCCGCCAACGGACAGATCGTGATCGACATCCTGCACCGCATCGCCCGCACGCATGGCACTACCGTGCTGTGCGTCAGCCACGATCCGCGCCTGGTCCACCACGCCGACCGCGTGCTGGCGATGGAAGACGGCCGCATTCTGAGCGACCATGTGCCGCCCGCCGCGTCCGCCATGGCCACCGAGCACTCCTGAGAACTTCACGCATGACTCTGCGCAATCTCCGCCTTCCGCTTGCCCTGCTCGCCGCCACGCTGCTAGCCGGGTGTTCGCAAGACGAAGCACCGGCCACCACCTCCAATCCGGCCGCGCCGGCGTATGCGGCGGTGGCGCGTGGGCGCATCGATATCGAAGGCGGCCTGTTGAAGCTCACCATGCCCAGCGAGGGCGTGGTGGCGCAGGTCGACGCGCATGAAGGCGAACAGGTGCACAAGGGCCAGCTGCTGGCGCAGCTGCAGCTCGAGCCCGCCAAGCTGGCGCTGGATTCCGCCCTGGCCGAACAGCAGCAAGCCACGGCGCAGATCGGCGCGCTGGAAACGCGCGCCAAATCCGCCAGCCTGCGCGCATCGCGCCTGGAACAGGCCGCCAAGGCCGGCGCCGGCGACGTGCAAAGCGCGGACGATGCGCGCCAGGCCGCGCAACAAACCCAGCTGGAATTGAACAACGCACGCGCCGCCGCCGCGATGGCCGAGCAGAAAGTGGCCGGCGCACGCTATCAACTGGCGTTGCGCAGCCTGCACGCACCGGTCGACGGCCAGATCGTGCAGCGCCTGGTGCAACCCGGCGCCTCGGTATCGCCGGCGGTCGGCCCGGTCTTCGTGATGCTGCCCGACTCGCCGCGCATCGTGCGCGCCGAGCTCAACGAATCCTTCGTCGGCGTGGTGCACGAAGGCATGGCCGCCGAAGTGGACGACGACAGCGGCAGCGGGATGGCGCCGCTGAAAGCGCACGTGCTGCGCATCGGCAACGTGTTCGGCGCCAGCACGCTGGAAGACGATCCGCAGGTGCGCGCCAATACGCGCTCGGTGGAATGCGTGCTGACGCTTGATCAGCCGCCGTCGGCGCCGTTGCGTATTGGACAGCGGGTGTTGGTGAAGTTTGCGCCCAAGCAATAGGCACGTAGGTTGGGGTGCAAACCCCAACGTCGCCATGCCTATGCATTGCGCAATGCATGGAGATTGCCTGCGGCGCTTTCGGTCGCGGAGCGACCGAGTCACTTTCTCTTGCGTGCCCAAGAGAAAGTAACCAAAGAGAAGGGCACCCCGAGGGGGCGCTTGGCGGGCCTCCTGCCCGCCAAGTCCGTGAAGAGTGGGCGGGGTTTTTCGACAGCCCATCCATGGGCTGACGAAAAACAAGCCGGCATCCATACCGGCTTCCCTGCGGGCTTTTCCGCCCACCCTTCACCACCCCCTAGGGGCCCCAAAAGAGCAGGCGCGCATCCTGCGCGACCGCACCGGCGCACGCGCCGGTGTCGCTGGATTCTGCGCACCACTAGCCACGCCGTCTCACTATCCGTGAGGGCTGAGCTTACCGGGACGACCTCATTCGGCTACAACCTCAAATGTACCCAAGGGTTCTGGCACCTGCGCACGCTGCTCCACGCACGTTTCAAGCACAGCCATAAAGTGACCTCGCAGCGCGTCGACTTCAGCGCAGCTCAAACACTTTTCGTCACCGAAATAGACAAACCGCAACTGGCCATGTAACGAATAAGCGAAGATGCCAAGCAGCCTCACGACGAACGAATGCACAAACAGGCGGAAATCCTTCAACTCGAACGGCACATCCTCATCTAGCACGCGGATATCGCCGAAGTTGGAAAATGAAAAGACCCTCCGACGGCCTCGTCCGCGCAAGAAATTATGCAGCCGCACGATCGAGCGCATTTTGCTTTCTGAAGGCGTCCTGATCATTTCAAAGAACTGATATTTCCCCGGAATATCGATCAGTTCCTGTTCTATTTTCAGGCGCACTTCCTTATGCATCGCACGCGCGCGCCCCCAGAAATCCCCGGTATCGCCCTGCTCGGTCCTGATCCTGAAACTGCCGCCGCTGAAAAAGAGCATGTCACTCTTGATCTTTGGTATTCGCTCACCGCGCCGCCCATCAAAAGGGCTTTCGATCCATGCCGGCGCCCGCTTGCCGAACGTCGCTTGCAGCGCCATATCCAACGCCGTCAACAAGGCCGCATGCATGGATACCTTCTCGAGCTTGCAGCGATGCTTCAGCATCGTCGACAACCCCGGGCTTGCGCCCCATTCCCGATAAAGTTCCTTGTTTTCAACCGGCCTATGAGAGCCTGGAATCAGCGCGACCATCGCGTTGATGATGCGTGCCACGCGCTGAAGCCGGGGAAGGTCTTCGCTCCGCGCATCGCCGATGATGTCGTGGAGGGTCAGGGGTGCATAGGGGCGCAGGGCATCGTCACGATGCAGCGACTTCAGTACCTCCCTGACCAGGATAAGCATGCTCATGCCATCACAGATGCGATGCGAGGCGGTAAAAAGCAGCTCGTTGCTCGCCACGGATCTCAACCAGGCCACGCGCAACTGCGGTTGATAATGCGCAAAGGCCGTGGTCAGCTCGGCTTGGCGTTCCCTTGCACCATCTTCTTCCGATTCGATCTCAACGCTGCGCAGCGGGATGGGGCCCGCCGTATCCGCCTCGTAGTAAAGCCCGTCGTTCTGCCGGCGGACAAGCGCCCGCAACGCCGGATGCTTGCGCTGCACCCGGTCGAGCGCCAAGCGCAGGCGATTCATGGAAAGACAGCCATCCACGCTGACCAGGCAAGTGAGATTGCCCTCGATCATATGTTCCACGGTGGAAAGCTTGCGTTTCATGCTCGCCGCCTATTCGACGGTGGCCGATGAATTGTCGCGGATAAGGATTTCCTTGCGCACAGTCCGATTGCAGAACGCAGCAATCTTTGGATGCGTATGCTCGAAGGTGCCCAGCACGCCGAACCGCCCATCCATGTAACCGGCCATCATCGCAACCAGCTTGCGCAGCTTCTGCGGCTCGAACAGTGTCACGCAAAGCGCCCAGTAGATCGCCAATGGTCCGCTCATCCAATGCAGCGACCATGTCGAGCGGTAAAGCCGTAGCGAATGAACGGCGTTGCGCGTGCCGTAGTAGCGCCGCCATGCCGCATGGTTGGTGGTGAACAGCTTGCCGTGGCGCTCGATATGCCCGGTGGTTTGCCGCAACGTCACCGCGGCATTCATGTAGACCGGCACGCCCATGCTGGTTGCGCGCAGGCCATATTCGACGTCGATGCATTCGATGAAATAGTCCTCCCTGAACGCACCCACCGTGCGGTACGCCTGCGCGGAGATGGCCGAACCGGAGGAGATCACGAAGAGCGTGGGAAACAGCCCCTCGGTTTCCTGGTCGATACGAAACGGCTTGGGAAATTTCCGTCCCGGCGGCGTCACCGGCATGCATCGCTGCAAATGGATCTCGTAGATCTTGGGGCCCATGATGAAGGTATCGGTGCCCAGTCCTGCGCAGGCATCCATCATCTGTACAAAAAAATGCTTATCGATCTCCGAATCCTGATCGAGCAGGAAAATCACTTCGCAGCCCCGTAGCAACAGCAATTCCGCGCCACGGTTGTAGGCGCCGGCCAGGCCACCTTGATTGCAATTGAAGATCACCGTGGCGCCTGCCCTTCGCAATGCCTCGTAAAGATGCGGGCTTGGCTCGGGCGAGTTGTCGACAGCGATGATGTTTCGGCATAGCGCTGCCGCCTTGTGAAGATTGCCCACAAATTCGGTAGTGGGCTGGTAGAGCACAAAGATCAGGCCAAAGGTTTCCATACGATTCCCACTGGTATCGATGAAGACTTGCCACGTTGCCGTACCATCCAACCTGCACGGGCCACACCCGTTACCGGCTTCGACCCGCTACGCAACGGCTCGGTAGCCATCGTCCACGACCGGCGACAGCAAACCCCACGCTTGCAGGCAACGCAAAGCGGCAGCCACCCCATCTTCGGCTCGCACGCGCTCGCCTAGTGCGGCAGCGGAGTGACGCATAGGTTCCTGCAACGCACTGCCGATGGCGCTTGCCAGTGCTTCCGCATCCATGTTTTTGCGATCCAGCGCCGGCGGCGCCACGCCTTCGCCTTGCAGGCAGCGCGCCCAGAACGGTTGGTCGCCGTAAAACGGCACGATCACCGAAGGAATGCCGGCACGCACCGCCGCCGCGGTAGTGCCGGCGCCGCCGTGATGAACCGCGGCGGCCATGCGCGGGAACAGCCAGTCATGCGGTGCACCTTTGGTGATGAAGATCCGATCGTCGTGCGCGCCCTCTTTCGCCGACATGCCACCCCAGCCGGTGGCAAGCACGGCACGCTGGCCACTGCGGTCGATTGCATCGAGCACGCAGGTCGTGAACTGTTCCGCCTGCGCCGTCACCATGCTGCCGAATCCCACATAGATCGGCTTGGGTCCCGCATCGAGAAAATCACGCAGAGCCTGCGACGGCTGCCAGTTCGGCTCATCGAGAAACCAGTAACCGGTGATCCGCGCGGTATCGGGCCAATCGACCGGTCTTGGCACGACCGCTTCGCTGAAACCATACAGCACACGTTGCTGCCGGCTCTGGAAATAAGGCCCGTACCACGGATAACGCGGCAGGCCGAGCTGCGGACGCACCAGGTCGTTGATGGCCGGCTTCATCACGTACCACACCAGCAGGCGCAGCATGTGGTACAGGGGCATGTTCAACGCTTTCGGCAACCTGCCCGCACCTGAGAGCACCAACGGCGGCATCACCCGCGAAGGCGTCAGCGGTTGCAACTGCGCGCCGACGAAGGGAATGCCGCGCGCCTCGGCCACCGCCTTGGCCAGCAAGGTGCTGTTGGCCACGCCGATCACCAGGCCGGCGCCTTCGGCAGCAGCCATGCCTTCGCGCGCCCAATGCGCGGCCCACTCGCTGTAGAAACGCCGCGAGATGCGCGCCATCGCCGCCATGTTCAAACCCTGCTCGGTCATCTCGCGATTGGAATCGAGCAGGCGCTGGAAATTGGCGGTCAACGGGGAAAAGTCCAACCCCACGCCACGCACCATGTTCTCGAAGTTGTCGCTGGTGACGATGCGCACCGAATAGCCGGCGCGTCGCAAACCGACGCCCAGGGCTACGCAAGGCCGGATATCGCCTTGCGTGCCGATGGTGAAGATCGCGATCGGTGCCGTGGCGTCACGCATAGGCGGCCAGCTCCCCTGCCAGCGCATGGTCCACTGCATCCGGTACGCGCTGCACGGGACGCTCAAGCGGATGCGTCGAAGCGAGCGCATGCAGGCGTTGCGTCAGCGTTCGGGCGACCTGCGCGACCGCATCGGCATCCAGCATGCCCTGGTGATGGCAGGCCACGTCGTGCACGTCCAGCCAGCCATCGACATAGGGCCGCCATGCCTCCGGCTGGTCGTAAAGCTGCGATGAGAGGTCCACGTCTTCCTTCAGGGCCGCGCGGAAGAACAGCACATCGGTATCGATCCGCCGCGGCACGTGCCGGCGCGCAAGCATGAGATTGTTGAGCGTGACGTTGGAGACACGCTCGATCAACTGCGGATCGTTGCGCGAGATCTCCCGCACGAACGGCATGTCGAACACGCCGTATTCCTTGCACAGCAACGCGGTCAGCGCAGGCAGATCCGCCGGCGGATGCTCGGCGTGCTGATGGAAGCCGAGGAAGCGCAGAATCGTCCGGATTTCATGCGCAGGATCGACCGCCGACGGCGCGTCGTCGACCACGAACGGGTACGCATCCAGCAAGGCCAGGCATTCCACCTGCTGCCCGTGCGCCTGCAGCTGCGCGGCCATTTCGTGCGCGATCAGGCCGCCGAGCGACCAGCCCAGCAAGCGATAAGGCCCTTCCGGCTGGATGCGCCGCATCTGCGCCAGGTGATCGGCCGCCATCTGCGCGACGTTCCCGGGTAGCGATGCGCCGTTGCGCAGGCCGCTCGATTGCAAGGCATACACCGGCAGCTTGTCGTCGAGATGGCGCAACAGGCTGGTATAGGCCCAACCCAGTCCCACCGCGGGATGGATGCAGAACAACGGCCGCTCGCGCTGCGATACGCGCAGCGGCAGCACCTCGCCCAACGGATCGCTCTTGTTCTGCGCACGCTCCAGATAACCGGCCAGGCCGGCGATGGTCGAGGCTTCGAACAAGCTGGCGAGCGGCAGCTCCATGCCGAAGTGGTCCGGGAAGCGCGCGATCATTTCCGCCGCGCTCAGGGAATCGCCGCCGAGCTGGAAGAAGTTGTCGTGCACGCCGACGCGCTCGACACCCAACACCTGTTTCCACAGCGCGCAGAGCTTGCGTTCCACCTCCGTCGTGGGTTCCGTGTAGGCAAGCTCGCGCTCGGCGCGCGCCGGCAGGGGCAATGCCTTACGATCCAGCTTGCCGGTGGGCGTCAGCGGCAGCGCATCGAGTTCCATGATCTGCGCAGGCAGCATGTAGTCGGGCAGGAACTTCGCCAGATGCGCGCGCAGCTCATCGGCCATCAGCCGCTTGCCGGAATGCGGCACCACGTAGCCGATCAGCATCGGCGCGCCATCGTCTTCGCGATGCACGGCCACCGCCGCGTTGATGACGCCGTGGTGGCGCACCATCGCCGCTTCGATTTCGCCCAGTTCCACGCGATGGCCGCGTATCTTCACCTGGGCATCCGCGCGGCCGACGAAATGCAGCGCCCCTTCGCTATCCCAATACACCAGGTCGCCGGTGCGATACATGCGGCTGCCGTCGTTGGCGAACGGATCGGGCACAAAGCGCGCTTCGGTCAGCTGATGATGGTTGAGATAGCCCCTTGCCACGCCCGCGCCGGCGATGTACAGCTCGCCGATCGCACCCGTCTGCACCAGCTGCTGATGCGAATCCAGCACGTACAACCGTGTGTTGAGGATGGGGCGGCCGATCGGCGGCGCATGAGAACTCACCTCCTTCAAGGTGATCGCGGTGGATAAGACGGTGGTTTCGGTGGGGCCGTACAACTGCGTCACGCGCGCCGCGCGCTGCACGAGATGGGTGGCCAGGTCCGCACTCAGCGCTTCGCCGCCGACCAGCACATGCAGCCGCGCCAGGTGCGCTTCCGAACTGGCCAGCAGCACGCGCCACAGCGAAGGCGTCGCCCACATGTGCGTGACGCCATGGCGTTGCAGCAGGCGCAGCAGCACCGGCGGATGGCGCACGGTTTCGCCGCTGGCGATCACCACGCTCGCGCCCGCGCTCAACGGCAGGAAGCGCTCCAGCATCGCGATGTCGAACACCATGGTGCCGATCGCCAGGAAACGATCGGCCGGGTCGAGCGCCAATTGCTGCCGCATGCCTTGCAGCAGATTGCACAGGTTGCGGTGCGTGACCTCCACGCCCTTGGGGCGCCCGGTCGAACCGGAGGTATACAGCACGTAGGCAACGCCATCCGGCTGTGACAGGTCCGGTTCGTCCGCATGCGTTTCCAGCGCGACGTCGATGTCTTCCGGGTACAGCCGCATCATGCCGCCGAGCCCGAAGCGCTCGCACAGCTCGGGCGGCGCAAGCAGGGCGATCGGTGCGGCATCGTTGAGCATCATGGTGATGCGCTCCGGCGGCCCGTCCGGATCCAGCGGCAGATAGGTGGCCCCCGCACGCATCACGGCCAGCAATGCGATCAACCACTGTTCGCCACGCGGCAGCATCACCGCCACGATATCGCCGGGCAGCACGCCATCGGCGATCAGCTGCCGCGCCTGGCGTACGCTGCGATCGTGCAGCTCGCCGTAGCTAAGCACGGCATCTTCGAACAGCACCGCCGGCGCATAAGGGGTCAGCTGCGCCTGTCGCGCGATTTGCGCAGGCAGGCTTTCGTCCATGATCGGTGCTGCAGTGTCGTTCCAGGTATGCAGCAGCGTGTGGCGCTCCTGCTCGCCGAGGACGTCGATCCGCCACAGCGGGGCGTCCGGTTCGGCCAGCACGCCTTCCACCAACAGCGCCAGTCGCCGCCGGTGCTCATCCAGATCGGCCATGCTGTACAGCACCGGGTTGGCGTCGAAATCGAAACGCAGTTCGCTGCCATCGCCACGGTCGTAGACGAACACGGTGAGGTCTTCGCCGGAACCGTTCGACACGTTGTGCGAGATCACGGACGCGCCGCCGAAGGTTAGCTGGTAATCGAACGGTTCGATGTTCACGCCCAGCCACGCGATGTGCTTGCCCTGACCGATCAGGCCCAGGTCACGACGCAGATCCTCATAGCGGTATTGCTGATGCCGCAAGGCCTGCCTGACCACTTGCGCGACCTGCGCGAACAGATCGACCGCCGTGGTGTCGGGCGTAAATTGCAGGCGGATCGCCACGATATTGGCGACCATGCCCGGTGTGCGGCGCAAGGCGGCGTTGATGCGTCCGGACACCGGCATGCCGATGACCAGGTCCTGTGCGCCGGTGGCGCGATGAAAATACGCCGCCACCAGCGCAATCAATATCTGCGGCAGGCTGGTGGCGGTCTGCTTGCCCAGCTCGCGCAACCGCCGCACCGTGTCGATGGACAGATGCCCGGTGCTGCGCCGCAAGCCGCCCATGCTGCTGTGTGGACCCAGGCGTGACAGCGATACCGCTTCGGGCAGGTTCGCCAGCTTCTCCTTCCAGTACTCGCGGTCGCGCTGCAAACGGTCCGAGTTGCGATACGCCGACTCCGCTTCGATCAGCTCCTTGAGCGAACCGAATTCGCATGGCGCAGGTTCGCGCTGCTCCAGATACGCGTTGTAGAGCTCGGCCAGGCGCCGCGCGATCGCGCCGCCGCTGTAACCGTCGTACACCACGTGATGCGCGCGCTGGTACCAGTAGTAGCGATCCTCGGCGGCCTTGAACAAGGCGCTTACGAACAAGGGATCGTTGGCCAGGTCTACAGGACGGCTGAGCTCGGCCAGCATCCACGCTTGCGCCGCGGCGCGCGGATCGCTTTCGCCGCTGACGTCCACATACGGAAAATCACCGTGATAGCTCGGCCTTACGATCTGGCTTGGGCGTCCATGGTCTTCGACGATGCCTACGCGCAGCGTTTCCGCTTCATGAGTGACTTGCCGCAACGCGCGCATGAACAGTTCCGGTTGTATCGGCCCGCAGATCTCCAGCATCTCGGCGATGTTCAAGGTGGCGTCCGCCGCCCCGATCTTCTGGCCCACCCACAAACCGCGCTGGGCGGTGGTCAACGGTAGCGACATAGGTGATTCGTGACTCATTACGCGTTCTCCTTGCGAATGCACACGTTTCAGTCATGGCCTGGCCGGCGTTCGAACTCACACGCATGCGCCTGCCTTGCTGCGTTTGCATTCGCGTTTTCGTGCAAACGGTTATCCCCTCGGACACACTCTCCCGGCGCAGGCGGCTGCGCTCTCTTTTTTCAAGGCGCAAGCGGACCGTCACGGCGGGTTCAAGCCATGAAAAGGAGACGCTTGCACAATGGGTGCCGCAAAAAATGGACGATGGCCGAAAAGCGATCAGCAACCGTCATTCACCTGATTTGCCCCACACAGGCGATGATGCGGAGAAACCGACATCCGCATCCGTATCCGCCGTTCCGCTTGAAACCACGCTCGCACATGGGCGTAGCCATGTGCCGATCATCGCGCGGGCGAGTAGCACCCAGCGCTTATGTTGCGGTGTAACAATTGTCCGATGAAAGATTCGTCAACACCGTTTGACGTGTTTGTGTCGGTGCGTGGACTTGAGAACCAAGCCACAAACAGGCATTCATTACGGATAGGGCATCAACGGTCGTCGCGCGTCCAGATCAACCCGTCGCTCTCGCGCACCGGAAAGCGATGGATCGGCTCATACGCCGGCGGGCACGTCGGTTCGCCCGTACGCAGATCGAAACGCGCGCCGTGCCGCGGGCATTCCACTTCATGACCGTGGATCTCGCCGCCGGCCAGTTCGCCGCCGTCGTGCGTGCAGATGTCTTCCACCGCGTACAGGTCGCCGTCGATGTTGAACACGGCGATGGCGGTGTCGCCATCCCATACCACCTTGAATTCGCCGGGCAGCAGCTCCGAACGCGTACCCACTTCCACCCATGCCTCGCTCATGCCATCAATTCCTTCACCATCAATTCAAAGCGCAGGTCGTCGCGGCGCGGCAGGCCGAAGCGTTCGTCGCCATAGGGAAACGGCGAGTACTCGCCGGTGCGGCGGTAACCGCGCCGTTCGTACCAGGCCATCAGTTCGGTGCGTACATCGATCACCTTCATGTGCATGGCGCGGCATTGCCATGCGTCACGGGCGTGGCGCTCCGCCTCGGCCAGCAACAGGCGGCCCAGGCCGCTGCCCTGGCGCGGCGGCTGCACGGCGAACATGCCGAAGTAGGCCGATGCGCCGTGGCGCTCCACATGGCAGCAGGCCAGCAGTTCGTCATCGGCCCAGGCCAGCAGCACCGCGCTGTCGGTGTCGGCCAGCAGTTCGGCCACCAGCGCGGGCTCGGTGCGCTGGCCGTCGAGCAGATCGGCTTCGGTGGTCCAGCCACGGCGGCTGGCATCGCCGCGGTAGGCGGATTCGACCAGGGCCACGATGGCGTCGACGTCCGCCTGGCCGGCCATGCGGAAAAAAGGAGCGATAGTGGTGTTCATCTGCGCATGATAATCCGCGGCATCGCCCCGCCAAAGTGGCCGCAAGGCACCGGCCTGCAACCGGCTGCCCGCTGGCCGTATCTCTATACTCGTCGGCGCTGCGTTCGGCGCCCTTCTTGCGGGAGTAGACGATGGACAAAGGCATCATGGTTCCGATTGTGCTTTTTCTTTGCATCACCCTGGGCATCACCTACGTCGTCAGGCTTTTGGTCAACGCGCGCTTGCGCGTCAAGATGCTGCAAGCGTGCAGTTCAAAGGAGCTGGTGGAGGCCGTCGTGCAGAGCGATTCGCATCGCGACCAGATGACGGCCTTGCGCTGGGGCATTCTCACCGTCACGGAGGCCATCGCTTTCGGCATCATCCAGGCCGCGGGCTGGACCGACATCAATGCTGGCGTGGTGGCTGCGCTGCTGGGCGCCTTCGGGCTTGGCTCCGTGCTGTTCTTCGTGCTGGCGCGACGTTTCAGTTGATTGGCGCTACTGCGCGCATGAATCATCAAGACCATCAGTTGGTCGAAGCCGTACTGGCGAACGCACCCGGCGCGTTCGAACGGCTGGTGCGCGAGTATCAGGGGCTGTGCTGGCACATCATCTACCGCATGGTCCGCCACCCGGAAGATGCGCGCGAGCTGTGCCAGGACACGTTCCTGCGCGTGCACCAGCATCTGCGCCAGTACCGCTACGAAAGCGCGCTCAAATCCTGGATCGGGCGCGTCGCCTATACGGTGGCGCTGCGCCACCTGGAGCGAAAGCGCATCGCCGTCCTCGATCTGGATGATGACGGCGAAGGCCTGGACCTTTCCAACAAGCTCAGCGATGGCTACGACCTGGAAGCCGCCTATGCCGACAGCGACATGGCGGCGCGTCTGCACGCCGCGATCGAAACGCTGCCGCCGCTGCAGCGTACCGTGCTTACGCTCTATCATCTGGACGAATTGTCCATCGACGACATCGCCGGCATCACTGGGCTGGCGACCGGCACGATCAAAAGCCATCTGTTTCGCACGCGCCTTCGCTTGCGCGCACAGCTGGAAACCGCGTACGGAGTTGCACCATGAACCGCGAACCCCACGACGAACGCATGGAACGCGAATGGGCCTTGCAGGAACGCGCCGCTCGAGCGGAACGGCTTGGACTGGATGAAAGCAACGACCAGGCGCTGCAGCGCTATCGCATAGTGATGCGTGCGTTGAGCCAACCCCTGGACGAAAACCTGCCAGACGATTTCGCCAGCACCGTGGCTACGGAAGCGCGCCGCCGCGCGGCAGGCGACACGCGATTGGAGCTGTATCTGAGCTGGGCACTGCTCGGGGTGCTGGTGGGCATGCTGATCGGCGTGGCCGTGCGCTATGCCAGCAGTTGGAAGCCCTTGCTGCCATTGGCACTGTCACAGCCGTGGCTGCTGGCCTTGGCCGGTGTGCTGGTGTTACTTGCCATAAGCAGGTGGTTCCATTTTCCGCATCCTGGCGAAAACACGTAGGTTGGGGTGCAAACCCCAACGTTGCCATGGTGACTAGGATCGTGATGTTGGGGTTTGCACCCCAACCTACGGACTCCTCGTCACATCAACAGCTTGCGCACTTTCAGCAGCGCGGCGATAAACGCATCCACTTCCTCGCGCGTGTTGTAGAACGCCAACGACGCACGCAAGGTGGCCGGCACGCCGTAGAACTGCATCAACGGATGCGCGCAGTGGTGGCCGGAGCGTACCGCCACACCTTCCAGATCGAGCAGCGTGGCCATGTCCATCGCTTGCGCGCCTTCGACCAGGAAGGAGATCACCGGCTCCTTTTGCTTGGCCTGGCCGAAGATGCGCACGCCGGGAACCTCGCGCAGGCGTTCGGTGGCATAGCTCAGCAACTCGTATTCCCACGCGCGGATCGCTTCGAAGCCGATCGATCGGTAGTAGTCGATCGCCGCACCCACGCCGGCGAAACCGGCAATGTTCGGCGTGCCGGCCTCGAACTTGTGCGGCGCGTCGGCAAAACTGGTGCCGTCGAAACGCACTTCGCGGATCATCTCGCCGCCGCCGAAGAACGGCGGCATCGCCTCGAGGTGTTCGCGCCTGGCCCACAGTGCGCCGGTGCCGGTCGGCGCCAGCATCTTGTGTCCGGTCAGTGCATAGAAATCGCAACCGATCGCCTGCACGTCCACCGGACGGTGCGGCAGCGCTTGCGAGCCGTCGACCACCAGCGCAATGCCGCGCTTGCGGCATTCGCGCGCGATCTCGCGCACCGGGTTCACGGTGCCGAGCACGTTGGAGACGTGCGCAACGCAGGCCAGCTTCACGTCCGGCGTAAGCAGCTCGAAGAATTTCTCAAGGATCAGCTCGCCGTTCTGGTCGATCGGCGCCGCCTTTACCGTCGCACCTGTGCGAGCAGCGACCAGCTGCCACGGCACGATATTGGCGTGATGTTCCATCACCGTGGTGACGATCGCATCGCCCGGTTGCAGGCGCGGCAGCGCGTAGCTGTACGCCACCAGGTTCATCGATTGGGTGGTGCCGGAGGTGAGGATCAGGTCGTTGCGCGAACCGGCATTGATGAAGGCAGCCAATTTGTCGCGCGCGTTTTCGTACGCGGCAGTCGCTTCTTCGCCCAGTTGATGCACCGCGCGCGCCACGTTCGCGTTATGCACGCGATAGTGCTGGTCCACCGCCTCGATCACCTGCCGCGGCTTCTGGCTGGTATTGGCGTTGTCGAAATACACCAGCGGCTTGCCGTGTACGGTGCGCGACAGCAGCGGAAAATCCGCGCGGATGCGCTCGACATCGAAATCGACGGAAGGATGGCTGGGCTTGGCGGTCATGAGGGTAAACGTGCCAGTAGCACGTCGGAGAAGTGATCGCGCAGGGTTTCGTTGGGCAGCGAGGTGAACACCGCACGACAGAACGCGGCTGTGAGCAGGCCGCGCGCCTCGGCATTTGGCAGGCCGCGCGAACGCAGGTAGAACAGCGCGCGTTCGTCGAGCTGGCCGACGGTGGCGCCGTGCGCGGCCTTCACCTCGTCGGCGTAGATTTCCAGCTCCGGCTTGGTGTCGATCTCAGCCTGCGCGGAAAGCAGCAGGTTCTTGTTGCTGAGGCTGGCGTCGCTGCCATCGGCGCCTTCGGCCACGACGATCGCGCCACGAAACACGCCGCGAGAGCGTTCGTCCGCCACCCCGCGCCAGATCGATTCGGACGCGGTGTTGAGCGCCTGGTGGCGAATCGAAAGCTGGGTATCGACGTGCTGGCGCCCGCGCAGCACGAAGACGCCGCGCGTATCGAATCGCGCATCGTCGCCGCGCAGTTGCGCATGCAGGTCGTGCCGCACCAGCGCACCGCCCAGTTCCAGCACGTGCATGGCGGCGTGCGCCTTCGCGCCCAGATGCACGCTGCCGCGACGGATCAGCGTGCTTTCGTCTGCCGCGTTCTGCAGCAGCGCATGCTGCAACTTCGCACCGTCACGCAGCACGATATCGCTGACCAGCGTACCAAGATGTTTGTGTTGCGCCGTCGCCAGATGATGTTCGACCAGATCGATTTCCGCGTTTTCGCCCAGCTCGATCACGTTGCGCACATGCCATGCGGCATCGCCTTGCGCCGGCGTGCCGGCAAAGCACAGGTGAATCGGTTTGTTCACCCGCACGCCCGGCGCAACGCGCAGCACCACGCCATCGCCGGCCAGCGCTGCGTTGAGCTGCGCGAACGCGTCGCCGGCTTCGCGGTAATGCCGGTTCAGCGCAAAACGCAGCGGTTCCGGGTCGTTCTCGAGTACGCGGGAAAGCGGTTGCAGCGACAGGCCCGGCGGCAAGGCTTCGAGCCGCGACAAGTCGGCACGGAACATGCCATTGACGAACACCAGGCGCGGGCCGTCGATGCCTGGCAAGGTCAACGCATAAGGATCGACCGGATGCGAAGTCGCCGCCGTATCGCCCAGTGCAAAGCGTCGCTGACCGAGCGCACGCAGCGCGGTGTACTTCCACGCTTCGGCGCGCGTATCCGGCAAGCCGGCCGCGATGAATGCTTCCAGATTCTCGCGCCGTGCCGCGTCCAGCCACGCCAGCCCGCTGCCGGGCAGGCGCACGCTGCCGGCGTCGCGCAGCGCGTCGATGAAAGGCACGGATGCCGGCGACGGACTCATGCACGCGCTCCATCGGCCAGGGCCGGATCGCGATCGTTGACCCAGGCATAGCCGTGCTCTTCCAGCTTCAACGCCAGCGTCTTGTCGCCGCTTTCCACGATGCGGCCGTCGGCCAGCACGTGCACGAAATCCGGCTCGATGTAATCGAGCAGGCGCTGGTAATGGGTGATGACCAGGAACGCGCGATCCGGCGAGCGCAAGGCATTCACGCCCTGCGCCACCTGCTTGAGCGCATCGATGTCCAGGCCCGAATCGGTTTCGTCGAGAATGGCCAGCTTCGGTTCCAGCACGGCCATCTGGAAGATTTCGTTGCGCTTCTTCTCGCCGCCGGAGAAGCCTTCGTTGACGGCGCGATGCAGCAGCTCATCGGAGATCTGCATGATCTTCAGCTTCTCGCGCACCAGCTTGAGGAACTGCATGGAATCGAGCTCCGCCTCGCCGCGCTGCTTGCGTTGCGCGTTAAGCGCCGCACGCAGGAAGTACGTGTTGTTCACACCGGGAATTTCCACCGGATACTGGAACGCGAGGAACACGCCGGCGGCGGCGCGCTCTTCCGGCTCAAGCGCGAGCAGATCGCGGCCTTCGAAGATGACCGAACCTTCGGTGACCTCGTAGCCTTCGCGCCCGGACAGCACATTGCCCAGCGTGGATTTGCCGGCGCCGTTCGGGCCCATGATGGCGTGCACCTCGCCCGGGTTCACGCTGAGCGTGAGGCCCTTGAGGATGTCCTTGCCCTCGACGCGGGCGTGCAGGTTTTCGATCTTCAGCATGTCATTTCAAATCCGCGGGACTTTTGATGGAACCGGCGCACACATCACCTTCCTGTGCGCCATCTAACCAAGCTTGCAATTGTTGGATTCGCTGCTGCGTGAGACGGGTTTGCAGCTGGCTTACGCACATGGAGTAAACCGAACCGTATTGCGTGGCAGCGTCTTCGTCTTTGCCCAAGGGGAAATGCGCATCGACCTCCGCATCCCGAAATTGCAGCCACAGTTTTTGCGACGCCTTGAGCTTTTCGAGAAAAACCGGCTGGTCTTTGTATTTGGCCAGAATGGCTTTCCACACTTTGTTGAGCTGCTGATCCGCCTTGGCGTATTCGGAGGATGCGCAGGCATTGAGCCCGGCCTGCGAAGGGGCGTCGTAGCAGGACGCTTGTGCGTCAGCGCCAAACGCACAGACGGGAAGCGCGATTCCTAGCAAGAACAGCCATACCATTTTCACTGCACAACTCCTTCTGCGGAAAGATGACATTCGCCTTTGGTCTTGATGACGGCGTAAAGGGCATCAGGCGCCAGATCGATCTCACCAGGCCATGTCACTGCGCCGTGCTCGACATAAGCCGTCTCGAACGCCTCCGGTTTACGCAGGGATGCAAATACGCCCGCCGAATCGCTGTTCACGAGAGCTGACATGTCAACGATTCCCGTTGTTCCATCACGGAAGCGCACATCCAGCCGGTAAGCCGGCATGACCGTTACGGCAACGACTCGCCACGATGGAGCCACGCTCAATCCAGCGGATCGATCGGATGTGGAGACTTGCGCGCTGCACATAAATCCCAGTCCTCTTGCAACTCCGCACGATGCAGTGCGGCCCATTCAAGTACGAACGCCATCGCACGCCGCGGCAACTGGCCTTCGATGATTTCCAACGTACGTATGTCAATCAAAACTTCCGATTCACCGTAGACCACATGAAAATGTGGGGCGCATGATCAGCGAAATACATCCTGATCAAGATGCCGTAAAAACTACTGATTGTCGGCATCAGCCCACCGCACCTTCCAGCGAAACCTCCAGCAGCTTCTTCGCCTCCACCGCGAACTCCATCGGCAGCTCGCGGAACACCTGCTTGCAGAAGCCATCGACGATCATCGACACCGCGTCTTCCTCGCCGATGCCACGCGCGCGGCAATAGAAAAGCTGGTCATCGGAGATCTTCGAGGTGGTCGCTTCGTGCTCGACGATCGCGGTGGGATTCTTCACTTCCATATACGGGAACGTGTGCGCGCCGCACTTCTTGCCGATCAGCAGCGAATCGCATTGCGTGTAGTTGCGCGCGCCTTCCGCGCCCTTCTCCACCTTCACCAGGCCGCGATAGCTGTTGGAGCTCTTGCCGGCGCTGATGCCCTTGGAGACGATCTTCGACTTGGTGCCCTTGCCGATATGGATCATCTTGGTGCCGGTGTCGGCCTGCTGGCGGTGATGCGTCAGCGCCACCGAGTAGAACTCGCCGACCGAGCGATCGCCGCGCAGCACGCAGCTGGGGTATTTCCAGGTAATCGCCGAACCGGTTTCCACCTGCGTCCAGGAAATCTTCGAATCGTCGCCGCGGCAATCGCCGCGCTTGGTGACGAAGTTGTAGATGCCGCCGCGGCCTTCCTCGTCGCCGGGGTACCAGTTCTGCACGGTGGAGTATTTGATCTGCGCCTTTTCCAGCGCGACCAGTTCCACCACCGCTGCGTGCAGCTGGTTCTCATCGCGCATCGGCGCGGTGCAGCCTTCGAGGTAGGACACGTAGGCGCCGTCTTCGGCGATGATCAGCGTACGCTCGAACTGGCCGGTGTGGCCGGCGTTGATGCGGAAGTAGGTGGACAGTTCCATCGGGCAACGCACGCCCTTGGGAATGAACACGAACGAGCCGTCGGAGAACACGGCCGAGTTCAGCGCGGCGAAGTAGTTGTCGCCGGTCGGCACCACGCTGCCGAGGTATTGCTGCACCAGTGCTGGATGTTCGCGGATCGCTTCGCTCATCGAGCAGAAGATCACGCCGGCTTCGGCCAGCTCCTTGCGGAAGGTGGTGCCGACGGAAACCGAATCGAACACCGCATCCACCGCCACGCCGGCAAGCTTGGCGCGCTCGTGCAGCGGCACGCCGAGCTTGTCGTAGGTTTCCAAGAGCTTGGGATCGACCTCGTCCAGCGATTTGGGCTTGTTCTTCGGCGAGGCGTAGTAGCTGATCGCCTGGAAATCGATCGGCGCGATCTTGAGCTTGGCCCAGTGCGGCGTCGGCATGGTGAGCCAATGGCGATACGCCTTCAGGCGCCACTCGGTCATCCACTCCGGCTCGCCCTTCAGCGCCGAAAGCTGGCGCACGATGTCTTCGGACAGGCCTGGCGGCAGGCTGTCCGTTTCGATGTCGGTGACGAAACCGGCTTCGTAGCGACGGCCGAGCGCGGCGGCGACTTCGGCGTTGTCGCGCAGCACGACGGGGCTATCGTTCTCGATGGTCATGATGCTGTCCTGCCTTTCAATTCGGTAAGCGCCACGCTGGCCGCCGGCGGCGCGGGGCGCAGCATGTCGGCCAGGCTCATCGTGCGCAGCGCGTTGTCGAGTACATGGTTGATGCGTTGCCAGCTGCCGCGCACGCCGCATTGGGCTTCGCGTTCGCACTGGCCTTCGCTGAGCGTGCATTCGGTCATGCCGAGCGGGCCTTCGATCGCCTCGACGATCTCGGCCAGGCTGATCTGCTGCGCCGGCCGCGCCAGGCGGTAGCCGCCGTTGACGCCGCGGAAGGATTCCACCAGGCCCGCATGCCCCAGCGATTTCAGCAGCTTGCTGACGGTGGGCAGTTCCAGGTGCGCCTGCTCGGCGATCGCGGCCGTGCTGAGCACGTCATCGCCCGGATGCGCGGCGATGCAGGTCATCACCACGGTGGCGTAGTCCGTTAGTCGGCTGACACGAAACATGGGAAAAGAGGACGCGGGCTAATTCGGACTGAAATGGTACTGTTTCGGCCGGAGAGGGTCAAATCAGCGCTTCACAGGTCCCTCACCCTTGCGTTTCTACCCTCGCGCGCACCGTATACACGACGTCTAAATCGTGTCATCGGCAGCAACACAGCACAGCTGCCGAGTTGTCCATACGGGAACGCATTCGTTTGTCCGCTCCAGATGGAAGGCATCGCTCAGATGCCTCACTCGTTACCAATTAGGAGGGTACTCAAATGCTTATCAGAAAGCTGAGCTTCACGCGGGCACGTCGCGCACTCGCAATGGCGGGCGCCGTTGCCACGCTCTTCCTTGCCGCCTTGCCCGTTTGGGCAAGCGTGACTACATGCGGAAAAACCACTACCGATTTTGGCGGCACACCATCGGAACCCGACGTGGCCAATGCCATCGCCATGCAAGCGGATGGCCGGGTCGTCGCCGCCGGCCGCGCCATGATCAACCTGCCTGGCGTCGGCGGTAACGCGCAGTTTGCGCTAGGCCGCTACAACACGGACGGCACCCTGGACACCAGCTTCGGCCCCCAGAGCGCTGTTCCTGGTACGGCCCTGGTCTCGTTCTTCTCTCCACCCAACACCAATTTTGCCCGGGCGGTAGCCGTGCAGCCCTCCGACGGCAAGATTGTCACGGCGGGCCTGGCGGGACCAAATGAACAGACCGCCGACGCGGCCATTGCCCGGCTGAATCCCGATGGCAGCCTGGACACGTCGTTCGGTACCGGCGGCAAGGTATTGTTGAACATCTCAGGAGGTCTCGGTGACGGTGTGCGCGCGCTGGTGATCCAGCCTGACGGCAAGATACTCGCCGCCGGCGCTGCCGGCCCCAACGCACTTTTGATACGCCTCAATCCCGATGGCACGCTGGACACGAGCTTCGCCAGCACCGGCTTCCTGGTCGTGAACGCGTCAGGCCTCGCCGGCAGCCATTTCTTTGCCCTGGCGCAGCGCGACGACGGCAAGATCATCGCGGCGGGTTTCGCGATTGCCGCCAGCACCAAGATCCAGAGTTTCCTGGCCATCCGCTTCAACCCGAACGGCACGCTGGATACCACGTTCGGCAATAGCGGCATTGCCACCATAGGCTTCGGCCCGCTCAGCGACCTGGCGTTCGGCATGGCACTGACCAATACCGGCAACAATGGGAACATCGTGCTGGCTGGTGTCGCGCAAACCGATCCGTTCAACGTCAGCCCGCTGGGCGCCATCGGCTTGGCCGAACTCAACCCAAACGGCAGCCTCAACACAAGTTTCGGCACCGGCGGCAAGACCACGACCAAGATCAGCAGCCTCAATGATGAGGCACTTGCGGTAGTGATCCAGCCCAACGGAAAGATCCTGGCCATCGGACAGAGCAATGAAGCGTCTCCGTTCCCACTGGATCCCACCACTGGCGTCCAGACGGTAGTCCGCTACACGTCTGCCGGCGTGCTCGATCCGACCTTCGGCGTGGTCACCACGCCGTTTGGCATCGGTGGCGCGTCGGCCCGCGGCGGGGTCATCAACCTGTCCGGCAACCTGATCACGGTCGGAACCGCCACGGTATCCAAGCCCGATGGCACCTTGGGCCTGGATTTCACGGAAGTCTGCTACTCGCTGCCGTAGCGCCGTAGATACCCGCGTACGCAATACTGCGGATCGGGTGTGCGAATGCCCGGTCCGCGGTAACCGTCCGCCTCCCGCCGCTCCTGATCCAGGATGGGACCCTGGATTTGGCAGCGGGCGCGTGCCTTGCGCCTGTCGAATAATTGCACCAATGTGATGCACATTCTGCACCATTGCCTTGCATCACCTACTTCTCGATCGGACCAAAACCCTCAAATAAAGCCGTCCGATGGCCGCGCCAGGCCGTGCCGCCCACTTGGCACGCAAGCTGCTGTGTTGCAGCAAAACCACCTTCACGGAGCCGTCGCGCATGAAATGGGTTACCGCCATCATCAAACCCTTCACCCTGGACGACGTGCGCGAAGCGCTGGGGGAGGCCGGCGTGCAAGGCATGACGGTCACCGAGGTGAAGGGCTTCGGGCGCCAGCGTGGGCATACCGAGCTCTACCGCGGCGCCGAGTACGTGGTCGATTTCCTGCCGAAGCTGAAGATCGAGATCGCCGTGGCCGACGACCAGGTCGAGCTGGCGGTGGAGGCGATCGTCCGCGCCGCGCGCACCGGCAAGGTCGGCGACGGCAAGATTTTCGTGAGCGACCTGGAACAGGTGATCCGCATCCGCACGCAGGAGGTGGACGCCGATGCGCTTTGAGAGACACGCAAGCAAGGGGAAACAGCAGATGGGCAGGCATCGACAACTTTTGCGGCCGATCGCCGCGCTGGCCGCGGCGGGCTTCGCCCTGCCTGCCTTCGCGCAAGCCGCGCCCGCGCCCACCCTCAATGCCGGCGACACCGCCTGGATGCTGGTCGCCAGCGCGTTCGTATTGATGATGACGATCCCCGGCGTGGCGCTGTTCTACGGCGGCATGGTGCGCGCGAAGAACCTGCTGTCGGTGATGATGCAGTGCCTGGCGATCACCGCGCTGGTGACGGTGCAGTGGATCGTCTACGGCTACTCGCTCGCCTTCAGCACGGAGGGCATGCATGCGGGCGTGACCAACTGGCATTCGTTCCTCGGCGCGTTCGATCGCACGATGCTGGCCGGGCTCACCCCGTCCACGCTGTATCAGACGGTGCCGGAAAGCGTGTTCGTGATGTTCCAGATGACCTTCGCGATCATCACGCCGGCGCTGATCATCGGCGCCTACGCCGAGCGCATGAAGTTCAGCGCGATGCTGTGGTTCAGCGGCCTGTGGCTGACGCTGGTCTATCTGCCGATCGCGCACATGGTATGGAGCGGACCGGGTTCGCTGCTGGGCGACCTGGGCGTGCTGGATTTCGCCGGCGGCACGGTGGTGCACATCAACGCCGGTATCGCCGGCCTGGTCGCGTGCCTGGTGATCGGCAAGCGCCGCGGCTTTCCGCATACGCATATGCCGCCGCACAACCTCGGCTACACGGTGATCGGCGCGGCCCTGCTGTGGCTGGGCTGGTTTGGCTTCAACGCCGGCTCCGCCGTGGCCGCCAACGGCAACGCGGGCATGGCGATGCTGGTAACGCAGATCGCCACCGCGGCGGCGGTGATCGGCTGGGTGGCGGTGGAATGGCTGGTGCACAAGCGCGCCAGCGTGCTCGGCGCGGCATCGGGCGCGGTGGCGGGGCTGGTTGCGATCACGCCCGCCGCCGGCACTGCGGGGCCGGGTGGCGCGCTGGTGATCGGCTTCGCCGCCGGCGCTGCCTGCTTCTTCACGGCGACGAAACTCAAGCACAAGCTCGGCTACGACGACACGCTGGACGTGTTCGGCGTGCACGCCGTCGCCGGCATCATCGGCGCACTGCTCACCGGCGTGTTCGCCGCGCCGAAGCTGGGCGGCTTCGACAGCGCCGTCACCTCGCCGCTGTTGCAGCTGTGGATCCAGGCCAAGGGCGTGGGCTTCACCATCGTGTGGAGCGGCGTGCTGAGCGGGGTAATCCTCAAGGCGCTGGATCTGGCGATCGGCCTGCGCGTGGGCCCGGAGCAGGAGCAGGTCGGCCTGGATATCGCCGAGCACGAGGAGCGGGCGTACAACCTGTCCTGATCGGATCACAAACCTCAACGTCGTCATGCCGCATGGCGACGTTGGGGTTTGCACCCCAACCTACGGCATCGTGCGTTCGACGGATACAGGCTCTAAGCTTTGCGCGTGTCCGCACCGAACCCCTGCATGCAAACGACAACCGATCGCGCCGCCGCCCGCCTCGCCTGGACGCGCGCCACGCTCCGCGATAACTCGCTCACGCTCCAATCCGCATCGTCGGACGCCAGCTTTCGCAGCTATTGGCGCACGCATCACGACGGACAAAGCTGGATCGTGATGGATTCGCCGCCCGCGCAGGAAGACCCGCGCCCGTGGCTGAAGATCGGCCAGCAACTCGCCGCGGCTGGATTGCATGTGCCGGCGGTGCACGCGCAAGACCTCGAACAAGGTTTTCTGCTGATCGAAGATCTCGGCAACCGGCTTTACTTGCGCGAACTCGACGAACACAACGCCGACGCGCTCTACGGCGATGCGATGGATGCGCTGCTGCGCATGCAGGCGAAGATGGATCATCGCGATCTGCCGCCATTCGATCGCGACGTGCTGGTGCGTGGATTGGAGGTGATGCCCGAATGGTTTCTCGGCCGCCATCTTGGTCACACGCCCACCGCCGACGAACGGGATGTACTGGAGGCGGCGTTCGCGCTGATCATCCGCAATGCGCAGGAACAGCCGCGCGTCTTCGTGCATCGCGACTACCACAGCCGCAATCTGCTGGTGGTCGAACGCAACAATCCCGGCGTGATCGATTTCCAGGGCGCGCTGGCCGGCCCCATCACCTACGACCTCGCCTCGTTGCTGCGCGACGCCTACATCGTATGGCCGCGCGAACGCGTGGAAGGCTGGGTGGAGTCCTATCGCCGGCGTCTGCGCGATGCAGGGGCGATCGATGCTGACGTCGATGCCACACGCTTCCTGCGCTGGTTCGATCTCACCGGCATGCATCGCCACGTGCGCGTGCTCGGCCAGTTCTATCGCCTGTGGTATCGCGACGGCAAACCGGGCTACCTCGCCGACGTGCCGCGCGTGTATCACTACGTGGTGTCGGTGGCGCGCAGCTATCCGGAACTGGCCGACTTCGCCGCGCTGATCGAGCGCCACGCGCAAGGCCGCGATCTCACCCAGGTGGCCCACGCATGAGGCACGCCCTGATCTTCGCCGCTGGCCTGGGCGAGCGCATGCGTCCGCTTACCGATCACACGCCCAAGCCGCTGCTGGCGGTGCGCGGCAAGCCGCTGATCGTGTGGCATCTGGAAAAGCTCGCGGCGATCGGCGTGCATTACGTGGTGATCAACACCTCGCACCTGGCGGAACAGTTTCCCGAAACGCTGGGCGATGGCGCGCGCTGGGGCCTGCGCATCCGTTATGCCTACGAAGGCCCTACACCGCTGGAAACCGGCGGCGGCCTGCTGCACGCGTTGCCGTTGCTTGGAGCGGAACCATTTATCGTCATCAATGGCGACGTGTGGACCGATGCCGATTTCGGCGCGCTGCCAACGCAACCGGATGGGGTTGCGCATTTGCTGATGGTGAGCAATCCGCCGCACCATCCGCGCGGGGATTTTGCCTTGGGTGACGATGGCAGGCTGCGCGATGAAGGCGACGCGCGGTTGACGTACAGCGGCATCGGGGTTTATCGGCGCGAGCTTTTGGATGACTGGCGTGCTGTTGTCGGCCATGACGATGCAACGGACGACAAGCACCCGCGTTTCAAGCTTGCGCCGCTGTTGCGGGCCGCCATGCAGCGGGGCGCGGTAACAGGCAGCTACCATCGTGGCGAGTGGACGGATGTGGGCTCGCCGGAGCGGCTTGCTGCGTTGAACACGCGTAGGTTGGGTTAGCGCAGCGTAACCCAACAATGCCGCACGAATATGTTGGGTTACGCAGCGCCAACCCAACCTACAGTGTTACGGCGCATGAGGCACGTCGGGCGCAATCGTCACCGCGCTCGCCTCCTGCGAAAACGCCGCATCCTGCGCCTGCTTGGTCATCATGATGATGCTGATGCGCCGGTTGATCGGATCGCCCGGATTGAATTTGTCGAACGGCACCGACGCCGCCAGCCCGACCACGCGCGCGATCTTCGTTTCATCCAGGCCACCATCCAGCAACGCACGCCGCGCCGCATTGGCGCGATCGGCGGACAGTTCCCAGTTGCTGTAGTGGCTGACGCCGCTGTACGGCGCATCGTCGGTGTGCCCGGAGATGCTTACCTTGTTCGGCGCCTGGTCGATAAAGCCGGCCAGTTCGTGCAGGATCGCCACGGTATAGGGTTCCAGCGTCGCGCTGCCGGTGTCGAACATCGGCCGGTTCTGCTTGTCCACGATCTGGATGCGCAAGCCTTCCGGCGTGATGTCGAGCAGCAGTTGGTCCTTGAACGGTGCCAGCGCCTGGCTTTTTTCGATGGCGGCGTGCAATTGCTGCATCAGGTTTTCCAGGCGCTCCTTTTCGCGCTCACGCGCCAGCTTCTCGATCTCCGCGGCATCCGCGCGCGACGCACGGCGGTCCTTGCCGGGACCGTGCGGCATGTCCATCGCGCCGCCCAGCTTGATCATGCTGTCGCTCGCGCCGCCGGGGCCGATCTTGCCGGGCGGCGCCATCGTCGCGGTGCCTTGCGCCATGCTGGGGTTCTTGAAGTATTCGGCGATCGCCGCGCGTTGCTGGCGCGAACCGATGCCGAGCAGCCACATCACCAGGAAGAACGCCATCATCGCGGTGACGAAGTCGGCATAGGCCACCTTCCACGCGCCACCATGGTGGCCGTGTTTCTTGCGCCGCGAACGGCGCACCACGATCACCATGTCCCGTTGCTGTTCGCTCACGCCACCGCTCCCACGCGGCTGGCATCTTTGAGATGATCCTCGAAATCCTGGAAGTTCGGCCGCGCCTGCGGCGACAGCGTCTTGCGCGCGAACTCCACCGAGACTTTCGGGTTGTAGCCGCGCAGGCTGGCCAGCAAAGCCACCTTCACGCATTCGAATGCCTTGCCGTCTTCCTGTACGCGGCTTTCCATCGCGGCCGCGAGCGGACCGACGAAGCCGTAACACAGCAGGATGCCGAGGAACGTACCGACCAGCGCGCCGGCGATGTGTTCGCCGATCTGCGAGGTATCGCCGCCCAGCTGCGACATGGTGGTGACGATGCCGAGCACCGCCGCCACGATGCCGAAGCCCGGCAAGGCATCGGCCATTTTCGTCACCGCAAGCGCGGGCGCTTCCGCCTCGTGGTGATGCGTTTCCAGCTCCACTTCCAGCAACTGCTCCAGCTCATGCGGATTCATGTTGCCGCCGACCATCAGGCGCAGGCAGTCGGTGGTGAATTCGATCAGGTGATGCTCCTTGATCAGGCGAGGATAGGCGCTGAAGATCGAGCTCGACTGCGGGTCTTCAATGTGCGATTCCAGCCCGAGCAGCCCTTGTTTGCGCATCACGCCGAAGATGTCGTAGAGCATGGCCAAAAGGTCGACGTAATCCTGCTTGCGATACTTCGGCCCCTTGAACAGCGCCAGCATGTTCTGCAGCGCGCCTTTGACGATCTTGGGCGGATTGGCGGAGAGGAACGCACCGATCGCGCCGCCGCCGATGATCATCAGCTCGCAGGGCTGCCAAAGTGCAAGCAGATGGCCGTGCGCCATCAGGTAACCGCCAAGCACACAGGCAAGCACCACCAGGGACCCGATCAGGACAAGCATGAGAACTCCATTCAGGACGACAATGCCCTGCCTGCTTATCGACCGATGCGCGGTGAAATTTAGATCGCGAGGCGCGCGCAATGTGATCTGCATCAAGCGCGGATGTCACAAAGCTGTCGCCTTGCGTCATTGACTGTACGCGGGGACACGTAGGTTGGGGTGCAAACCCCAACGTCGGCATGCATGTGCATGTTGGGGTTTGCACCCCAACCTACAAAAGCGAACGGCCCGGATAGACCGGGCCGTTAGATATGTGCTGATCGCAACGTATTACGGGCGACGCGCGAGCTCCGGATTTTCCTTCGTCACCGGCATCAGGTCCTTCTTCGACACGCCCAGCCACAGCAGGATCGGGCTGGCCACGAAGATCGACGAGAGCGTGCCGACCAGGATGCCGATCAGCATGGTGATCGCAAAACCGTGCACCGACGGGCCGCCGAAGAAATACAGCGCGGCCATCGCGATGCTGGTGAACAGCGAGGTGATGATGGTTCGCGACAGCGTGCTGTTGATCGAGCGGTTGAGCACTTCTTCCGGATCGGCCTTGCGCGAGGAGCGGAACAGTTCGCGGATACGATCGAACACCACCACCTTGTCGTTGATGGAGTAGCCGATCACCGCCAGCACCGAGGCCAGCACGGTGAGGTCGAATTCGCGCTGCACCAGCGAGATCACGCCCAGGGTCACCAGCACATCATGCACTTCGGTGGCCAGTGCGGCGATCGCGAAGCGGCGCTCGAAGCGCACCCACAGGTACAGGCCGATGCCGATGATCACGAACACCGCTGCGGTCACGCCGTCGCTGCGCAGTTGCTCACCCACTTGCGGGCCGACGTAGTTCTTGCCGGCGATCTTGGCGTCGGGCCGTGCGGCTTGCAGCGCCTTGGACACGTCGTTGGAGATCAGGTCGAGATTGGGCGACTTGCCTTCCTGCAGCACATAGTGCTTGTCGTCCTTGGGCTGGAAGCGAATCGATACCTGGCGTGTGCCACCCACGCTCTGCACGACGGCATTCTCGATGCCGCCCGTGCTGAGCGCGCCGCGCACGTCTTCCACCGAGACGGGTTTGTCATAGGTGACGTCCACGCTGACGCCGCCGGTGAAGTCCAGGCCATAGTTGAGGCTGCGCGTGGCCAGCAAGGCGATTGAGGCAATCATCAGCAGGATGGCGATGCCGATGCTGATCTTGCGCAGTCCCAGGAAGTGGACGTTGGCGTTGTGATTAAAAATTTCCATGCGTGCCTCCGATTACACCGACAGCGTCTTGAGCTTGCGGCCGCCATGGATGAGCGCGGTGATTGCGTGGGTCACTGTTACCGAGGTGAACATCGAGGTGAGGATACCGATCAGCAGCGTGACGCCGAAACCCTTGATGGGACCGGAGCCCATCGTGGTCAGCGCCAGCGCGGCAATGAGGTGGGTGACGTTGGCGTCGAGAATGGTCGCCCAGGCTTTTTCATAGCCCGCGCGGATCGCCGCCAGCGGCGTGGAACCGTTACGCAACTCTTCGCGTACGCGTTCGCAGATCAGCACGTTCGCGTCGATCGCCATGCCCAGCGTCAGCACGATACCAGCGATGCCCGGCATGGTGAGCGTAACGCCGATCATCGACATCACCGCCACCAGGATCACCAGGTTGAAGAACAGCGCCACGTCCGCGACCAGGCCGAACAGCTTGTAATAGATCGCGGCGGCCACCAGCACCAGCGCAAGACCAAGCAGCACCGCCTTCAGGCCCTTGTCGATGTTGTCCTGGCCGAGGCTGGGACCGATCACGCCTTCCTGCACGATATCCATGCGCGCAGCGAGCGAGCCGCCCTTGAGCATCAGCGCCAGTTCCGAGGCCGCCTTCGAGCTGGCCAGGCCGGTGGTCTGGAACTTGTTGCTGAAGACGCCATTGATGGTGGCGTAGTTGATCACCGTGTAGGTGGTCTTGGGCGTGCGTACTTCCTTGCCGTCGACCACCTTGGTGTCGGTGGTGCTTTCCACGTACACCACTGCCATCGGCTTGCCGACGTTGTCGCGCGTGAAGTCGAGCATCTTGGCGGCGCCGACCGAGTTCAGCGTAACGCTGACCATCGGCGAGCCGCTTTGCGGATCGTTGCCGGAGGCGGCATCGACCAGCTCGTCGCCGCTGGCGATGATGTTCTTGCTGACCAGGAATGGTTCGCCGTGCTGGCCGTAATACAGATGCGCATCCGGTGGCACGTTGCCGGTCTTCACCGCGTCCTGCACGGCGGGATCGCGCGCGTCACCGAGGCCGGCAACATATTGCAGCGTGGCGGTCGCACCGATCACCTTCTTCGCCTCGGCCGGATCCTGCACGCCGGCCAGTTCCACCGAGATGTGATCCTCGCCCTGCGCCTGGATCACCGGCTCAGACACGCCCAGCGCGTTGATGCGGTTGCTCAGCGTGGCCAGGTTCTGGCGGATCGCATTGGTCTGCAAGTCGCGCAGCTTGTCCGGCTTGATGGTGGCGTTGAGCACGAAGCGATCGCCGGTGCTGGCGCCGTCGGTGACGGCCAGGTCGGTGTATTCGGCAGCGATGGCATCGCTGGCCGCGGTGCGGTCGGCGGCGGAATTCAGCACCACGTTCACACCCTGCCCGCGCGTGGCGTTGCGCGTGACGGAGATGAAGGGAATCTTCTTGTCCTTCAGCAGCGCGGTGATGTCCTGCGTATAACGGTTTTCCTGCCGGTCGACGATGTCGTTCTGGTCGACCGCCATCAGGAAGCGCACGCCGCCTTGCAGGTCCAGGCCCAGCGGCATGGCGCGTCCGCCGATCGCGGTGAGCCAGCGCGGTACGGTGGACTCCAGGTTGAACGCCACCGTGTAGGTGTCGCCCAGCGCGGTCTTCAGCGTATCGGCCGCGCTTTTCTGCTGGTCGCCGTTGGCGAAGCCGATCACCAGGTAGTCGCCGCGGCTGGCATCGTGCTTGAGGCTTTCGTTGACGTAGGGAATCTTGGCCGATTGCAGCGTGGTGATGACCTTCTGCTGCACCGTTGGATCCAGCGACGTGCCTTGCGCAGGCGTTACTTGCACCGCCTGCAGCGGCACGTACACGTTGGGCAACCCGTAAAGGATGCCCAGCACCAATACGATGGCGACCAGGAAGTATTTCCAGCGTGGAAAATCACTCATGCCTTGCATCCGGATAAACCGCGGCACCATCGCCGCGGGGAGCGTGAATTGATTGAATCGAAGGAGCGGCGCACCGCGATCAGGACGATTTCAGCGTGCCCTTGGGCAAAACCTGCTGCACGGCGCTTTTCTGCAGCTTGATCTTCACGTTCGGCGCGATCTCCACCGTGATGAAGGTCTCGCCCACATCGTCGACGCGGCCGGCGATGCCGCCGTTGGTGACCACTTCGTCGCCCTTGGCCAGGGCGGACACCATCTGGCGGTGTTCCTTCTGCCGCTTCATCTGCGGGCGGATCATCATGAAATACATCAGGCCGAACAGCACGACCATCATGATGATCATGGAAAGGCCGCCATTGGCCGCTGCGCCTGGCGCCGCCTGCGCCAGCACGAAAGTCGTCGGAAGAATCATCTGCTTATCCCGCAAGTTGTGGCTGCGACTCAAGTTTTTGCCGCAAGCCCAATAAAAAGACGTTGGATTATGCCATGAGTACGGCTTTTTGCGTTTGCCCCGCTACCCGCGAGGGCGAGCGGTGGGATGGGCGGCCAGGCCGGCCGCACATCTGCCGTTTTGTCCATGGAAACCGCAAAAAAGTTCGCCGGCAGCGGCGATTGTCCCCGCAAGGTTGCCCCCTCACCCCAGCCCTCTCCCCGGAGGGGAGAGGGGGTCAATCGGCGGCTCCGCCCTGCCGCCTGGCATAGAACCCCGCCACGAAATCCTCCAGGGCGCCGGCCGCGATCGCCTCGCGCAGGCCGGCCATCAGCTGCTGGTAGTGATGCAGGTTGTGGATGGTGGCGAGCTGGCTGCCGAGGATTTCGTTGCAGCGATCCAGGTGGCGCAGGTACGCGCGGCTGAAGCCCTGGCTGCAGGCGTAGCAGGCGCAGCCTTCCTCGATCACGCGGGTGTCGTTGGCGTACTTGGCGTTGCGGATGCGCAGCGTGCCGCTCGAAGTGAACAGGAAGCCGTTGCGCGCGTTGCGGGTGGGCATCACGCAATCGAACATGTCGATGCCGCGGCGGACAGCCTCGACGATATCCTCCGGCCGTCCCACTCCCATCAGGTAGCGCGGCCGGTCCTTCGGCAGCAGCGGCACGGTGGCATCCAGCGTGTGATTGCGCTCCGCTTCCGGCTCGCCGACCGCCAGCCCGCCCACTGCGTAGCCGTCGAAACCGATCTGGATCAGGCCCTCGGCCGAGCGCCTGCGCAGGTTTTCATACACGCTGCCCTGCACGATGCCGAACAGCGCGTTGCGGTTGTTCAGATCGTTGAAAGCCTGGCGCGAGCGCTCGGCCCAGCGCAGGCTCAGCTCCATCGATTCAGCCGCGATCTTCTCCGTGGCCGGATACGGCGTGCATTCGTCGAAGATCATCGCGATGTCCGAATCCAGCACGGTCTGGATGCGCATCGATTCTTCCGGCGACAGAAACACCTTGGAGCCGTCCACCGGCGAGGCGAACGTCACGCCCTGCTCGGTGATCTTGCGCTTGTGCGCCAGCGAGAACACCTGGAAACCGCCCGAATCGGTGAGGATGGGTTTGTCCCAACCGATGAAACGATGCAGGCCGCCGAACTCGCCGACGATGTCCAGCCCCGGCCGCAGGAACAGGTGGAAGGTGTTGCCGAGAATGATCTGCGCATGCACGTCGACCAGGTCGCGCGGCGTCATCGCCTTGACCGAGCCATAGGTACCCACCGGCATGAAGGCCGGCGTTTCGACGCTGCCGCGGTCGAAGGTGAGCCGGCCGCGGCGCGCGGCGCCGTCGGTGGTGAGGAGGGTGAAGTGCATGGAGGTCATAAGAGCCGGGAATCGTAAATCGGGAATCGTAAATAGTTAAGAGCAGGCGCGCCGAGCCCGCTACCGTTCGCTCCTGCGATTGACGATTTACGATTCACGATTGACGCCATGAGGCCAGATCAACATCGCATCCCCATACGAGAAAAACCGATAGCGCTCCTGCACCGCATGCCGATAGGCATCCAGGATGAATTCCCGCCCCGCAAACGCCGACACCAGCATCAGCAGGGTCGATTGCGGCAGATGGAAGTTGGTGATCAGCGCGTCGATGCTGGTGATGCGATAACCGGGGAAAATGAAAATCTGCGTTTCACCCGCGAACGGGCGCAGTTCGCCATCCACGGTGGCGCTTTCCAGCGCACGCACCACCGTGGTGCCCACCGCGATCACCCTGCCGCCCGCGCGGCGCGTGCGGTGCATCTGCTCGATCAAGCCCGCGCCGACGTTGAGCCATTCGCGATGCATGGTGTGATGGGAAAGCTCTTCCGCGCGCACCGGCTGGAACGTGCCTGCGCCGACGTGCAAGGTCACGTAGCCGAAATCCACGCCCATCTCGCGCAACTGCTCCATCAGCGGCGCGTCGAAATGAAGGCCGGCGGTGGGCGCGGCGACGGCGCCGGGCGCGCGCGCGTACACCGTCTGGTAGCGCTCCATGTCGCTGGCATCGGCGTGGCGTGAGATATACGGCGGCAACGGCATCTCGCCAAGTTTCAGCAGCAGCCGTTCCAGCGGCTCCGGCGACTCGAAGCGCAGACGGAAAAAACTTTCGTCACGCCCCAGCACCCTGGCATGGCTGCCGTCGCCCAGCACGATCACCGTACCTTCGCGCGGCTTCTTGCTTACGCCCAGTTGCACGGTCGCTTCGTGCGCACCGGTGACGCGTTCGATAAGAATCTCCACCGCGCCGCCGCTGGGCTTGTGTCCGTACAAGCGCGCCGGCAGCACGCGCGTGTCGTTGAACACCAGCAGGTCGCCCTTGCGTAGCATGGAAGGCAGCTCGCGGAACATGCGGTCCTGCCACGTATGCGTCGCCGCCTGCAGCACCAGCAGGCGGCTGGCGCTGCGCTCGGGCAGCGGCGCCTGGGCGATCAGCTCCGGCGGCAGGTCGAAATGGAAGTCAGACTTTTTCAAGGCGGTGCGCAATGATGTGAGGCGGGCGATTATCGCTCAAACCGCCGAGTCACCAGGAGTCGGCCGCCACCCCAGCCATGGACAACGCCATGCCCCGCTACGCCATCCCCTGCTCGCTGGCTATTCTGCTTACCGTTTCCGGCGCCGCCCAGGCGCAAACCACGACGGCCTATCCGCACGACCAGGCTGACCTGCACGCACTGGCCGGCGCGCCAGACTCAGCGCAGTTGCGCGCCACCATCACCGCCCTGGTCGGCTTCGGCACCCGCCATACCCTTTCCGACACTACCTCGCCCACACGCGGCATCGGTGCGGCCAGACGCTGGGTGACATCGCGCTTCGAAGGCATCTCGCGCGAGTGCGGCGGTTGCCTGCAGATCGTCACGCCCTCGCAGACGGTCACCGGCAAGCGCATCCCAAAACCCACCGAGGTGATGGATGTGGTGGCGATCAAGCGCGGCAGCAGCGACCCGCAGCGGGTGATCGTGATGACCGGACATCTGGACTCGCGCGTCAGCGACGTGATGAACGCTACCAGCGACGCCCCCGGCGCGAACGACGATGCCTCCGGCGTGGCCGCGCTACTGGAAGCCGCCCGCTTGCTGTCCAGGCAGGACAACCGCGCCACCCTGGTGTTCGCCGCGCTGTCCGGCGAAGAGCAAGGCCTGTACGGCGGCAAGGTGCTGGCCGACTACGCCAAGGCGCAGGGTTGGCACGTGGAAGCCGATCTCAACAACGACATCGTCGGCAACAGCCGCGGCCAGAATGGCGCGCAAGACAACACCATCGTGCGCGTCTTCAGCGAGGGCACGCGCAGCACGGAAACGCCCGAGCAGGCCAAGACGCGCAACTACTTCGGCGGTGAAGTCGATTCACCCTCGCGCAACGTGGCGCGCTACATGGCGTCGCTTGCCGACCGCTACCTTCCCGATCTGCGCGTGCGCATGATCTACCGCACCGACCGCTACGGACGCGGCGGCGACCAGGTACCGTTCCTCGAAGCCGGCTATCCAGCCGTGCGCGTCACCGAAGCGCATGAGGACTACACGCACCAGCACCAGGATCTGCGCGAGGAACATGGCGTGAAATACGGCGACACCATCGACGGCATCGACTTCCGCTATCTCGCGCGCGTCACTGCCTTGAACACCGTCGCCATGGCATCGCTTGCACGCGCACCGGCGCCGCCGTCACCGGTTTCGATCAGCGGCGCGGTGGCGACCGACACCACGCTGAACTGGCAGAAAGTGCCTGGTGCGGCGGGTTATCGCGTGCACTGGCGTGACACGACCGCGCCGCAATGGCAGTACCAGCGCGAGATGGGCGACGTCGATCGCTATGTATTGAAGGATGTGGTGATCGACGACTGGTTCTTTGGCGTCTCCGCCATCTCCGCCGATGGCTATGAAAGCCCGGCGGTATTTCCGGGCGATGCGGGGAGCTTCGCCGCCCCGTAGGTTGGGGTACCAACCCCAACATCGCGCGGCATGAGGATGGCAACGTTGGGGTTCGCACCCTGACATATCCCCATGTTTTTGTAGTTCTGGTGAGGTGGTTCTGCGTAGAGGACTGGCCGCGCGTTAACGTGAACATTGCCTGCGGCGCGTTCGGTCGCGCAGCGACCGAGTCACTTTTCTTTGCTGGCCCCAGTACTGTCCGGTTAATCGTCAAATAAAATCAATTGGTTAGCAGTGCCGCTGTCGGAAAGATGTAATTCCTGCTTCTGTAAGGCGCATTTCAGTGGGGTTTGCTCAAAAAGCGTCACGCTCAACA